>AUXO015232346.1_pt1 | contig 10280 bp, 10 predicted proteins | sample 768731 | NCBI WGS metagenome assembly AUXO01 (sample SAMN02715735, study PRJNA202380) | gut metagenome | biome: sheep rumen | host: Ovis aries | place: New Zealand: Palmerston North | reverse complement strand
AACATTATTAGAGATTTGCGAGAGATACTCTTGTTGGTTCATGCTATAATTATACCATGAACGATGCGAAGGAGGAAATTAAATCTCGGCTTAGCATTGAAGATGTGGTTGGGCGCTATGTGGAGCTGAAACGGGCCGGCCGTAACTTAAAAGGCCATTCACCTTGGGGAGTAGACAAAACTCCAAGTTTTATGGTTTCTCCAGAAAAAGGCATTTGGCATGATTTTTCCGCCAACAAAGGCGGCGATATTTTCACCTTTGTTATGGAAGTTGAGGGAATCAGTTTCAAAGACGCAATGGAAAAGCTTGCTGCTGAAGCCGGGGTTGATTTAACTAAATATCGTGGCGGTGATCCAAATATCACCAGGCGAAAACTTCGCGCTAAAGAAGCCTTAGAACTTGCCACTCGTTATTATCAAGCCTGTCTTGCCCGTAATCGCAACGTCTGTGAATACGTTTTTTATAAACGAAACTTAAATCGCGGCACCGTAAGAGAATTCAAAATTGGCTATTCTCCAGCAAGCGGCAAAGCCCTTTACGACGTCTTAACAAAACGCGATTTTAAAGATCAAGAGCTTCGCGACGCCGGTCTTTTAAACCAATACGGAAAAGATATGTTTAGAGATCGCATGATGATACCATTTATTGATACTACCGGCAACATTATCGGGTTTACTGCTAGGATTGTTGGTAAAGGTGAACCAAAATACTTGAACACCCAAGATACAATTCTATTCAATAAATCACGCTTTATCTTTGGTTTGCACAATGCCAAAGAATCTATCCGAAAAAATGGCTTCGTAGTCATTGTGGAAGGAAATATGGATGTCATTTCGTCTCATCAAGCAGGTGTCAAAGAGGCAGTTGCTACATCCGGCACTGCTATGACGGAACAACAAATCAAAGCTCTTTCAAATCTCACATCAGATATTCGTCTTGCCTATGATGGCGATGAAGCTGGCGTTAAAGCGACAGAACGTGCTATCATGCTAGCCGGTGATCTCGGCATTGATCTAACTGTAATTTCCGATTATCACGGTGCCAAAGACCCAGACGAACTAATTCAAAAAGACCCAAAGCTTTGGCAACAAGCTGTCGAAGAGCGTGTGCCAGCTGTTGATTGGCTTCTTCAAAAATATGAAGAAAATCTCAACCTCCGCCTCGCCCCCGACAAAAAGAAATATTCCGATGTCGCCTTAAAACTTCTCGGTTATATTAAAGATGAAGTTGAACGTGCCACCTATGAAGAAAAAGTTGCCAAAAAACTTGGTATCGAGGTTGAAATACTGCGAAAAAAAGGCACTCGCTTGACTAAAAAACTTGAGGAATCTGCAAATAGTAAGTTCTATAAGAAACCAAAAACTACTATTATTCCAGACCATATTAAGAAAATGGAAAATAGTCTTCTGGCTCTAAAAATTTTCGGCGGAGTCACAAAAACTAAAATCCCATTTGATGTTCCAGAAGAAGAAACTAAAATTGATGAACTTGAATTAATCTTTTCGAGCGACCATGAAAACATCAAAGACCCAGATTACGAAAAAGAGGCCGCCGAATTAATGGGGCGCTATAACGCTGAATATAAAAAAGAACGTATCAAAGAACTAAACGAAAAACTATCCACCGTTGACGAAGAATCTACAGAGTACGACAAGATACTGCGAGAGATTACTGACTTGCAAAAATCCTAAATCTAGTCTATACTTTATTCAATGAATTCTAATAGTGATGATATTTTGAATCCAAGCGATTTAGCGCTTGATTTTGATGAGCCAGAATCATCTGATCTCGAAGGAGAAGAAGAGCTTAGCGACGAAGATCTCGCCATTACGGCCGAGAATGTCGACGCTTTTGCTGATGATTCTGTTCGCCTCTATCTTCGTGAAATTGGTAAAATTCCACTTCTCACCCCAGAAGAGGAAGCCGATCTCGCACAGCGTATTGTAAAAGGTGACAAAAAAGCTAAAGACAAAATGGTTGAATCAAACATGCGTCTTGTTGTTTCAATTGCTAAACGCTATGGTGGTCGTGGTCTCGACTTCCTTGATCTCATCCAAGAGGGAAATACTGGTCTTCTTCGTGCTGTTGAAAAATTTGATCCAGAAAAAGGCTTTAAATTTTCAACCTACGCCACTTGGTGGGTTCGCCAAGCCATCACTCGTGCTATTGCTGATCAGGCTCGTACCATTCGTATTCCAGTCCATATGGTTGAAACGATTAATAAGGTTCTTCGTACCACTCGTAAGCTCACTTCCGAGCTAAATCGCGAACCAACCAATGAAGAAATCGCTAAAGAACTCGATATGGAGCCAGAAAAAGTAGACTATGTCATGCGCATCAAACAGGACATCGCCTCTCTTGATGCTTCCGTCGGTCGTGAAGGTGATGATGAAGATTCCGTACTCGGTGATTTTGTTGAAGATGAAGAACGCGATTCGCCAGAAGATTCTGCCGCTAACCAAATTTTAAAAGAACAATTATCAGAAATAATTGCAACCCTCACCGACAGGGAACAAAAAATCATTCGCCTCCGTTTTGGTATCGGTGGCGGTCGTCCTCATACCCTTGAAGAAGTCGGTAATGAATTTGATGTTACCCGTGAGCGTATCCGCCAGATTGAAGCAAAGGCTCTCTCAAAACTTCGCAAGAATAAAGATACGAAAAAACTACACGAATATCTAAAATAGGAGGTATATGTTAAAAAAACTAACTATATTTGTAGCAACACTCGTAATGGGTATTGCTGTTTTGGCCGTACCGACCGCTAATGTTATGGCAGATGGCCCTAGTCAGCACAGCCAGACTACTCACCAAAACGTAGCAGTTAATGACGGCGGCACAAAAACAGCTATTTTAAACAAATGTGGTTCGCAAGCTGACGATGAAAACGGCGGCGGCATCATGTGCCTTCTAAGAGAAGGTCTTAATATCATGACTTACGTCGTTGGTGCTCTTGGTTTTGCTGCCATTGTTTGGTGTGGCATCCTCTATCTCACCGCTGGCGACAATGAAGAACAAGTCAAAAAAGCCAAACGTCGTATCTTTGAAGTGATTGTTGGCGTTGCTCTATTTATTCTTGCTAACGCCATTGTCCAATGGCTCACCGGTGATACCCCAGATACTGGCAATATCTTTCCTCCAGCAATTTACTCTATTATCGGGTAAATTATGCGTCGTCTATTAGTTGTTTATAATCCAAACTCTTCAAATTATATTCGTGTAAAAAACGAAGTTTTAGATAGGTTGCCAGAATTAAATGGCTTCATTATTGGTAAATTTATCATCGAAAAAGCACCTTTTGAAAAAAACGTTGATCGTTTAATTAAGGTCTTACAAGATGGCGATATCGTTCTTTCTGCTGGCGGTGACGCTACGGCTTCTGTTTGTGCAAACGCCATTTTAATCTCCGAGAAAGACGCTTCGCTCTCAGTCTTACCTTACGGAAACTTCAACGATCTAGCAAGAACCTTGAGAACATTTGAATTAGACGACGTTTTAAAGAATGATTTTAAAACTGTGAATCTTTATCCTCTGGATATTATTGCTGATGGAGAACATTGGCGCTACGCAACCTGTTATGTCACAATCGGCATGACTGCCGAAGCTGTCGAGCTATTTGATAATCAAAAGATTCGTAAAAAACTTCAAAAAGGCCACAAAAGCTCTTGGCGTTCATACATTTATCTGGCTAAATGGTATTTTAAAAATCGTCGCAAAAAAACATTTATCCCAGAATTTAAGCTAAATGGCGTGTTACAGCACAAAAAAACTTCAGATTATGCCGCCGTGAATGGTCGTTCAATGTCTCGTATTATGAAGGGCGGGGAAGACTATTTGAAACCAGTTATTTTTAGAAGCGAAACCGACCGTCTCGCTACAAATCTATGGCGTCTAGTAAAACTAATGACGAAAAGTATTCTTTCGCGCGTGCCTGGACACGACACCAAGGGTGACGTACTAGAATTTTTGGAACCATCAGATGTAGAACTTCAAGCCGAAGGCGAGTATAAGACCTTCGAAAAGGTTAATAAAATTGAGATTAGGAAAACCAAAAAATGTCTGAAAGTAGTTCAAAACTAGAGCAAATCATCGCCTACATGAAGACGCACTGGCCTAGCCAGGTCAAACCAGAGTGGCAAGTGGGTTTAAATGACTATGCTACAATTCTCCCAAAAGTTCTAAAGGACTTAACTATATCAAAAACCAAGAGTCGTAATTTAATTCGCATTGCTGGGCTATCCGGTTCCGGTAAAACCACTCAACTTCTTCCTGCTACCGAAAGCTATTTTAAGAATAGGGAATTAGACCCAGTTTTAGTTGCAGCCCGTGTTTTCGTAGAATATCACCCCCATTTTAAAGAAATCAGGGACTACTACGGTGAAGAAAACCTTCGCAAGATGACTGATGAGTTTTCAACAATTATGCTCTTTCTCGCTATTACGGAGCTAATTAAAAATGGCTACGACATTATTCTAGATGTAACTCTCCTTGATCCAGCGATGGAAAAAATCCTTCAGGAGATGCTTGAGGCGGCCAAATATAATCAGATCATTTTAATGATTGCCATTTCTCCAGTTATTACGGAAAAGTTTTTAAGTGGCCGCGCTTGGCGACACACCAAAGAAACCGAAGAGGAATTCATTCGCGCGACCAAAAAGTCACTTGTTTACTATGCAGAAAACCATCCAGATACGCATATTATTCTTTGGAGTGTTTATGATAAACCACCAATCTTTGATGGCAAAATCAAGGACTGTTTGGGGATATTTGAAGATTATCAAATGCGTACGCTTCCTCCGAAAAAAGATGATGATGAACGCCGTGAGGCTAAAATAGAATATCTTAAAAATCTTTAATTAAAGCTCTGGTAAAGTGATTTCTGGAAAATTAGTTCTAATGTGGTCGGCGTAGCCAGCATCGATGTTTTTCCAGGCTTCTTTCATACGGTCGATGTCGGCCGTATCTTTAAACTGTGACAAAAATGCCGATTCAAAATCCTTTGGTACTGGACGAGAAAGTATTCTCGCCTCATCCATCTGTGGGTTACCTGTACCAGCAAAGCAGAAATCAATTACGCCAATCACTTTATCATTCTCATCGAGAAGGATATTTCCAAGATTTAAATCTCCGTGCACCAGTTTATTTTGCTCTGTCGCTTTGATAAAATCATGGTCTGCATCGATGTGTTTAGCGTAGTGCTCGTAATCTAGCTCTTTTAAAAAATTCGACAAAGGATATTTTACTTCTTTTGGTGCACCGCGAAGATCAATTCCAGAAAGTTCCTTAATAAACTTTGCAACATCATATGCTGCCCCAGTTAAAGCAGTGTGCGATAGATGATAAATCCTATCTCCAAGCGTATACCCTTCAATTTTTTGATGTACTGAATACGGACGGTGTTTTTTATCATAATAAAGTTTCATCTGTGGAGTATAAAAACTAGTTTTACCATCCACAAAATTACAAACGGCCGCATCTTTTATAATCATTTTTGACCAAAAAGGGTTTCTCGGAAACCTAAAAAAATACGATCCTTCATTTGTAGTAACTTCGATTACGATATTTGTCCACCCAGTTAGAATATGCTCGGTCTGTACAATTTTTTTCTCTGGAAAAGTCTCGGCAATAATCTTATCTAACGGGTCCTTGGTAGTAAAAAAACTCACCATATATATATTATATCATGTTATACTTAAGATATGGAAAATGTAAAAATCCTCGCTATTGTTGGCATGAGCGGTAGTGGTAAATCCGTCATTGTCGACCATCTTACCGATAAAGGCTATCCTAAAGTATACTTTGGGGGCATGATCTATAAAGAAATGGAAAAACGCGGCATCGTGCGCACCGAAGATGGTGAATCTGAAAAAGAATTCCGCGAAATGATTCGCGAAACAGAAGGCAAAGACTGGGTAGTTCGCCAAGTCATCGCCGAGACTAAAGATCTTATCTCTGCCGGCCAAAAGCGAATCATTCTAGATGGCGTTTATTCATGGACCGAATACAAAACTTTAAAACATGAATTTCCGCAGTGTTTAACCTTCATCGCCATTGTTGTAGATAAAAAACTTCGCTATAAGCGTGTAGCTGTTCGTCCAAACCGTCCTTTTGATACTACTGCCATCCGTGAACGCGACCGCTCTGAAATTGAAAACCTAGAAAAAGGTGGGCCAATCGCCGCCGCGGATTATTATGTACTAAATAACGGCACCATCGAGGATGTAAAAACTCGCGTGGACGAAATACTAAAGGAGATTGAGTTTTGAGTAATCTAGACAACATATCAAACGTTGCGTACAAAAAAGGGAACTGGATGCGCTATTCTTTCTGGGCAATCGCCGCTGCCGCCATCTTTATCCTTTTTTCAATGTTTTTTAATACGATGTTTAATAATGGCGAAATCTCTGCTGCCGTACCAGAAGGTTACACTTTTGCGGTAACTGATCATTACGCTGAAGGAAGTAACCTTCGTACAACCTATTATGTCTATAAAGACCATATTATCGTTGAAGACGAAAGCGTCTATAATAACGTCGTAAACCGTACTCTTTTAATCTATGACAACATTAGTACTGCAAATTTGAAGTTAGATGAAAACGATACCACAGAAGTCTGCGAGCTCGGTGCATGCTACCAACGCCCAAAGGTTCTAGCGGTCATCAAAAAACTAATTTCGCGTAGGGTTGGCCGCGAGTATATAGGATTGTAATCATGAAACGCCTGGTTTTAATCGATGGGAAATCGGTTTTTTACCGTGGCTACTATGCAATGGGCGCCCTTAGCCTCTCAGATGGTACTCCGACTGGTGGCATCTATGGCTTCGCTGCTATTGCTATGGAAATTGTTAAGAAGATTAATCCTACCAAGGTCGTTGTGGCATGGGATTCTCATACTTCAGTGTCAAAGCGTCGCGCCATTTATCCAGACTACAAAGCTGGTCGCGTCAAGCCAGGCGAAGATTTTTACGCTCAAATTCCACTTCTAAAAGAGCTGATAAAAGATTTAGGTTGGGATTTTGTCGAATTAGACAATTACGAGGCTGATGATATTATCGGCACACTTAGTCAAAAAGCCGACGAAGCCGGCGACTATGAAACATTCATTATTTCTTCTGATCTCGATATGCTCCAAATCATCGATGATAATACTCATATGTGGCGTATTCTTAAAGGCTTTACAAATATTGAAAAAATCGATGTTAAGGAATTTGAAGAGAAATACGGCATTAAAAAGAATCAATTTCTTGATCTTAAATCGCTTAAAGGCGATTCTTCTGATAACATTCCGGGCGTCCCGGGAATTGGCGAAAAAACCGCCGCAAAGCTCTTAAACGATTACGGCACACTAGATAATATTTATGACAATCTAGACAAAATTTCTGGTGCGCTAAAAGAAAAATTATCATCTGGAAAAGATAGTGCCTACATGTCTAAACAGATTGCAAAAATCATGTTCGACGCCCCAGTTGAATTAAACGATATCCCAGATTTTGAATTTAATAAAGATCAAATCATCTCTGGCTTAAAGAAACTCCAATTTAATTCGCTTATCCGTAAAATCGAAAAAGAAGCTTCTATTAAAAAAACAGAAAAAGCGCCAGACAGTCCTGCACTAATCACGGATGCTCCAGTTGCTCCAACTCCAGTAAAAGTAGTAGAATCTGCTGATTTGCCTCTTATTAGTTACGACATAAAAAGCGATATGCATGAAAATGCAGTCCTCGCAAAAAAAGTCCTTTCAGGCGAAAAATTTTGGGATCTTTCTCAAGCAGCATTTCTCATTAACCCGCTCGCTCGTAGCACTGAAGAGGAACGCTCTTCCAATTTAGTTGCAGTTTATCACGAGCAAGTCGAAGCCTTTAAAGATGCCCCAAGGCTTTATTGGGTTTTAACAGAGCTTGATTTACCACTTATTCCAATTCTTTACAAGATGGAAGAAAAGGGCATGCTAATTGATAAAAATTATTTCAAAAATCTCCAAGAAGAGTATTTAGAAGAAGTAAAAAAACTCGAAAAAGAAATCTATGCTCTTGCGAACAAAGAATTTAATGTAAATTCACCAATTCAACTTTCAGAAGTGTTATTTACTGATCTCAATTTGCCGACCAAAGGCATCAAAAAGACCTCCCGTGGTTATTCTACTGGCGCCAAAGAACTTGAAAAGCTAAAAGATTTGCATCCAGTTATTCCAAAAATTATGGAATATCGCGAAGCTGCAAAACTCCTCTCTACCTACATCACCCCAATTCCGGACCTTGCCGATAATAATAATCGTATTCATACTACCTTTACCCAAAATGTGACTGCCACTGGCCGGTTGTCCAGTTTAAACCCAAACCTTCAAAATATTCCAGTTCGTACTGAAGAAGGAAAACGCATTCGCACTGGCTTCGTAGCACCAGAAGGGAAAGTCCTAGTTTCTGCCGACTATTCGCAGTTTGAACTCCGCCTGGCCGCAGTTTTATCAGGCGACAAAAAGCTCATCGACGATTTTAATTCCGGTATCGATATTCATACAAAAACCGCCTCAGAAGCATTTCATGTACCGTTTTCCGAGGTTACTAAAAATCAGCGCCGCGCTGCAAAAGTAATCAATTTCGGCATTATTTACGGTATGAGCGTTAAAGGATTGTCCGATGCAGCTGGCATGCCATTTTACGAAGCTAAGAAGTTTATTGAGGATTACTTTAAACTTCGTGCCCCTATCAAGCAAAAATTAGATAGTTTCTTAAAGCAGGCAAGGGAACAAGGTTACGTAGAAACATTTTACGGTCGTCGCCGTCCGACTCCAGATGTTAAATCCACCAATTTCATTATCCGCCAGGCCGCTGAACGTGCCGCTGCTAACATGCCAATCCAGGGAACAGAAGCCGACCTGATGAAACGCGCTATGATTAATGTCGATCAATCTTTACCAGCTGGTGCTGAACTTGTAATGCAGGTGCACGATTCGCTGATTGTTGAATGTGACGAGAATATTGCAAATGAAATTGCAGTTTTGTTAAAGCATAAAATGGAATCCGTTGCACCGGAACTCGCCATCAAACTTGCCGTAGAAGTTACAATCGGCAAGAATTGGGGCGAACTTTAATTGTGGAAAAATTCCATATTTAGTGTTAAAAAGTCCTTGACAACCGCTATATATAGCGTTTATAATGAATTTCAGGTAATGCTTATAATAAATACTAAGTCCACTGGACAGAAAGAAAACCAATGAAGAAAATCATCTACAAGAATCCGAACGACGCCTGCAATTTCGATCTCAAGCGCTTCGTGAAATCGCTCGAAAGGTATGCTAAAGTTGACGAAAAAGAAGTTAAGGCTGCTCTCGAAGATTTCGAACAATACGAGACTATGCACGTTTCATGCCTTGTAGAAGTGGGTATGAATTTGATTGCTAAGAAGGAAGGAGAAGCCGCCGCTAAAGAGTATTTCAAAGAATACGCTGAATACTTTGATGAGGGCAAATTTGAGCGCCTTCGCCGCATTACTGGCTATCTAGTAGGCACGCTTGATCGTTGGAACGATGCTAAAAAAGCCGAGGAACACGCCCGCGTCAAGCACTCTGTAAACTCTGCCATCGATGATGCTGAGCGTTTAGCTGCACTTGAGACTCAAGCCATGGAGCAGAACATCGCCTACGCTCACTGAGGTGTGATATAATACGGGTATGCCAGAGCTACCCGAGGTTGAAACAATTAAACGTGGTCTAAGTAAGTTTATTATAAATAAGAAGCTTACAAAGACCACGATTTTGTGTGGTAAATCTTTTATTGGCGCCCCAGTTACCGGTACAGTTAAAACTGTTCGTCGCTTCGGAAAAGCTTTAATCATTGACCTAGATAATGGCAAATCTCTCATGATTCATCTCCGCATGACTGGCCAATTAATTTACGATGGCAAAGAGCGCTACGCTGCTGGGCACCCAAGTGATAATTTTACTGATAAACTCCCTAATAAGCAGACCCGTGTTATTCTTGAATTTGATTCCGGACCGCTTTATTTTAATGACCAACGTAAATTTGGTTTTATTAAAGTTGTTGATACAGATAAAGTAGAAAAAGATGATTTTATCAAAAAACTTGCCAAAGAACCATGGGTAATGACGCCAGAAGAGTTCTATGAAAAACTCCAAAAACACAAGAATTCTCTAATCAAAGCCACGATTCTTGATCAAACGATTATCTGTGGGCTCGGCAACATTTATGCCGACGAAGCTCTATTTGCATCTAAAATCCATCCAGAAAGAAGATGCTCAACTATCACAAAAAACGAGGCTAA
>AUXO016458168.1_pt1 | contig 10281 bp, 10 predicted proteins | sample 768731 | NCBI WGS metagenome assembly AUXO01 (sample SAMN02715735, study PRJNA202380) | gut metagenome | biome: sheep rumen | host: Ovis aries | place: New Zealand: Palmerston North | reverse complement strand
ACGTAAAGGTGGAAGAATGGCTAACTATAAGAAAACTTGTACTCTTGTTGAATACACACAAGACTATGAGCCAATTAGAAGCTGGACACTCTATGGCTGCTGGATTTCAGCTATTAGTGAAGATGACTTTGATAAAGAAGGCGACGGAAAACGTCAAATCTCTGTTACTATTGAATATGATAGAGCAGAAATGAACCTTGAAAAAGAACTTACTGAAAAATAATTAGTAATACAAATATTATAAAAGCTAGCTTATTTGCTAGCTTTTTATTTTATAAAATAAATTTATTAAATCTATTTCTTTTATCTGCTAAATTATATGAAGCTCATTAGAAGCGAATTAAAAGAAAGGAACTACTTATAATGGGACGAAAGAAAGTTGACAGAAGTGATAAAGTAATGCAGACTTTTGAGTCTACAAAACCTTTAAAACGAAGACTTCAAGAACAAGCTGAAAGAAGAGATATTACTGTATCAGCTTTAATCAGAGAAATTCTTGAAAAGCACTTTGAAGATCGTGCTATTTATTAATTGAAAGGAAAATTAAAATATGGCAGAAGAAAGACAAGAAAACTATACAATTATGGAAGGTTATGAACTACCTTCAAAAGGTTTAATTTATGGAGATAAGAAAGTAAATCCACATGTTGAGCTACGTTCAATGACAGCCAAAGATGAAATGAAACGTTTATCTCCATCTACAACGCCACTAAAAACATTAGCTGATATTATTGAAGGCTGTATGATTGAAAAACCAGCTATCCATGTTTATGATATGGCATTAGCAGATTATGAATTCTTGCTTCATAAGTTAAGAATTGTCACTTATGGGGATGAATATAAAATTATTGTTAACTGCCCAGATTGTGATAAAGTTTTTGAAACAATTGCACACTTAGAAGAATTAGAAGTAAAAGAATTTGATATTAATAAATTTGAAGAATTAAAATCATTTGAACTTCCAAAATCTGGTAGAAGAATTACATTAAAACTTACTACACCACATTTACTTGATGATATTGAAATTAAAACAAAAGAAGCCCAAAGAAAATATAAAAATGTGTCAATGGATTTTGAAACTAGAATTAGAGTACTTTCTAGTATTGATACTATTGATGGTGAAGTAAAAGGCATCATTGACTTAGAAAGTATTATTGACAATCTACCAGCAGCTGACTTTCAAAAAATACTCAATAATCTTGATAAACTAAATCAAGCAATTGGTATTGATAATGAATTATTCATTACATGCCCAAACTGTGGTAGTGAAGTAAGAACCTTTTTTCGCTTCGGGCCCGAGTTTTTTAGACCCACAACTCTCTAAAGATGGGAAGCCTTACGGGCCGAAAAGATTTAAGGAATTAGTTAAAGAATGTTGATATATTAGTGATAATTTACATACAAGTTATACTGATGTGTTAGACATGTCTGTTCAAGAAAGATATTACTTAATTGAATGTATTAATGATAAAGCAGAAGCAACACAAAGAGCTATTGATAAAAAAATAGCTGAAAGTAAAGCAAAAAATAAAAAGTAAATAAATAAGGAGACGGAACATTATGCAAAAAAGCAGTATGGGTATTGATGTTAGAGAACTTGATGCCATTTCAGCAAAGCTTAGAAATCTTCAACAGCAACAAGCAGATGCTGATGAAAAGCTTTTTAATGACAAAATGGACCGTCTTGAAGCTGAATACAACCGAAAAGTTCAAATTCAAAAAGACTTAACCCAAATGGGTTTAAGAGATAATATTAAACAATATAATGCTAAAATGAAGGCTTTAGAAGCCGAGAAGAAAAAAGCATTAAAAGATGCAAAAGATAGTGCACACTCGCCTGATGAATTAAAAGCTAAAGAAAAACAAATTGAAGCAGAATTTAAATTAAGAGAAAAGCAAGAATTAAAGCTCATGGATAAAAAAACTAAATGAGCTTTAAAATATGCAAAGGCACAAGAAAAGCAAGCAAGCTATGATCGAGCCCATAAAGATGGTGGTGAATTATTATCAAGTATTTTTGGTAAAGGTGTATCATTAACAGATAGAGTAGCATCTTTATCAAAAGCTTTCCGCAATGACGATGGCTCTAGAAATATACTAAAGGGTGTAAGTACCCTTATGGCTGGTCTTTCTGACTTAACAAGACAAATGGATAAAACCATTGATGAAATTGCCAGTAAAAAAAGTTCTATTGATACTCGTTTACAAGGCTCTAAAAATAAAACTAGAGGCGGTTCATACTGGGACCAATTATCTTCTGATGTTTTAGGTATTGCTGGTGTTTCTCCACTTATTAGACAAGAAAATGTTGTTAGTAAAATACAAGAATATGTTGGTAAAGGTATTGCCTACAATGTTGAACAACGTGCTTTCTTGGCAACTATGAGTGAAAAAATTGCCAATACATTTAATGCAGCAGATGGAACACTACTAAGATTAGTTCGTATCCAACAACAAGATTCAACAGCTGGTCGTTTGGGTATGGAGTCAATGATTACAGCCTTCTTAAATAATATGTATGAAACTACAGAATACTTAAATGGTATTGCAGACAGTGTTAGAAGTAGCTTGGATGAAGTTGAATCATTAATGGGAGCTGCTGATGCTGTTGCTCTTGAATATCAAGTTCAAAAATGAATGGGCTCACTATATTCTGTAGGTATGTCTCAGAATGCAGTTGGTAGTATTGCTGCTGCTTTTGGTCAAATGGCTGCTGGTGATATTTCTGGATTAACTTCTGGTGGTATGGGCAACTTAATGATTATGGCAGCTAATCAAGCTGGTCTAAGTATTGCTGATATTCTTGCTGACGGCTTAGATGACAGTGATACTAATAGATTAATGGCTGCAATGGTAGATTATTTACAAGTTATTGCTGCTGAAAGTTCCAATAGTCGTGTTGTCCAACAACAAATTGCAAAAGTCTATGGCTTAACAGCTTCTGATTTACGTGCTGCTATGAATCTTAAAGGCTCTACTAGTGCTATTTCTAAGAGCAATTTAACATATAGCAGTGCTCTTAATCAATTAAACAGTATGGCCAGTAGTATGTATGCTAGAACAAGTATAGGTGAAATGATGACTAATGCTTGAGATAATTTTAAATATTCAATGTCAGCGGGTATTGCCAATAACCCTGCCTTATATGCAATTTATAAAATAGCTAACTTATTATCTGATACCGGTAGTGATTATAAATTCTCAATCCCAACATATATGGGCACAGGTATGGCGGCTCAAACATTTAGTGTTGCTGATATTATGAGGGTGGCCGCTTTATCTGGCAGTTTATTTGAAGGTCTTGGTAAAATGATAACTTCTGGTTCTGCTGGTGGTATATCTGGATCTGGTATGCTAAAAGCATTAGGTCTTACTGGATTAACAACTGTTACTCGTGGTAATGGCCAAGTTGGGCTAACTAGAGGTGCTAGTGTTTCTGAATCCGGTACTGTTGTTGGAAATGCTTCTAGTGAAGATATTAAAAATAAATCTATGACAGAAACTACTGATAGTACAAAGCAACAAGTTGCTGAAGCAAAAGAAGATGAAAGTAATGACTTACTAAATAGAGATTTAAATGATAGCATTTTAAAGATTTATGACTTATTACAAGGAGTAATTTCTGGCGGTGCTATTCGTGTAAAAGAGTCATTTGATTCTGTATGAAGCCACTAATATAGGAGGTTAAATAATATATGTTTACATATAATAATGAACATTTATTTACTGGCTATATAAAACAAATACTAGCTGATTTTAATCTTCCAAACTATAAAGTATATACAAAAGAAGATGAAATTTATCATAACTTAGCTGTTGAACATAATCAAACAGCTATACCTGAAGACCAATGACCACTAGAAGCACCTGATATTATTAGCTCAATAGTAGATACTGCAAATACAAAAACAAATAGCAGAAGTATTGGTTATATAAAAAATAATACTATTCAATATTATATTAATAATACATGGGTGCCATCTAATAAAATATATTATTATAATAAAAAAGAATTAAACTGTACTAAAAATTTATCAGTTAAAAATAATAGCTATGATTCATATACACATGAATATTTGGGCAATTATTTAAGATTTCAAAGAGACTATAATAATATTGACCTAATGCCACTTTATAATTGTTTTAGTAATGTTATATGTCAAAATGTTAATTTTTCTATTACAAATAAGGCTAATAAAACACTTTCTGTATTTAATACAAGTGATAAGCAATATAAAATTTATATGGTTCCTGTAAAACTATTTAAAAAATATACTATTGCTATTGACTCAATTTTACCAGTAGAAATTTGCTGTAGTATATTTTCTGATTATTATTCAGATAGTCCCACAATAACAGATTTACAGAATAATACTTATACTAAATATAATAGCTTATCATTTAGCTCACCAGTTATTTTTGATAAACTATATGTTAAAAATGCTTATGAAAAAGAAATTGCTGGTAGTGATAATAAAAAATCAGCTATTGATAAAATTACTGATAATATAGAACTTTTTAATTTGATACAATGTGAACAAGACCTAAAAATGTTTATTAAGTTACCAATTAGTAATAGTTCATCTATTACAATTTTAGAAGGTGATTATTCTGGTTTTAATCAAATAACTGTTAAAAAAACTGATGTCAATCCAGATGACCTAGATAAACAATTATATTGAAAAGAAATTACTAATAGATTTGTAACAAATTATGAAACAAGTACTATTGGGCAAGTTCCACTATATGATTTAACCGCTGGCTCAGATGAAGAAGAAGAGGTTTATATTTATAAACTACCAGAGGTTGCTGATAGAAACTTTATACCATATGCAAAACTTCAGCTCTTAGTAGCAAATACGACAGTAAGCCATCCATTTGCTGATAGACTAGTCGAGTATCTACTTGATAATACAATTAGCCAAGTAGATAAAATAAATGACAATGTAAAAAGAGCTCAAACCGTTTTAAATTTAAATGGCAATAATGTTAATACTGATGGTTTATGGAATAATATGTACAGAAATATTTTCTATGACTATATGTTAACACCTGAAATTAACTACTCAAATATAATTAAACATAATGCTGGACAAGATTGTCTTGGATATATTGATAAAGATGTTGAAAAATATTATACAGCTTGGTCTGTTAGTTATAGACTTGATAAAGATGGCAAACCAATTCAAAAAGTTGATGAATATGGAAACCCAATATTTACAAAACCAGATGTATTTATTGGCGCTGGCGAAAATAGTAGAAATGTAATTATTGCTGACAGGCTGCAAAGAGGCCTACAGATAAAACAAGATGAGGATGAAGAAACTACTTATAAAATACCAGTATATGAAACAGTTGTTAATCAAGTTGCAACTATCTCTAATATAGATATTTATCAAGATTTATATAAAGATCTTAATAATAAGGAGTAATAAATATGGCAAGAAAAAGTTGACCAAAAAGAGCTACTACAAATAAAAAGTCTATTTTTATACTCCCAGATAACTATATCTATATTTCACACTTAGATGATATTGGTGGAGAAGAATTTAAGTATTGAATTCTCCCATTTTATCCAGACTCATTTTCTGATACTATGCAATCAACATTTGCAGAACAAAATGCTTTAGGTAGAAGCGCTCCTGTTTATACTTATAGTAATTCTGGTCCAAGAACTGTAAGAATTGAGATTAACTTACATAGAGATATGATGGATGATGCTAATGCCGGTATTAGTAATGTTCGTCTTCAAGATGGTGACGATTATATTGATTCTTTAGTTAGGGCTTTACAATCAATTGCTGTTCCAAAGTATAACTTAACTAATAAAGCTGTTGAACCTCCTATGGTTGCAGTTAGACTTGGTAAACAACTATTTATTAAAGGTGTTGTTACAAGTGGTATAGGTATTACCTATACAAAACCAATTCTTTCCAATGATAAATATGCACAAGTTTCACTAAGTATTGAAATTGCTGAAGTTGACCCATATGATGCTACAACAGTTTATCAAAATGGTTCTTATCGTGGTGAGGTAAAAACACTTAAAGAAGGAGCCCTTACTTATTGGGGTATAAAGGAGAATAGATAATATGGATACGCTAAAAAATAAAAAATATGAAACATATGACTATACTTCTCGTTATACTCATGTTCCATACTACTATGATACTTTAGATGATAGAGAGGTTTATGGTATTGGAAGTAATATGCTTAAAAATATTTCTTATGTATCACATAAAGTAAAAGAAGAAGATACATTAGACTATTTAGCTTTAAAATATTATAATAACCCAACATTTTGATGAATTATTGCATACTTTAATGATATTCAAGATGCTTTTAGGCCACTATATGAATATCTTGATATTATACAAATTCCATCTATTTCTAGTATTGAATTTGGAGATGAACGTTAATGCCAAAATTTAGTGAGCAAAGAAAATCACTATTATCAAGCCAAGCTAGAATACAAGTACCATGAGTTAAAGTAACAATTGGTACTTATACTTTTGGTATTTTTACTAAATCTACAAGACAAGAAGCTAGAGATAATTATGGCTTTTATAAGGCATATAATATTCAATATCCAAATTATGTCCAAGGTTTGACAATTAAAAAAATTAATGGTCAAGTAAATCAATATTCACTAAATATTTCTTATCCAGTTAGAACAGAAGATGATCCAAACTTTTTTGAAAAAGTTTTTAGCAGTGTCAGTCAAACCCGTAAAATAGTATTTACTTATGGTGATGCTTCTATGCCATCATATGTTTATAAAGATGAAGAAGCAATTATTACTGATATACAACAAAGTTTTAATTTTGGTAATAGCGGAAACTTATCACCGATAATTAATTACACTATAAAAGCTGTTTCTGGTGCAGCGCTTAAAAATGCTGCTTGCATGAGCTTCGTTAGTGATGGTAGGCCTCATAAACCAAGTCTTGAAATTAAAAATCTATTTAAAAATAAAAAATCTGGTTTACAAGATATTTTTACTGGCATGTCTATTGCTGACCTAGATAAATTCATAGATGGATCAGACCAAGCAGTTATTTTAGATACCAAATTAAATATTTCTGCAATTGATTATATATCTTATTTAGTAAGTTGTATGGTGCCTGTTGGCCAAAATTTAAATAATATTAATACTGATATTTATATTTTAACACTATATGACGCTTCTACTTATGATAAACTATATAATGGTTTTGAAGAAAGACAAACAAATGGGCCATACTTTAAGGTAACAAGAACAACTTATAGGTCAGAGCAAAGTGATGCTTATGAGATTGATATTGGCTTTAATACAGCTACATTAGTTACTAATTTCCAAATCAATAATAATGAAAACTATTCTTTATACTATGACTATCAGGGAAAACTAAATTCAACTGAGTATGTTAGACGTATTAATGAAAATGGCCAATGAGAAGATGTTTATGCTCCAGCTATAACTTCTGCCAATGACTTATATAAAACAAGACCTGAGGATACTTCATGGTGAACAAAAATTACTAAGTATCCAATCAGCGCAACAATTACTGTACAAGGATTACTTAGGCCTGCTACATTAATGACTTATGTAAGACTTAATACTTTATTCCCTGGTGGTAAAAAGCATATATCTTCTGGCTTATATATTATTACAAGCCAAACAGATCAAATTGATGGAAATGGTTATAGAACAACACTAGAACTTACTAAGATTAGTGGTGATAACAACCAAGATCCAAATCCAAGTGGTAGAAAATAAAAGAGCCTATTAAATTAGGTTCTTTTTTTAACTACCTTATTTTTAATATAGACAAATAATTTGCTAAATTATTTGATAGCAAACTTAAAAATATATAAATAGGAGAATTATATATGGCAACTGTTGAAAGAAAAAGAATTACACTCCACCCAGTAAAAGAAGATGGTACAGTAGACACTAAGGTATGCTTATACCCTAAAACTTTTATTGATGGACTTATTGATAGAGATGGCAATGAAGTTGAGGCTGCTATGCAGTCATCAGTTGATTTAGTTTATACCGAATTAAATGATGAGATTGTTAGAGCTCAAGCAAAAGAAAATGAACTAGATGCTAAAATTGATTCAGCTATCTTAGATAATCTCCAAGTAGAAATTTCTCGTGCTACTAAAGCTGAGTCTGAAATTATTGAATCTACGACTGCAATGGTTGATAATGAAGCCACTAGGGCAACAAATGTAGAATTATCTTTACAAAATAAAATTTTAAATGAAAAAGAAAGAGCTGAGCTTGCTGAAAGAGCTTTAACAGCTGAGCTTAACTCAGAAAAAGAACGTGCTATTGATAGAGAAAATACTATTGAAACAAGCCTATTAAATAAATTACAAAAAGAAACTGCCAGAGCAACTAATACTGAAACTAAATTGCAAACTGGTATTGAACAAGAAAAAAATAGAGCTGAAAATATAGAAACTACACTGTCAGAACAAATATTAAATATTAAAAATAACTATGTTACTATTGATACAAATCAAATAATTGAAGGTGAAAAGGTTTTTGCAGATCATCTACACACATCTGATATTACTTTATCAAATATGAGTACTATTAGTGGTACTGCAATCCAAAAGACTTCACCAATAACAGTACATACATTTAAGCTTCAAGGTAATAGCTTATTATTTAATCGTAGTAAGGGTAATGTATCTAGTGAAACGGTCTACAGCAAAGATAATATTCAGTATACTCCAAGCTTTACAGATGAAAAAGTTACTTATACACTAAATATACCATCAAAAAATGGAACTATTGCTGTATTTGAAGATATTCCTACAAATTATGTAACACTAGATACAGAACAAACTATCACTGGTAGGAAGACATTTACAGATGGCATTCATGCTAATGGCATGTTTGGTTTTACTTGTGATGGTTATGGAATTGGAGCATCTGATGCTTTGTACATTGAAGGATATAAAGAAATTACTGGTGAATCAGTATTTTTTGGTAATATAATAATTCAACCAGGTATTGCATTAAAAAATAGTAGCAATGATCGTGATAAAGGTTTAGTTTTACCAAATACAGCTGGCTGGACTATGGATAAAATAATTGCAACTGTAGACGATGTAGAATTAAAAGCTGATAAAAATGGGCCATTACCATATTATACTGCACAAGCTAATGATAATGTTCTTGATTATATTACTACTAATAATCTTGCAGACAAGCCAATTGTATTAGCAATAGCTAGCGATAATAATACAAAAATATATTCTGGAATTTTTAATATTAGAAGTGGCAGTAAATATAAATTTGAATTTGAAGAAATTGGAACTAAATTAAGATACTTTGGGAATAGTGCAGATGTTTCAACTTTAGCATTTAGTACTATATTTAGCGATACATATAAAGATGAATTTGAACTTGCGGCAAATAAAATAACTACAATAGATAGTGACTCCACAAATGTACAATACCCAAGTGCAAAAGCAACGTATGATTATATTGAGGCAAATAAAGGAACTAAACTATATAGTCATTTACTAAATATTACCTTCACTGATAATTCTGAACTAGCTATAAAATTTATATCTTCTACAAAAAGTACTGCAATTACTACTGATAGTATAATACATGGCTGTGATGATGTTATTAGTATTCTAGAAATTCAAAACCCAAATGGAAATCCAGACTATTTTATAGCTAATACTTTCTACTATAATGAACATAATGATTCAATGCTTACATTCTGTGGGTATGATTTAACAAACAATCAAGCAATTACCTTTAATAAAGAAGTTAGCAGTATTATAGATAGAGACCACTTATAATTTCTATAATTATTTTATAAAGCTCTTCAAACAAGAAGAGCTTTTTATTTTGTCTTAAAACTAGCTTTATAAATACTGTATAATATAAATGTAAGGAAAATGTAAAAAATGTTAGAAGTAATTATTATAAGTATCATTATTGGGCTAAGCATAATTATTAGTTTATTTCTTTTACATTATATTAAAGTTAATAGGAGACGACCTCTTGACTATTATGGTTGGGGAGTTGGAATGTTAATTTGGAATATATTTTTACTTATTATTGGTATTGCAACTATAATTAACTATTTACAAATATCTTAAAACATGTTATTATAATATTAGAAAGTTGAGGAAACTATTATGGAAAAAACACAATTTAACTCTATTATTGAAAACTACACAAAGGTAGCTGAAGATGCAGAAAGTTTTATTAATCTTTTTAATGGTGACTTTGATTTAAATAATTTAACTATTAAAGCTTTTAAA
>AUXO015133794.1_pt1 | contig 10281 bp, 11 predicted proteins | sample 768731 | NCBI WGS metagenome assembly AUXO01 (sample SAMN02715735, study PRJNA202380) | gut metagenome | biome: sheep rumen | host: Ovis aries | place: New Zealand: Palmerston North | reverse complement strand
AGAGTAATACCATCCAGTTTGTATTTGGCTATGATTTCTTTGAGTCGTTCGTAGATAGCCTCCGAACCCTTCATACCCGGGTCCACTTCACCAAGACTGGTAACCTCCTGGATAGGTATATCTACCAGTTCGACATTCATTGTTTCAAGCGCGAGTTTGTAGTCCACGCGTGAAGCGATGAGCCAATCAGAAGGGAGACCTATTACACCCAAACGCTGTGTACGGTCATTGTGCACCACTTTTTCCAGGGGTTTGCGAGTCAGTGACAAAGACTCGTTAATATCCGGAAAATTCACATCTTTTGGATGCTGCATTACCTTGCCAATACCATTTCGCTGACGGATGAAACTGAGTATCTCAAGTGAAGCAGCGAGTGAGTTGCTATAACCACTTACCATCAGATAAATAGGCCGTTTCAAGTCTATTTTTTTGTCACGCACGAGTTGTACGAACTGTGCTTCTGTACCTCCGGACAGTACAGCTACTACTTGGTGATCATCAATGAATGATTCCGATAATTTGAACGGAAGATCAGATACCTCGGTGTGGAGGTTTGAACAAAGTGTGAATAGCATGGTTTTTGTGTTTTTAAGGGTTAATATAATTGTTTTTTATCGGTGGATGAAGGTGTAATATTTTTGGCCCAAATAACTCACGGCAACAGTGATGAGTGTAATAAGCATCTTGCTTGGAGTGGGATACCATCCCATTATATCCACACATAGTTTGAGGCCAAAATAATTGATAGCCAGATTAACGGCTACAATGAGTATGTAACGCATAAGCTGGCGTGCGCCATGCAGGTTGGATTGCGTAAACGTAACATATTTTTGGAGCCAAAAACCGGTCAACAGCGTGATAGGAAAAACGATACATAGTGAGGCTATATGGGGTGTGAGACATAGGTTTATCTCTTCACCGTAAGGAAATGTCACATATACCAAATCATGTCCGATAACGAAATTATAGACCAGGAAATAAAGTACCCAATCCAACACCATGTTTCCTCCTCCGCATGCGGCATAACGAAACAATTGTTCGGGCATCCATTTTGAAAACGGACGATAGAAAAAATCGATTATTCGTGTAATTATTTGCGCCAAATGCCTCATTTTTACATTTTTATTTGCTCAATTCAAAAAAAAGTAGTACTTTTGCAGCCGCAAAAGGCAAACAAGCTTTTTTATGATTTGCGTGTAACCGATTTAAATCGGGCACAAAGTTAATAAAAATTTTTTATGCACGCAAATTTTTTTAACTAAATTTAATAATATATGGACGATTATCACACGGACAATGCAACAAGTACATGCCAAGAAACAATCGTACGAGTATACAGTACGAGCAAAGAAATTTCTGGGGCAGCACTTCTTGACGGACCTGAACGTCGCCCAGAGAATTGCCTCAACTGTTAAATCCGGACCCACTATTGAAATAGGTCCGGGTATGGGTGTGCTAACCCAATATCTCCTTAAAAATCCTGATATTCAACTCACGGCCATCGAAATAGACCGCGAGTCTGTGGCATATCTCAAAGAGTGGTATCCGGAACTGCATCTGATAGAAGGAGATTTTCTTAAACTTGACTTAAATAGTGTTTATCCCGAAGGCGAATTTAATGTCATCGGGAATTATCCGTATAATATCAGTAGCCAGATTTTCTTCAAGGTATTGGAATACAAAGACCGTATTCCTGTATGCTCGGGAATGATACAAAAAGAAGTAGCCGAGCGTATTGCTTCCAAACCGGGCAAGAAAACTTATGGGATATTATCTGTCTTATTACAAGCTTATTACGATATAGAATATCTTTTTACGGTGGATGAATATGTATTTAATCCTCCGCCAAAAGTGAAGTCAGCCGTCATACGTATGACTCGTAACCGACGAAGACAGCTGGACTGTGATGAAGAACTCTTCAAAACAGTCGTTAAAACAGCCTTTAATCAGCGACGAAAACAAATGCGCAATTCTCTTCAACAGCTGGTAGGAAAGGGTAATCCAATCCTCGAAGAGAAAATATTTACAATGCGCCCCGAACAGCTGACAGTCGAACAGTTCGTCGAACTGACTAAATTAATAAATGATAAAATGGTCAAATAAATGACCTGATCGTAAATCACTAAATCGTAAACTGCACTATGTCTGAAATCAAAATATTCTATAAAGATAAGGAGAAAATCAAAGTAGCCCGCTCTATCTCCGCATTAAAAGAACTTGACAAGAAAGATATTATCTGGATTGACTTGTTGGATGTGAGTGACAAGACAGAGGATACATTGGAGGGATTTCTAAAAATAGAGATTCAGGAAGACGAGGAGATGGAGGAAATCGAGCTCTCCAGCCGTTATATTCAGACGGATGACTCGATTGTTGCCAATAGTAACTTTCTGAAATCTAACTTTGAAATGGAGCCGGTGAACTTCATAGTAAAGAATTCCATACTGGTCTCTATCCGCGATGTGGAGTTAGATAGTTTTAACGAGACGGTAAAGAAGATGTTTGTCAATACTCGCAATTTCCCGAGTGGCTACCATGTGTTAGTAGCGTTGATGGAGACTCGTGTGGAAAAGGATGCCGACTTGATTGAGGATACCACCGATATGATTACCGAACTTTCGCAACGTATTAACGCCAATTCGGAACACGTGGATGAAGATTTGCTTGTTCAAATCAAGGACTTGCAAGAAAAAGTAACTATCATTCGTCAGAATATTTTGGATAAACAGCGAGTAATAAGCAATCTCTTGAAATGTGATTTCTTTCCTGAAGAGTTAGGTCCGCGCTTGACAATGATTATTAAGGATATCAACTCATTGTTTGATTATACACGATTTGGTTTTGACCGTCTCGACTACCTGCAGGATACTTTCCTTGGTTTGGTAAACATCGAACAAAACAAAATAATCAAAATATTTACCGTAATCAATATCATTTTCCTGCCGCCTACATTGATTGGTAGTCTGTATGGAATGAACTTTGACTTCATGCCGGAATTACATTGGCAGTTCGGATATGTGTGGGCAATCGGGTTAATGTTATTATCCGTGGCACTTATCTTACTGATTTTCAAACTAAAAAAATGGTTATAAACATATTGTTGACAACTTGACTACTACACAGTTTATAACATGTTCCACGTTGCAATTGTCAAAACCATTAACTTTTCTACTACAAAATTAAATCTATATAACTCGTTGAAATCGAGCATAATTAACACTTTATCTACAATTTCAACATCTAATTATATCCATAGGATTTTAAAATTAAATATATATTTTTCTATATATGAAAACAGAGGAGCAGGAGCGTTTACAGCAAAAAATACGCGAATTGGCTAAAAAGAAGAATGCAGTCATCTTCGCACATTATTACACCCGTCCGGAAATACAAGAGATAGCTGATTTTATCGGTGATAGCTTAGCATTAGCTCAGCAGGCTACGCGCGTGCAGGCGGACATATTAATAATGTGCGGCGTACATTTTATGGGCGAAACGATGAAAATCCTGTGTCCTGAAAAGAAAGTGCTTGTACCGGATATGGCGGCAGGCTGTTCGCTGGCGGATAGTTGCAAAGCAGAAGACCTCGCTGCATTCAAGGCAGAACATCCCGATCATATGGTAGTGAGTTATGTCAATACCTCGGCTGACGTTAAAGCGTTGACGGATGTTGTAGTAACGAGTTCGAATGCAAAGAAAATAGTGGACCAATTGCCCCATGATGCCAAGATAATATTCGGTCCGGATTATAATCTCGGTTCATATATAAATTCTGTAACGGGTCGTAATATGCTTCTTTGGAATGGTGCATGCCATGTGCACAGCCGTTTCTCGTTGGAAGCTTTATTGCAATTAAAAAAAGAGAATCCCGGTGTGGAGGTATTGGCCCATCCGGAATGTAAAGCTGCAATATTGGCCCACAGCGATGTAATCGGTTCAACCAAGGCTTTGCTTGAACATACCAAACAATCTGTTTCCAAACGCTTTATAATTGCCACAGAAAGCGGTATATTGTTTGAAATGCAACGTGCTTGTCCGGACAAAGAGTTTATTCCTGTACCGCCGGAGGTAACAGAAGGTGTAGGATGCAGTTGCAACGAGTGCGAGTATATGCGCATGAATACGCTCGAGAAAGTGTATGCATGTCTGTGCAACGAGCAACCGGAGATGCAGGTAAAAAAAGAGACAGCCGAAAAAGCCGTCTCTTCTATCCAACGTATGCTTGAGATGAGCTAACGCTTATTAACCCATTTTTTCTTTCAGATGTTTATGGCTGGGACCTTCTTTTAGAATGTCTCCCAGTTCTTTGCGTCTGCGTTCGTAGTAATCATGCCGTTTCGGGTTTTCGGGAAACCAGCCGCGCAGCACACGCATCTCCTGCTGCATTACCTCGTGGATACCCCAGAAACATGAGAAAGCGAACGCGGCAATGATAGTGGAAGCAATATAATTATCCATCAATAGGGAAATAACTGTGCATATTACTCCCGGGATAAAGAATCCCCACCAGCCTTTCCGGCCGAAATAATACTCCAGTTTGATCGTGATAGGATGGCAGATTCCGATGCTCAAAAACACGGCTGCACCTATGATAATTCCTGTGAAATTCATAAATATATTTATAATATTGATATTAACGATTTAGTGCGTGAACATAAATCCAAAGTAAATGCGCGGACCGGTAGGCAGTACTAACTCACTTTTATGAATAGCGAGCATCCAATCAAGCCGGAACGTGATATGCACCTTTCTTGTGAGGCAATAATCGCAACCCACATAAGGCGTGATATAGAAGAAACTCTGTTTATGAAAAGTACTGTTGGCATCTTTTGTCCAGCTATCCTGGTCACCTTCTAATACATACAATCCTTTCATTGATCCGCCACCTATAGTGCCCCCTATGTATGGCCATGCTTTATCCAGTCTCCAACAGCAGTCTGCTAATATTCCTCCACATCCTACGCGTACATAACTACCCGGTTTAAGTATCTCATGGCAATCCGTTGTAGCACTTGGCATAGTAGAGACGAAGCCTTCCAATCCGGTACGCAGGTATTTCCACAGATGCACTCGCAAGGCACCGCCAATACCGAAAAGTGCCCCTTGCGGACTGGTGGAGCGTCCATCGGATGTAATAGGTGCATTCTTGTCTTGACCGAACATATAGCCGGTATGAAGCATCATTCCTCCGGAATAACCTTGATAGACTTTGTTTTTCTCTATTCCGTCGCTTACTTGAGCAGCCATACCGCATGCACATAACAAAAATATAAGTAATATCTTACTGTGCATATTATATTCTTTTAATAAACAAACAAGCTGCTATTATGAGTGCCGGACCGAGACCGGAATAGAAATAAGCGGTGAACTCTGCCGGGATGAAAGGCATGAATTTCAATGCGATACCGAGGCAGGACATGCAGACGATAAGTATCCATCCCCGTAGCGGAAATGTATGCCAGACGGTCGTTTGGTCCGGTTCGGCGGCAATCAAACCGCAATAACGCGCCACTATCCGCCGGAACATCAGTATAAATCCGGTCAGTACGGCCGCTGTGATGAGCAGCAGCCACCACAATTCATCGACAGGCATAAGGGTGTATGCCTTGATACCTTTTATAGTAATCATCACTCCCGGAATACCCCATAGAAGCGCTGCTACCAAATATAGAAATAGCTTGTTCATTCGTACCTTTGATTATATCGGCGGCAAAGATACGAATAATTTTTGGAATATTCCTTAAGAAATGCTTAAAAGACGCTTAAATCCCTATAAATAGGGATATATATTTATTGTATTTGTTGCAAGACCGGTTGTACGGAGAGCGAGCCGTTGACAGCTTGTTGCATCCATTGTTGCGGAGTGAGCCGGCCCAGTCTGTACCATCGTTCGTAGGTATCTGCCCATTCATGTCCGTGTTTGGCGGACAGCGCCTGTTCCAATTGGAACTGTACGATATGTCCGATAGGATAATTGGGCAGATACATCGGGCTGTTGACCATGTGCGAATAGATAGCCAGAAGCACGCAGTCGTGTTCTCCGAGCACCGGTTCGTAGTATTGGTTCCATACATTGGCTGCAATAGTCAGTACGGCTTCTTTGAGTTCTTTGGCTGTAGCTTTCGGATGGGCGTACAGCCATTGCCACATTTGCATATCCACCAGACTGACGCCCATAATCTCGTACATACCCCAGAACTGGTCAAGAATAGTTTCCCGGTTCATGGTCTGTGGCCCGTATCCGAGCAACTGCAGGTCCCGTGCCTGAAAAAGGAAAGCGCTGGTCTCGGTAAAGCCTGTATTGGGAATACCGCGGAGCATATATTCATCCATCCTGTAGAGGCTGATTACTTCCTCTACGTTGTGTCCCATCTCATGTACGGCGATGTTGTATCCCTTGTAGTCCATTCCTTCCGGAGCGATGCGCGTACGCAGTCTGGCGGGTTCGTTGCGTCCCACGCACGGCCAGGCGTGACCGGAACCGCGTGCAGGTTCTACAACAATATGCCCTGCTATGTCTTCGGCGTTCTCTTTCTGGAAGCCGAGTGTTATCAGCATAGAAGCAATTTTTTTCTGATAGGAGATGGGGTCCGGGTAGCGTTTGCGAGTTTCGGCAGAGAGGAGTTCTTCGTTCATTCCGCTACGTGCTTTGAAACCGTCGTACCATATGTCGTATGGCCGTAGCTCGCGTCCCAAACGGGTTTTTATCTCTGCGGCAACGGTCTGGACCTGCGGTGAACTCAGTAATTGACGGAAAAGGCTGTCCACTTCGGAAGCGGGTATCTCTATATCGCCTTCAAAATTGCGGATGATAGCCGTAGGCATGTTCGGGCTGTAGGCATCCACGCCTTGCATGGCGTGAAATACATCCAATATCTTCTGATACCGTGTGTCCGGCTCCCTGCTTTCTACTTTTGACTTTTGACTTTCGACTCGATTGCTATACGGATACCAAACCGGTTCCGGGTTGTTGATGACTTCCTGAGGTATCTCCTGCCGTACGATACGCCGCATGACCTCGTAAATCATCTCCTGCTTTTCCTGATTGTCGTAATCTACTTTCAATTCGTCACGCAGGTTCCAATGGCTCAGCAGTTTCATGCCGTCCGGAAAGAGTTGCCGGCCGTCTTGCGTGCGCAGGCGATCCATATGTATATTATATCCGGCAATATAGTTTTCTGCGGCAGCCATTGTTTCCGATAGTCTGGCTTGTACGTGTGCGGGCACACGGCTGGTAAACACATCTCCGAGACGCGCTTCGGCCCATTGGCGGCGGGTCCATTGTGGTCCGAGAGTGTTTTTCTCCTCCAGACTGTAAAAGGGGAAATTCAATATAGTGATGAACGCTATTTTATTGGCAAAAAGGTCGTCTGACAGGTGTGCACGCGCATCGTAGCCGGACATGATCCAGTCAATGTCGGTCGGTTCGCCGGCATTAGTCAGTTGTGTGGGTTTCAACAACTCAACGGTAAGCATGTCTGCACTCTCATTCATCCGTTCCATGACTCGGCTGAGGCTCTCGAAGAGTGCATTGCGTTCCTCGTCGGTACGGGCGTAATGTTCCGTTACGAACGCGCGGAACTCTTCCGGACTGCCGTCCTGTTCTGTCCATAATGCTGCGGCTTGCTTCACTCCGCGTTCCATCCGCTCGTCCGCAAACGTCATCCCTTCGTACAGCGTACTTTGGTCTTTCGTACTTGTTGTGCAACTTGTCATGATGATAACGGCTCCCATCGCCGCCCAAAGAATATGTTTCATATATTTAACCAATAACCAATAACCTATAACCTTTCACCAATAACCTTTCACCTTTAACCTTTCACCTATAACCAATAACCTATAACCTTTAACCTTTCACCTATAACCAATAACCTATAACCTTTAACCTTTCACCTTTACCCTCTCACCTTTACCCTCTCACCATTATCCTGAGTTCGTTGGTCGTACCGTTGAGATCGAGCGAGAAAACGAAGTACTGCATTGTCAGTTTGCTATTCAGTTTCAAATATCCGGGTTGTGCAAAAGGCAGCAGCGCCGCGAGTATAGCGTCAAGCATACGTCGCAGGGCTGTAGGCTCGATAGTTATCTCGTTGACAAACGGTGTGAGGTGCATACTGGGTGTCAGTCCATGGGCTTGCAGTTCAGGTTCATGGCTTTGAAGCCAATCTCTTACAAACGAATGCAGGTCGATGGTGTAGCGTGTCTGCGGGTGCTCGATACGGAAAACCAATCCCGCGCCGCGGATGGTTTCGATGGGACGGTCCTTCGAGAACCCGAGTTTGCGTCTCAGTGCGTTCAGGTGAACGTCAATAGTGCCGGAGTCGTATTGGAAACGGTTGCCCCATACGTTGTCAATGAGTTCCTCGCGGTTGCAGATACGGTTGGGGTGTTTGCATAGATAGTCAAACAATCCGAATTCCAGTGCGGTAAGCCGCACCTCTTTCTCATCCACGCGCACGAGTCGTTCCTCGCGGTTCAGACTGATATGTTCCGTTATCGAGATATTCATTGTATATTCCCCTTTCAACTATAACCTATGACCAATAACCTATAACCAATAACCTATGACCTTTCACCTTTCACTTTCCACCTTTAGCACAATCGGTAGATGGTCTGAAAATCCGTTTTGGTAGTGAAAACCATTATAGGTCCGTTTGGGTCTCAGGCCCAGGTATTTCTCATCGGGTTCTTGTATCCATTCGGCGTTGTATATCTGCGTAGTGCTGAGGCTGTCCAGGGCTGGCGATACATAGAACTGGTCCAGACAACTCCAACGCCCCTGGTACTTATGCGTGCCATAGCTTTCGACTTTTGACTTTCTGCTTTCGACTTTCGACTTTTGACTTTCGACTATCATCCTGTTCCTCAAACCGGTTAGGTCGTCCTTAGGTTCGCTGTTCATGTCTCCCATGACAATGATTTTGGCATGCGCATCTGTCCTGTACACACTGTCTACGGCATGTTGCAGCACCTCTTTGACGGCTTTTCTTTTCCATTCACTCTCAGCCGTACCGCCGCGTTGGCTTGGCAGATGGCAGACAAAGAGGTGCAGTGTATCTCGCTTGTCCACTCTCGCGCAGACATAGAGTATATCGCGGGTCTGTAATCTGTCCGCGGCCGGGTCTGTATTCTGTACTCTGTATTTTGTACTCTGTACTCTGATAGCTCTGCTGCTAATAGTATCCACCCGTGTCTTTTTATAGACGAGCGCCACATCTATTCCTCGCGGGTCCGGACTCTCGTAGTGCACGAAATCGTATTCTCCGCGCCGCAGGATATAGCAGAGTCGTTTCAGGCATGTAGCATTCTCCACTTCCTGCAGTCCGGCTATATCCACTCCGTCCCATTCGCCGATGTGGGTGAGCACGCGCGCGATGTTCTCTACCTTGCGGTAATAGCGCGGATAGCTCCAGTTTCTCTCCCCTTCCGGCGTCCATTCCCAATCGTCTTTTTCCACCCACGCGCTATCAACCATGATGCTGTCGTGCTTCGGGTGGAACAGGTTCTCTACGTTGTAACTGACGATACGTATCGGTTCTGCCGACAGAAAACCTGTTGCCGCTATCAAGGCAATGATGATATTACAGCACTTGCGCTGCATGATTTTTAGTATCCACTTTCTCTATGATACGCACTAAAACGCCGGTTTCATCGAAGATAAATGTCTTTCTCAGCGTGCCCATGGTGGTTTTGCCGGCTCCGGTGCTAAAACGCTTCTTTTCTCCCCATGCGCCGAAGGCCTGCATCATCTCCGTTGTAGGGTCGCTCAGTAGCGGGAAGGGCAGGTTGTATTTCTCTTTGAACCGGATGTGTGATGCCAAAGAGTCTTTGCTCACACCGAGCACTGTATATCCCTGCGCCAGAAAAGCATGGTAGTTGTCGCGTATATTGCATGCTTCGGACGTGCAACCGGGGGTGGAGTCTTTCGGGTAGAAGTAGATGACTGTCTTGTGTCCGACCAGTTTTTTCTCGGTCCATTCTTCGCCTTTCTCGTCCTGGACGTTGAAGGCAGGCATAGTGTCTCCAATCTGTAGCATAGTCTTATTCTTTCGTTTTTTCGCTGCAAATGTACTGTTTTTTTTGCATATATGCAAGAATTTACTAAAATTTATTAAATTAATCGTTCAAGCGGAGCGAGATATGACGTTTTTGTTGTTAAAATACCCAAAAATTGCCATTTCATCCATACAAATCCATCAGTTCATGCCAACAGACAATCTTCTGATTTACTGTGATTTATAAAGTAGTTATCGGAGGCAATTCGGAGGCGTATCGGAGGCA
>AUXO017284365.1_pt1 | contig 10282 bp, 8 predicted proteins | sample 768731 | NCBI WGS metagenome assembly AUXO01 (sample SAMN02715735, study PRJNA202380) | gut metagenome | biome: sheep rumen | host: Ovis aries | place: New Zealand: Palmerston North | reverse complement strand
ATAACAGCACCTATCTCCATACGCTTAGCTACATAGTTCGGATGATAAACCTCCTGAACCAGACCTGTTGCAAGACCTATCTGGTTACCATAGGATGAATATCCCTTAGCAGCAGTTGTAACGATCTTACGCTGTGGAAGCTTATTTGCAAGTGTCTCCTTAAGAGGCTTTGTAGGATCAGCCGCACCAGTAACACGCATAGCCTGATATACGTAAGTTCTACCTGACAGCGGATCTCTGATAGCACCGCCAAGACAAGTGGCAGCACCACCGAATGGCTCTATCTCTGTAGGATGGTTATGTGTCTCATTCTTAAATGATATGAGCCAGTCTTCTGTAACTACCTTTCCATCCTCATTCTTTATATTTAAAGGAACAACTATCGTACATGCATTTATCTCATCAGACTCATCTAAGTCCTCAAGCTTTCCATCCTTACGAAGCTTCTTCATACCCATGAGAGCTATGTCCATAAGGCATGTAAACTTATCGTCTCTACCGGCATTTATCTCTGCAGCATCTTCGAGATATTTCTTAAATGTACCCTCGATAGCCGCCTTATACTTTCCTTCATCAAACTTGATGTCTGTAAGTTCAGTTGCAAATGTAGTATGACGACAGTGATCTGACCAGTATGTATCCAGAACTCTGATTTCTGTCATAGTAGGATCTCTATGCTCTTCTGCTGAAAAATAATTTCTTATATGCTGGAAATCCTTAAATGTCATAGCAAGTCCAAGGCTGTCATAAAGCGCCTTAAAATCTTCCTCCGGCATGGAACAGAAATTATCCATTACCTTAACATCTTCTGGCTCATCATAAACTGCAACAAGTGTTTCAGGTTTTGCGCCATTATCGAGTCTTGACTCAACAGGATTGATTACATAAGCCTCTATAACTTTCTTATCCTCTTCACTAAGAGTTCCTGATACAGCATATGTAACAGCAGATCTTATAATAGGCTCTGATGAATCATCAAGAAGCTTTACACACTGCTCAGCTGAATCAGCTCTCTGATCGAACTGTCCTGGAAGATATTCAACAGAAAAAACAAATTCATCTTCAGTATAAGGAAATTCCTCCTTGTAAACTATATCTACCGGAGGCTCTGAAAATACTGTGACAATCGCCTCCTCAAAAACCTCATCAGTCAGATTCTCCACATCATACCTGACAAGTTCTCTTACCTTTACATCAGATAGAGACAGGTAGTTCCTGAATTCATTTGTCAGCTCATCTGCACGAACTGCATAGTCTGGTCTTTTCTCCACGTAGATTCTTCTTACACTCATGATAATCTCCTTAATATGTATATAAATTTCATTGTTTGCTATTTATGAACCTTCTTGATAAGTCTGAAGATGGTTACATTCTGATAAATCAGAGGATCATCCTGCATATAGAAAATGATTCCATCTGATGGTGATCTGACTTCACTAAGTATATGTCCATCCATAGGATCAACTATTTCACCAAGTAAATCACCACGTTTAACTTCATGATTTACATTTGTAAGTCTTCTGAAGAAGCCTGCAGCCTCTGACTTGATACTCTGCATTTCTTCCTCATCCATAACGGTGGATATATTTCCACCCATGCTATTATACCTTATTATTCCCATTCTTGAAAGAAATCTTAATACTGCACTTATAGCAACTTCAGCATATTCCTCATTTATCCGCTCTGTACCTCCTGAATAAAGCGAGAAAGCTTCAGTTCCTGACATCTGCCAGTTATAATTAAGTGTTCCTTCCTCAAATGAACGGGCTGTATTAAGCATAACAAATGGCAGACCAAACAGATTTGCAAGATTCGGACTCTCATGCCCTGTTTTAAGCATCCTGACATGAGGTATAAACCGCCCCCTCATATAATAAGACGGAAACTGTATTCCATAGGAATAAGTCTTAAATTCTTCCATAAGCGCATATGCAAGTCTGCTGGTTGCAGGTCCATTCGGATTACCCGGAAATTCTCTGTTGATATCAGAATCATCAGAAAGCCAGTATTTATGACTTGCATTAAGAGCACTGTAATTAACAGTCGGAACAACCATTACTGATTTACCGGGAACTATATCTCCTGCTTCCTCAAGCTCTGACAGCCTCTTGGAGAGGCGTGAACATATGTAAAGCTGCTGATGCTCATTTCCCCTCATTGCACCAACTATAACAGCACTATTTTCTGCCTGCATGGGCTCTGAATATGAACCGGCTCCATATATATAACCATAGATATTATGCTCACCACAGAAAGGTGTTTCATACGAAAAAAGTATCTTCTGTCTCACGATTCACCTCCTACTATTCTTGCAAGGAGTGATCCGACTTCTATAGATGGATATTCTCTTATGGCACATACCATACCACTCTTCGGAGCATATACTATCTCCTGATCGGAGCCTGTCAGAACATCCACGACCTTTCCTATCTTCATACCTGCGTCAACACGCTCACTGAGTTTTACATTTGGTATAAATATACCACTTGTCTCTGAATTAATGTAAGACATATGACTGTCAAATGCAACCATAGGATGTTTTACTGCAGGTATATCTCCATCCCATATGCCCATATACTGCATCAATGAGAATATACCATCAACCAGTCTGTTTCCATAGGTCTGACTGATACGATAAGCTGAGCAGGATTCTGTAACACATGCTACCACTCCACGCTTATTAAGCTCATACACGAGACTTCCTCCCTTTACCTGATTGGAAGGATGAACCCAAACCATATCGGTATTCAGTTTTGTAGCATATGGCATCAGCTTATCGATATTATCATCATTCATTCTGATCTGAAGTATCTCATTCAGATATATATTACTTCCATGAATATCAAGACAGAATTCTGTCTTAGGACCATCTGCATCACTAACTAGATCTTCTATAAGGCAATTAGCTGCATACTCACCTATTGCACCACTCTTTGCCCCCGGAAACAGCTCATTCATATCAAGCTCCGAACCGGGTATCTCTCTCGTCTTAGCTTCCATGGCCATAGGATTAATGGCCGGATATATATCCACTATCCCCTTCAGGCATTTGTAATTCTCCTTGATTCTTCTGGTAACCTCATAACATACGAACTGCCCCTGCAGTTCATCACCATATATACCTGACACAAGGCTGATACGACGTTCATTTCCTGTAAGAACATCCGGTGTCAGCCTGTTCTTCTTTATCTTTAAAACCTCATTTACCATGAGATTGATTCTGGCTATCGTTTCAATCATTTATAACCCTCTGTTTATTAATTACTTATTGGTTTTTCTTTTGTCCAATAAGTCCTGAGCTGCTTTGATTATACTCTCGGAGACATTTTCTCCTCCCAGAAGTCTTGCAAGCTCCTTAACTCTACCTTCTTCATCCAGCTGTTTTATTCCCGTGATAGTCTTTTCTCCAACAACTTCCTTCTCTATCACATAAGAAGTATCAGCAGCTGCAGCTATCTGAGGCAAATGTGTTATAGCTATTACCTGCCTCTTCTCTCCTAACTTCTGCATCATTCTTCCTACCTTCTCGGCAGTTATTCCGCTTATTCCCACATCGATTTCATCAAAGATAAGCGTAGGTGTATCATCTGCTTCAGATACAACGGATTTAATTGCAAGCATGATACGAGAAAGTTCTCCACCTGATGCAGTATCAACCAGTGGACGCATCTGTTCACCTATATTAGTGGATATAATAAATTCGGCTTTATCTGCTCCATTTGCCCCCGGTTCCACCTCTTCAAAAGCCATATCAAATCTGACGTCATTAAAATTAAGTTCTTTCATGGCTTCAGATATATCTGCTGTAAGCTTCTTTGCAGTTTCTTTTCTCACCTTCGAAAGCTTATCGCAGTTCTTCTTTAATTCGTTATAAATATCTGTCTTTTTCTTCTTAAGATCAGCTATAACTTCATCATACGAAGCAAGTTCCTCTTCCTCTTTCTTCAGAGCTTCGCATGACTCCAGAATATCCTCAATAGTTCTTCCATATCTGCTCTTAAGCGTATTTATAAGATTAAGTCTTTCTTCTGTTTCTCTAAGAGTCTCAGGTTCAAACTCCATATCAGAGGCATAACGCTCAAGCTCTGCAACAAAATCATTGGCAAGACCTTCGATATCTATCAGTGTGCCAACTATTTTTGCAGCTCCTTCATCGAGTTTCGTCAGTTCCTGAGATATTCTTACTGATCTGGATATTCTGCCAAGTGCTGAATCATCACTTTCATTTCCCACAAGCTGCATTATCTCAGATACTATCTCTGCTATCTCCTGAGCAGAGCTCGCCTTCTTATACAGAGCTTCCAGTTCTGTATCCTCACCAGTTGTAAGTCTTGCACTTTCGATATCATTTATCTCATATCTGATATAATCCAGACGTTTTACTCTTTCCTGCTCATTCAGACTCATTCCATCAAGCTTATCACATATCTCTTTATATGAATGATACAGGTCACTTACTTTGGTCTTAAGCTCAGGTATCTCATTAGAATAACTGTCTACAAGCTCCAAATGTCTGGAAGCTTTAAGAAGTGTTCTTTGTTCATGCTGGGCATGAAGACTGATAAGCCTTTCACTTACTGATTTAAGCTTCGCAAGAGTTACAGTAGAATCATTTATTCTATTGACGGTTCTGCCATTTGTACATCTTCTGGATATTACCACTTCATCTTCAGGAACTTCTATATCCAGTTTACATAATTCTTCTGAAAGATGCTTGTCCACTATAAAAATGAGTTCTACCAGACCATCCTTCGAATCATCACGAAGAAGAGACGTATCGAAACGTCCTCCCAGACCTATGCCTATAGAACCAATAATTATGGACTTACCCGCTCCGGTCTCACCTGTAAGTATATTCAGTCCATCTCTAAAATCTATATCAAGCTCATCAATAAGAGCAAGATTCTTTATATGCAGATTTGCAAGCACGTCAACCTCCTATTTTCTGTCTAAGTATCTCATAAAGACTTGCATCGTCGAGCTTAATAACCGAAAATGTATGTGATGATACTCTAATCTCAACACTGCTTCCGACTTCCATATCATAGTTATCTGCGCCGTCAAAAGAACATAGACCGCTGCTAAGAGCATCCTCTCTCTTCTTCAGTATCTTCATGGTAATTACATCCTCTGCTCCAAAGATAACACTTCTTCTGGAAAGAGAGAAAGGTGATATAGGAGTGAGCACCATAAGCCTTGCGTCCCCCTTTACTATAGGACCTCCGGCAGAAAGATTATATCCTGTCGAACCTGTAGGAGTTGACACCATAATACCATCTGCTTCACAGGTATCGAAATAATTACCATTTACATATATCTCAACAGTTATTAGTCTCAGAGCGCTTTTTCTCGCCAGAACTATATCATTAAGAGCATGAGAAACTTTGACATCCTGATTATCACTCATCGCTGCATTAACGGTTCCTTCAGAGTTCTGGATAACCCTGCCCTTTAGCATGATTCTCTGCTCTACCTTATAATCCCCGGCTATAAGCCGGTCTATGACATTTTCCATCTCATCAGCCACAGCTTCAGTAAGAAATCCAACCTTACCAAGATTTATTCCGATAACCGGAATATTCTTACCCTTTAACAAATGAGACACCCGGAGCATAGTTCCATCTCCGCCCATTACAATAACAGCATCGGCGTCATCAAACAGATCGGCATCAGGCTCTTTATTGATTCCTTCATGGAACTTAACCTTGCGGCCTTTCTTTGTTATCAGCTCACCGGCCTGTCTGGAGTATGCAAAACCTACGTCCTTTAATTCATTTGATACTATGACAAAGCTGTTACATTTCTTCATATCTGTTACCTATATTATTTCAGGGTATCATGGCTCCTGTCCACGAGACTACGGATTTCTGTTTTCAGACTTTCTGATGAGACTTTGTTATCATCATCTGTACTAATTAACTTACCTTTTCTGATATGCATCAGATATTCGATATTTCCTTCCGGACCTTTTATAGGAGAATAATCCAGCCCCAGAACTTCAAATCCCGAACCAACTGTAAAATCCAAAACATTTTCTATAACTTCTATATGTGTACTCTTCTCACGTACAACGCCCTTCTTTCCGACCTTCTCACGTCCTGCTTCAAACTGAGGCTTGATAAGACATACACATTCTGCATCATCCAACATGAGGTCTCTCAGTGGCGGAAGTACCTTTGAAAGGGATATAAAGGATACATCTACAGACGCAAATGCAACTAACTCCTCTATATCTTCAGGCTTCACATATCTTATATTGGTTTTCTCCATGCATACGACACGAGGATCATTTCTGAGACTCCAGGCAAGCTGTCCGTGTCCCACATCAACACTATATACCTTTACAGCACCATTTTGCAGCATACAGTCGGTAAAACCACCTGTGGATGCTCCTACATCCATACATACTTTACCACTTAACTCTATAGGGAAGCTCTGCATAGCCTTTTCCAGCTTGAGACCTCCACGGCTTACATACTTAAGTGTCTTTCCTCTGACTTCTATCTCAGCCTCTTCAGGAAATGTGCTGCCTGCCTTATCTTCCTTCTCACCTTCTACATAGACTATTCCAGACATTATTATGGTCTTTGCCTTCTCTCTTGATTCGGCAAGTCCTTTTTCTACCAGCAGAATATCCAGACGTTTTTTCATTTTATAATTATCCTTTAATCATCATTTCTGAATAGCATCCATGATCCTGTCATATATGCTGTCAGGATCAAGACCTACTATCTCTCTTATCTTCTTGACACTACCATGCTGAAGTGACTCCTGCTCTATGCAAAAATGCAGCAGCCTGGTTCTTACCATATCTGATGAATCATCGGTAGCTTTAGTTCCATCAATTCCAAGCTTAGCCATTTCATAGCCCACAGCTTCTCCGACACTTCCCCTGGATATGGACTCCTCTATGACGGCAATCACTTCAAAATCCTTTATTGTCTCCTGAATTCTTTCAGTATCCAGAGGATTGATGAATCTCATACTTATAAGTTCGGGTTCGTAGCCTTTTTCAGCCTTTATTCTGTCTCTGATTTTCACAGCGTTTTCAACCATATTTCCAACCGCAAAGATTGCCAGACTCTTTACATCAGATCTACCAATCTGCGAACTGAAATTGATTACTTCAGAACGCCCCTCTATAAACTGCATATTCTTATCATCCAGACCTGTATATGCTAGTCCTTTAGGGTACTTTATAGCCACCGGTCCATCATATTCAAGTGCGTATTCCATAGCCTTTTCAAGTTCCTTTGCTCCCTTTGGTGCAATCACCGTAAGATTCGGAATACTTCTCAGATATGCGGTGTCATAAATACCACTGTGAGTCTCTCCATCCTCACCAACTATTCCTGATCTGTCTATCATAACTACAACATGCAGCTTCTGAAGACACACATCATGAAGCAGCTGATCATAGCCCCTCTGAAGAAATGAACTGTATATCGCAACAAAAGGGATAAGCCCTCCCTTTGCAAGTCCTGCCGCAAAGGTAAGCGCGTGCTGCTCTGCTATACCAACATCAAAGGTACGGTCCGGAAATTTCTTCTGAAAAGCTCTTACTCCGGTCCCCCCTGCCATAGCCGCAGTTATAGCAACTATGTCTTTATTCTTCGTCCCCATTTCTACAAGCTTTTTAGAAAAAACATCTGTATAGCTTGGTCCTTTTTTCTTATTTATGGCATGACCGTTATTTACATCAAACGGTCCTACTCCATGAAAATGTTCGGGATATCTTTCGGCAATCTTATAGCCCTTACCCTTCACAGTCTTCACATGAACTATAACCGGTCTGTTAAGCTCAAATGCATCTTCAAATATCTCAGTCATTGCCTCTATATCATGACCATCTATAGGTCCTATATAGGTAAGCCCCATATCTCCAAATATAGTACCCGGAACCAGAAGATTCTTGATGGAATCCTTGGAACGCTTGATACCCTTGGCCATTTTCTTTCCAACACTGGGAATATCCATAAGAGCATTTTCAACATTTGACTTAAGCTCATTATATGACTTACCTACACGAAAACGGCTGAGACTGCTTGAAAGTCCTCCGACATTCTGAGATATGGACATCTCATTATCATTCAGAACTATGAGACACCCCGACTTCAGAAGAGAGAGCTGATCCAGAGCTTCAAATACCATTCCTCCAGTCATGGAACCATCTCCGATGACAACTGCTATTCTCTCATCTGTACCCTTTAGTTCTCTGGCTTTAGCCATACCCAGAGCAGCAGAAATAGAAGTCGAACTGTGACCTGTGTTAAATGCATCACAATCAGACTCCGAAGATTTAGGGAATCCACTTATTCCTCCGAATTGTCTCAGCTTATAGAATTCATTCTTACGACCTGTAAGAATCTTATGAGTATAGGACTGATGTCCTACATCAAATATAATCTTATCCTCAGGCAGATTCATACACCTGTGAAGAGCCATAGTCAGTTCTACCGCTCCCAGATTCGATGCCAGATGTCCACCTGTCCGGCTTACGCTATCTATTATAAATGCTCTTATCTCAGTAGCGAGAAGCGGTAAGTCCGCCTCATCTATCTGCTTTATATCATTTTCTTTATTTATTCTATCAAGGATATCCAAGGTATGTCCTTCTTTCAAAGTTTATTATCTATCTCTGTTAATCATGCTTTCAACAAGCTGTATTAACAGCGTTCTGTATTCATTATCCGGAACCGTCTCCATGATAATGGACACAGCCTTCTCAGACTCAAGTCTTACAAATTCCTTTGATCTTTCTATTCCATACTCTGATACATAGGTATTCTTCTCATTACGTTCATCCTGATGAACTTCCTTACCAAGCTTCTCTGCATCTCCCACCGTATCAAGTATGTCATCCTGAACCTGAAATGCAAGTCCTATGGAGCGACCTGCTTCTTCAAGCTTATCAGCTTTCACACTATCTGCTCCTGCGAGTATCGCACCAATCATAAGAGGTGCCTCTATAAGTGCTGAAGTTTTATTCTTATAAATATAATCTCTCTGTTCGTTTGTAATTCTCGTTCCGGACAGTTCAACATCAAGTCCCTGTCCCCCCAGCATTCCATTTTTACCAGTCTTAGAACATAAAATGCTGAATGCCTTATTATATGAATCCTTAAGTTTTAATTCATATCCGGCAAGTTCCAGTTCATCCTGTTCATCCATTATTATCTGGTTTTCAGATAAACTATATATAAGCTCATCAAATGATACTTCGAGGTCAATATCACCCTCAGCAGTCATTCTGCCTATCCTGTCCTCTTCACTCTGATTTCCACTATAGAGACTCAGCAGTTTCCCACTTCTAAAAGCTTTCAAAGCTACATATAATCCATTTGAAATTACTTCATAAGCATTATTAAGAAGCGCATCTCCGGCAAGTATCGCCGTTGATTCATCAAACTGAACATGAACTGTAGGACGCCCTCTTCTTAAAGAATCATTATCAAGTGCCGGAAGATCATCATGTATGAGTGAATGTGTATGTATCATTTCTATTGCCGCAAGAAATGGTCTTATAACTGTATCCTTATCATCAAGAAAATGATATATACTATTCTTATCTTCTCCGGACTTATCTGTAAATGCCCTGAATACCAGATACATAAGTGTCGGACGGACTCTCTTTCCTCCGGCAGTCATAGCATAATTCATAGCTTCTACTATATGAGAAGGATATGAAGATGCATCCGGCAATGACACATTAATAACATCCTCTATATATTTATTAACGAAACTCAGTTCCATTTTATTTCCTCACATATTTTGTCAATTGACTATTCATCAGCAGACAGTATCTGTATCTCTTTCTCTACTCCTTCAAGATTCTCTTTACATTTTTCTGCAAGTTCAACACCTTCTTTATAAAGTGCCATAGAATCCTTGAGGGAAGTACCCGACTTCGTAAGTTCACTGTTTATCTCTTCAAGTCGGGCCAGTGCTTTTTCTATATCAAATTCATTCTGCTTCCCGGCAGAGTTCTTTTTCTTTGAGTCTGTTTTCGTTGTTTTATCAGGCATGATATTCTCCCTGTATTTACGTATAATTACAAATAAGTCCTCAGAATGACAGATCACTCAACAATCGTATGAATCGTTCCATCACTAACTGTTATTCTTACTTTATCTCCACTCTTTACCTGTTTAACGGATGTAAGAGGTTCATTAGCTGTCTCTACATACCCGAAGCCACCCTTAAGCTTCGCAGTAGGAGAAAGTCCATCGAGTCTTGCCACTAATACTTCGAATCTCTTCTGATATGAATTATATTTATTATT
>AUXO014726473.1_pt1 | contig 10282 bp, 11 predicted proteins | sample 768731 | NCBI WGS metagenome assembly AUXO01 (sample SAMN02715735, study PRJNA202380) | gut metagenome | biome: sheep rumen | host: Ovis aries | place: New Zealand: Palmerston North | reverse complement strand
TTTTGCAGGAAATGTATATGTAGGAAATGTTAATGTGAATACTACTGCAAATAGTATTCAAACGGTTGGTGATTTATATATATATTCTGATGGATTTATTTATGTAAAAAGAAATTCTGCATCAGAGACTGAGCAGGCGGATAATTCTATTATAAGTTTGGATGGAACTTCTGTGGTTGATGATATTTGTATCGGAGGAACATCTGGTACTTATTGTTTATCGGAAAAATTAAAATCTTTTCATGATAGATTAACTTATGTTTTGGAGAATAAATCATGGTAGCAGGGTGTAAAAAAAATAAGTCAATACTGGGAGCGTCTATTTTAGAAGTAGTAATGGTTTTGACTATTTTGACTATTCTTACTCCAATAGTATTTAAGATAGCTTTTAAAAATTCTGGTGATGTGAAGTATTTTAATATGGCTCAACAAATACAAAATATTGAAAAAAATGTTGCTATGTATTTATCTACTGAAAAAAGTGTTTTATCTACTAATTTTTCAGAAATTAAATTTACAGGAGATGGAGTTTCTAGTCTTGCGACTAATGTAAATAATTTGTTACAGGATTATCAATTGTGGAAGAGTGCAAAAGTTTATGGTAAGAAAGTAAATGATCGTTTAAGTGCGTATGTTATTATAAATATGCAATCGTATCTTGCTTCGGATATTGAACTTAAAAAAGTTTTGGGTTTTGCTGCGAATACATCTGATGTCGGTTATATTGTAAAGGATAAATGTGGAACCTGTAATGTTAATACTGGATGTCTATGTAGTATAGATGGCGATTGGGGTATAGCTTATACAACAGTTGTGGGTGGAACTGTGTCAGGTACTCCGTTGTATGCTGTTATACATATAGATGATAATTCTTTGGAAAGTTCTGGCGCTATATCTAGTGTTTATCTTTATAGAACGCCTATGTCTACTAATAGCGAAAATACAATGAGTGTTGTTCTAGATATGAATAATAATAATATAAAAAATGTAGGTGATGTTAAGGCTAAATCTTTGGGAACATCCTCTTCTTATGTTCCGGTGGCAAATTTTACAAATGTAAATATGGAAAAGGCTTTGTCTGCTACTACTATTGTTGCAAATAAAAATGTAAGTTTTGGTGGAAATATAACCGTTAAAAATGTTTTCTTTGATAAGCCAAATAATAGGTTTAAGGAGTTGTCGTTATCAAACAAAAGTATTAGTCATTTTAAGTCACAGGATAGTAAAACTGATTATTTAGTAAATCCTACGATTAGTGTTCCATCTACTACTTTAAGAAAACTTACTTTGGTTGAGTTGGTCGTTGGAAAGTTGAGTAGTGTTGCTTCTTCTAAAATTGTAGATAGTGATTTGGATCCTATACCTGCGACTATTACTAAGGATCATATTAAAAAGTTAAAATCTGTTTTTGATTTGAGTAATTTGACTACTTTTAGTATTACTAATTTGTATGCTAATATTGTTAATATAAATAAGAAATTACAAGTAGGAAATTTTACTCTTACAAATGGTGGAATATTACAAAATACATCAACGAATTCGTGGGCTGGTATTAAAGTTAAAAATATTGAGAGTCCTATTACTTCAACTCTTAATATGGAGACAATTTTAAACAATTTTGATCAAGCAATAAAACATTTGGAAACAAAGCAATGATTTATTACTAAAAAGAGGATAAAATGATAAAAAATAAAAGTGTTATGGGAGGAATGTTATTAGAGGTTATTTTGATGCTATCTATAATGATTGCTATTTTCCCATTTATGCAAAAACAAGCAAAAAAAAGATCTGATGATTTAAGAAATAAACAAGTTATTCGTGAATTAACAAAGATAAAGGTTGCTTTGGAAAAATATTTGAAATCTAGTAATGTTAGTGTTAATGCAAATTTAGATACTTTGAAAGCCTTTGGATTGCCAGCAGATTTTCAGTCAACAAATTCTTTTGGTCAGGAATATAAAATTAAAATAAAATCTTCTCAATCTGGAAATGAAACTTTGTATAATGCAATTATTTATACAAAGTCTGGTGATATTTCTCCGATTAGGGTGAAAGAAATTGTTGCTGACTCAAAGGGTATTGCAGGATATGTAGAAGGTGATCTTGTATATTCTTCTAGTTGGCAATTGAATGCGTCAAGTTTTGGTTCGGGACTTTTTGATAATAATTCTTTTGTTGTTAGAGTTGGTGGAGGTAATAAGGAAGATTTGTTTATCCATCGTATTTCTAGCACACTTGGAACTAATATAATGCGAACAGATTTGTATTTTACATCTGTTGGAGCAGGTGCTCAAAATAATATTTATAATGTTGCAAATTTGGGTGTTAAAGAGACTATTACTGGAGCAACTTTAACTGCTCAGACCTCAGTTCCTACTTCTAATGTTAATTATTTGAATGTTAGTGATAATTTAGAGTTAAGTTCCTCAGTTTCTTCAACTGTTGGAACTTTGACTTTTGCAAAAGGTTTTTTGGGAAATAATGTGGGAATTTCAGATAATAATTCTGGAAATATTTATTTGGGTGGTAATCTTAATATTACAGGAACTGGAAGTCTTTCTCTTAATTCTAGTGTTGTTTCTAATGTTTTGAGATCTTTGAAAGTGTATAATTTGTATTTAGAGAGTAATTCTATTTTACGTTTTTCAGGTAAACTTATTTCTAAATTATATCCTAAAGTTTTGTTTGGAACTTTATATACAGATAAGTTTGATTATATAATGACACCTACATCTGATGGTGATAGTAATGCTGGTGTAAAGTTTACAAATATCCATCTTAATTCAGAGACTTCTATTACCGGAAATACATTTAATTTTAATGATGTTATTTTAAAAAAATTTAATACAATGTTTAATCAAAAAGAAATTGGCGGAATTGTTATAAATGAAAGAACTCCTTTGAGTCTAGTTTTGCGAGCATTAACATACGAATATTATGATGTTTGGCACGTTTATCATGGATTTGACGTTTCTTCTACTGTATGTGATTACACGTCTACTGTCCTTAGTAATGACAATAGCCATAAGTTAAGATGTTTGGTTGGAAAATGGCGTGATGATGATGTTTCAAAGAATATAAGATATCGTTGCTTGTTGGCTGATACAAGTTCTTGTAATTCTTCTTGGAAGTTTTAATTGTAAGAAGATGAAATTATATCTTTTTCATTTCATCTTCTATACTATTTACTAATTTTTCTTGGAATTCGGATGCTGACATTTCACCAGTTATAATTGGTGGAAGAATATGAACTTCTATTGTTCCAGGATATTTTATGAAACTTTTTTTAGGCCAATATTTTCCAGAATTAATTGCAACAGGAATAACAATGCCTCCTTTTACTCCTTTGGTAATAAGACTTAATCCACTTTTGTAATCAGGTGTTGAATTTGGAAGAGTTCTTGTGCCTTCTGGGAAAATAATTATGTTCTTGTTTGCTAATTTTTTGTTGAATGCTTTGATTAAATCCATAATCATTTTTTTGTTGCCGTGTCCTCTGTTTACAGGAATACTTCCACTTTTATAAACAGCAAGACCAAAAAATGGAATATATAAAATTTCTTTTTTAAATAAAAAAATACTTGGATAGAATAATGCTTGGAAAGTCACAGTTTCCCATGCAGATTGGTGTTTTGATGCGATTATGTAATGTTTATCTTTTGGAAGATTTTCAGTTCCTGTTATGTGATAATCTATATTACAAATGTATTTTAATAATATAAGTGAAAATTTACTCCATATTTGAGCAATTTTTACTGTGCAACTTGATGGAAGTGCAATGACAAAAAGAGCGGAAAGACTGAATACTACACTCCATAGTATAAAAGAAATATTAAAAAATATTGATCTTAAAATAATTATAGTTTTTTTCATTTATGTTCCTTTTTTTATTTTTTTTCTAATCCGGAATTAATCCAAATATATGTGATTATATATTTATTATATTCGCTGAATAAAAGCCTAAATGTCAATAAATTTTTTGGAGAATTTATTGGATGATATATTTTTACTGTGTTTGGTAAAAAGTATTCAAATAACAATTTACTGCGGTGCATGTGGTAATCTGATGTCATTACGCGAATTGATTTTATATTGTTATCCTTTACCCATTTTGCACTTTCAAGGGCGTTTTCAATGGTATTTTCGGCCTTTCCTGTATCAATGTTGTTTATTATATTTTTGTTAGTGTTAAGAGAATCTATTGTTTTATTTATAAGTATTTTGATTGGAGTTTCACGATGTATTCCTGATATGAAAAGTTTTTTAGACATTCCTTTTGAAAATTCAGCAATTGCATCTGTAATTCTTTTTGTCTCGCCTGTTAGTGTTATTATAGCATCAGTTTGTGTATCTGGAAATTCTGGTGTATGTATAATTGTATTTGAAAAACATATAAATCCAAAAATGTAAAAAAATAAAATTACTATGACAAATATGTATGATATTTTAATTTGTCGTTTAGATGTTTGTTTAGGTTTGAAACCTTGTTTGTATTTTTCTAAATTCATCTTAAATCAACTTATTTAGTTCTTTTTTGATTGTTATAATAGCACTTATTTTTGTTATTATGCAAGCAGATAAAGGAATAAATGCAATATATAAATATATGAGCTTGTTAAATTCTATGTTTGCAAGTATACCTTCGTTTAGATTGTATGAAAAATGTTGAATTATTAGTAGAGTTATTACTGAGATTATATAACCAATTATACCTCCAAGTAATGCAAGGTGTGACATTTGTCTTGAAAAGTTAGTGGTTATATATTTATTTGTTGCTCCTACCATGTGCATTATATTTATTACTTTTTTATTTATGTTTAGTCCTGTTTTTGTTGTATATGATATTGTCAATGCTGTTGTGGTTAAAATAAGTATTAGTATTAAACTAAGAATTGTTTGAATTGCAGATATTGTTTTTGTTGTTTCTGCTATCCACGAATCGTAAGTTTCAAATTTTATAAGTTTTGTAAGACTTTGTATTTCCTCTTTTAAAGTTTTATAGTTTAGTGGAATTACATCTGAAATTTCTATGGAAATAAGTCTTGGTAAAGGAATGTCAAATTGCATATTTTTTAAGTCGCCTAATAAAGGTTGTATAAGTTTGTTGGTTTCTTCCAGACTCATAACATTGTATGATTTAATTCCTGGTGTATATTTAAGTATGTTAGTAATATTTGAAATTCTTGTTTCAATTTCTTTTTGTGGATTTTTGTTTTTAACATCAGGTAAAATTTGTATTGTAATATTATTGGATAAATGTTGGTTCCAATTTCTTGTGATACTGTTCCCAATTAGTCCCGTAGCAAAAGTAATAGATGCGAGAAATACCATAAAGGCAGTAATAAATGGTAAGAAACTTTTGTTTATATCTGTTTTAAATGCAATATCGGTTTTGAACATTTTTATACCTTTGTTAAATACCCGTTTTCTAAGTGAAGAACAGGAAAGTTGAATTGTTTAATAAGGCTGGAACTGTGTGTGGCAATTATTACTGTTGTTCCCATTTTATTTAATTCTAAAAATAAAAATAATAGTTTTTTTGCCATTTCTTCATCAACATTTCCGGTTGGTTCGTCGGCTATTATTAATTCTGGATTATTAATTACGGCACGTGCAATGGCAACCCTTTGTTGTTGTCCTCCAGATAATGCTTTTGGTTTTTCGTTTATATACGGAGTTAAATCAACCCATTCTATTAATTCGGGAACGTGTTTTTGTATGTATTTTTCGGATTTTCCAGCAATCCTTAATGGAAGTGCTATGTTTTCCATAACAGATAGATGGTCAAGTAAATGATAATCCTGAAAAACTATACCGATTTTTCTTCGGATTTGTGCCATATCATTGTGCTTTATATAATCAATATCGTGACCAAAGAGTTTTAGTTTGCCACGAGTTGGTTTATGTGCTAAATGAAGCATCTTTAATAATGAAGTTTTTCCAGCACCACTGGCTCCGGTAAGAAAATAAAAATCACCTGCTTTGATGTCTAGGTTTATATCTTTAAGAATTTCAGGACCACGATTGTAGCGTAATCCAACTTCTTTAAGACTTGCTATTATTTTTTTGTTATTTATATCAATAGTCATTTTTAACTCCATTTGCTTATATGATACTTATATTTTAGTAAAATACAAATATTTTATTTTAAGCAATTGAAAAAATAATATATTTAGTTTATACTTTAACTAGTAATTTTAAATAAGAGGTAGAAATGATAATTCAATGTCCAAAATGTAAAACAAAATTTGAAATTGATGAAAACTTTATTAAAAATTCCGAGATGAAATTTCAGTGTTCTGATTGTTCTTATGTATGGGTAGAAAAATTTGAAAATTCAGCAGTAGAGCAAGAAAGACAACAGGAAAATGTTATAGAAAAATCTGTTAAACAAGAGCAAATTCCGGCTTGTCTTGTTTCTGATAATGATGTGGAAAAAAATACAGAAAAGAAATCTGTATTCAATACTAAAAATATTATGATTGTTGTATTGGCTTTGTTTTTGTTTTTAGTAGTCTTTTTGCTTACTCAATTTGTTGTGCAAGATTTTTCTTCATCCAATAGATCTAATTCTGGATTTTTCAGAAAGTCAGAAGAAAAAAAGTTGGATAAATTATATATAGAACTTATCAAACCATTGGCTTTGACTAAGGAAGGTGTAAATGAGTATATAATTATTCGTGGAATTATTTATAATCCTACAAATATTACTTTGCCTATTCCAAAACTTTCTATTAAATTGGAAAATGCTTCGGAACGTGTTTTACAAGAACAGGAAAGAGAAGTGGAAGTAAAGGAACTTGCTCCTTTGGAAAAAACAGAATTCTTATTTAAGGTATTTAAAAATTCTTCACAAGTTCATCATGTAAAAGTTGAATTTATTGAAGACGATAAAATATAGTGAGGTAAAAATGAAAAAACTTTTTCTTTTAGTATTTCTTTTCTTTTCAATGTCTGTGTCTGCACAGTGGTCAAACTGGTTTAATACTTCGGATCAACTTTATAAAATTTATGTGGTTGGTGCTGATAATTTTATTGTAACACAAGGATATTTCTTAACTTCATTTCCTTGTTATGGTAAATATGCTCAGGAGTATTATAGAACAATAGAGGGTAGAAATATGATTACTGTATATTGTTTGGAACCTCCTAAGGAAATTTATTTGACTTATTTGAATTTGCCAATTGGTGGGTTTGCTCCAAGAAATGCAAAGGCACAAGGATATATGAAGTGTCCTGTGAAAGTACAAGGAAGTTTTGCAGGTGCTGTGATACCAAGAATGCAAGTGGATGTTAAAGATTGTGCTAAATCAGAGATAAATCCTAATGCAAATAAAGATATTTTAAAAGAATATAATGGTGTAGAGTTGTAATGGAAAAAGTTGTTTGTTTAAAAGTAGCAGAAGAAACTCCAAAGATGCGACTTGATAAATGGTTGGCTTCTCAATTTTCTGATTTATCAAGGGTTAAAATTCAAAAGTTGATAAAGTCAGGTAATGTTTTGGATTCAAATGATGATGTTGTTGCTGATCAAAAATTAGAAGTATCTGTTGGTGATGAATATACTGTTACTATTCCCGAAGAAAAATCTTTAATAGAGGTTTTCCCTGAGAATATCCCTCTTGATATACTTTATGAAGATGATGATATTATTGTCGTAAATAAACCAGCAGGTATGGTTGTGCATCAGGGGGCTGGTGTTAAATCTGGGACTTTGGTTAATGCTTTACTTTATCATTGTAATGGCAAACTTTCATCTATTGGTGCGGATGTTGGAAGACAGGGAATCGTCCATAGACTTGATAAAGATACAAGTGGTGCAATGATGGCTTGTAAATCTGATAGGGCTCATTTGGAGATGTATAAGCAATTTGCAAATCATTCTGTAAAGAGAGAATATTATGCAATACTTTGGGGAATTCCTAATCCAGTTAGTGGTAGAATTGAAAAAAATATTGCAAGGAATCCTCATTCAAGACAGGAAATGACTGTTGTCTTTGATGGTGGAAAACCTGCAATTACAAATTATGAAACTTTGCAAGTATTTAGTGGTCCGAAATTTAAACCTATGGCTTTGGTTAAATGTCAACTTGAAACTGGAAGGACTCATCAAATTCGTGTGCATATGGCATCAATTGGAACTCCTATTCTTGGCGATAGTGTGTATGGAAATCCTTCACGACATATTACTCAGATTGAGAATCCAGAGGTAAGAGAGTTGGTAAAAAATGTGAATAGGCAAATGCTTCACAGCAAGAATATAGAATTTATACATCCTATTACAGGAAAGAAAATAAAGTTTGAAACTTCTATACCAGAAGATATGCAAAATATAATAGATTTTTTTGAGTAGGAAAATTTATGATTTATTTAAAGATTTTTTGGGTGGTTTTTTGTAATATATTAGCATTTTATGTTTTGATAAATACTATATATGTTTGTTTCTTTTCAGGTGCTCCGGCAATTCCATCTTCTGCAAAAACTTTAAAAGAATTAGAAAATCTTTTGAAAAAATATTCTAATAAAAAGGATTTTATTTTTGCTGATTTGGGATGTGGAACTGGAAAATTATTATTTAAAATCGCGAGTAAATTTCCAAAGGCAAAGTTTGTTGGTGTGGAAGTTAATCCGTTTATAACTTTTTATTGTAAATTTAAAAAATTTCTTTTTAGAAAATCAAATATCAATTTTGTTAGGGCAAATATTTTTAAAATAGATATAGCTAAATTAAAGGCTGATTTTATCTATTTATATTTGGGAGAAAAGTTGTCTATTGATATTTCTGGAAAACTTCAAAAACAGGTTGGAAAAAATACTTATATTATTTCTAATAAATTTGAATTATATAAATTGAATTTAGTATATGTTGTGGATTATAATAATTTAATAAATGGTCCATTAAGAGTTTATAAAAAGAGGAGTTAAAAATGGATATGGTAAGAAAAATTGGAAAACTTGGGATAAGTTTTGTGAAGTCGTTGTTTCAGTTTGTTGTTTTCTTTGTACAGACTGTGCATAATTGGTTTGTACCACCTTACTATCCAAAAGTATTTTTTAGAAATGTTATTGAAATTGGATTTTATTCATTGCCAGTGGTTGCATTGACTGCATTGTTTGCAGGTATGGTTTTGGCATTGCAAAGTTATTCTGGATTTGCAAGTTTTTCTGCCGCTGGGGCTGTGGCAACTGTGGTAGAGATTGCTATTACACGTGAGCTTGGTCCTGTGTTTGCTGGATTGATGGTTGCAGGAAGAATTGGTGCTACTATGGCGGCAAGTATTGGAACTATGAAAGTGACAGAACAAATTGATGCTCTTAAAACTCTTTCTATGAGTCCTTTTAAATATATTATTTCTCCAAGGGTTTTGGCTGGAATTTTTATTATGCCAGTATTGGTTTTGGTTGCTGATATTATTGGCATTTTTGGTGGATTTATTGTTAGTGTAAATAACCTTGGTTTTAATCCTTTTGTATATATTAAGGATACATATAATAGTGTTAAAACAATAGATATGGTTATTGGTATTGCAAAGGGAGCAACATTTGGTGCGATTATTACTTCACTTGGTTGTTATTATGGATATTACACAGAAGGTGGTGCTGATGGCGTTGGTAAAGCAACAACTAATGCAGTGGTTTATTCTTCTATATTGATACTTATATTTAACTATATTTTAACAGATTTATTCTTTTAAGGAGGACTAAATGGAAGCAAATAAAAAAGAGCCTGTAATAGAACTTAAAAATGTTTATAAATCATTTGGTCCTAAGTATGTTCTTCGTGGATTTGATTTAAGTATATATAAGGGACAATCCGTTGTTATGTTGGGTCAATCAGGTATGGGAAAGTCTGTAAGTATACGTTTGATGCTTGGCTTGATGGATCCTGATAGTGGTAGTATTAAAATAAATGGAAACGAAATTACAAATTTTTCAGAAGAACAGTTTTATCAAAATAATAGAAAAATTGGGATGCTTTTCCAAAATGGAGCATTGTTTGATAGTGTTTCTGTTTGGGAAAATGTTGCGTTTTCTTTGCTTAATGTGGATAAAATGGATCCTGAACAAGCAAGAAAAATTGCTGTGCAAAAATTGTCAGATGTGGGGTTGCCTGCTAAGGTTGCAAATATGATGCCAGATGAACTTTCTGGTGGTATGAAAAAAAGAGTTGGGTTGGCAAGAGCGATTGCTGATAATCCAGAAATTATTTTCTTTGATGAACCTACAACTGGTCTTGATCCTATTATGTCGGATGTTATAAATAATCTTATTGTGCGTTGTG
>AUXO010610249.1_pt1 | contig 10283 bp, 11 predicted proteins | sample 768731 | NCBI WGS metagenome assembly AUXO01 (sample SAMN02715735, study PRJNA202380) | gut metagenome | biome: sheep rumen | host: Ovis aries | place: New Zealand: Palmerston North | reverse complement strand
CTATTTGAATAAGATCCTTTTAATTTTTTGGAAATCATTTGCTTTTTGTCAGCTATAGATTTTTTAACGACTTATATGTCAGATCAAGACAGTGATTTGAATAACATCCTTTTCATTTTTTAGAAATCATTTGTTTTTGCCAGTTACAGATTTTTTTACAGTATGTGTGTGCGAAAAAATCATAAAAATGCTTGCAATTATGAAAAAAATATGGTATAATAATACAAATGTAAAACATAGAAGGGAGCTTTATTTATGTTTGATGTAACTGTGAAAGGCGGCACTCTGCCGCAGGAAGAAATTGATGCTTATATTTTCTATACTAAGAAAAAATACGGAGCAATACTGCCGGAGCATCTTGAAATTATTCTCGAAGTGGATGGAGATTATGTAAATATAAGCTATAATCCTCCGTTTGTGTTCCGGGCTTATCGAAGTGCAGATTATCTTGTGAATGATGTTAGTAAAATGAACGCTTCCAAATATCAGGAATTTCAGGATACGACAGTTAATCCATTGTAATTTACAGGATCACTTTACGCTTTTCCAGATTTGAGAACTGCATGTTTTTCTGCTGTAAGCGCAGCTTGTCCGTGATCAGAGCGATAAATTCAGAATTTGTGGGTTTGCCTTTGCAGGTATTCACGGTATAGCCGAAGAAAGAATTGAGAGTATCCAGATCTCCTCTGTCCCAAGCGATTTCGATCGCATGACGGATAGCACGTTCTACACGGGAAGAAGTTGTATCAAATTTCTGTGCAACAGTGGGATATAACAATTTTGTAACGCTTTCCAGGAGCGTAGGAGTTTCAATAGAAGCCAGAATTGCTGCACGGAGATAATGATAGCCTTTAATATGAGCAGGAACGCCCAGCTGATGAATAATATCTGTGACGATGATTTCCAGATCTTTCTGCTGTTCTGTTTGTGTGTGGCGGGGCCCTGTCAGCGCAATGATGCGCTCAGCCAATACTGCGGGTTCGATGGGTTTCAGCATGAAATAAGATGCGCCCAGTTCCATGATCTGACGCTCTACAAAAGGATTGTCATAAACAGAAGTGACAATAAAAGCAGGACTATAATCTGTATTAGCCTTAACACGCTTCATCAGTTCAATTGCGTCCATGTGCGGCATTACGCTGTCAATTACAACCACATCGGGCTTTTCATCTGTAATCGTATTTAATAACACCGCTCCGTCTTTGCGGCGAGTAATTGCATAAAGCCCATGATTCCGAAGGGTGCTGGCTGTGGTAATTCCATAATCAACAGTGTCATCACCGATTAAAACCTTGATTTTGTCGTTCATATCAAGATTTCCTCCTTACAATAATATAAATATCTGTAGATAGCGAATGATGATTTGAAAGAATAAAAACGCTCTACAATATAATATTATCATGTAATTTTAATAAATGCAAGCAGGATTTTTTGACGTAACAAGGAAAATTTTCGAATTATTTGGAGAATCTTGACGATCATTGTCGAAATTTGCCTGAATCAAATGGAAAATATATTTACAAAAAATCAAAATTTTTTGTGTATTGTTTTTAAAAATCTGTTTTTGAGCAAAAAGAAAGCGGAAACGGAAAAACAAAAAATATCTGCATAATTATGCAAAAGGCCTTGACATTCCGGAAAATATGATGTATAATAAAAATGATTTCAGCAAAGAAAACATGAAATCAATTCCAAACGCTGATTTTTATCAGACGGCTGAAACAGGAGGATTTTTTGTATCATGGCAAAAGAAATTAAAAAAGTAGTTCTGGCATATTCTGGCGGACTGGATACTTCTATTATTATTCCGTGGCTGAAAGAAAATTATAATAATTGTGAAGTCATTGCTGTATCCGGCAATGTTGGCCAGGGAACAGAACTCGACGGCTTGGAAGAAAAGGCAAAAGCAACCGGCGCATCTAAACTTTATATTGAAGATCTGACAGAAGAATTTATTACAGATTATGTATTCCCGACTGTACAAGCTGGCGCAGTTTATGAAAACAGATACTTGCTCGGCACATCTTTCGCACGGCCGATTATTGCAAAAAGAATTGCAGAAATTGCACTTGCAGAGGGTGCAGATGCAATCTGTCACGGCTGCACAGGCAAGGGAAATGATCAGGTTCGTTTTGAATTAGCAATCAAGGCTTTTGCTCCAGATATGCAGATTATTGCACCTTGGAGAATCTGGGATCTGAAATCCCGTGATCAGGAAATTGACTATGCAGAAGCGCATCATATTCCGCTGAAAATTAATCGTGAAACTAATTATTCCAAAGATAAAAATCTGTGGCATCTGTCTCATGAAGGTCTTGACCTGGAAGATCCGGCCAATGAACCGCAGTATGAAAAGCCGGGATTTTTGGAAATGGGTGTTTCCCCGATTCAAGCACCAGATCAGCCTACTTATGTGACAATTCATTTTGAGAAAGGCGTTCCCACAGCGATTGATGGCAAGCCGATGAATGGAACAGAAATTGTCACCACGCTGAATAAGCTGGGCGGAGAAAATGGCATTGGTTTGGCAGATCTTGTAGAAAACAGACTTGTCGGCATGAAGTCCAGAGGTGTATATGAAACACCTGGCGGCACAATTCTGTATCATGCACATGAAGTGCTGGAAACTATTACGATTGATAAAGAAACCGCAAGAATCAAACAGTATCTTGGCATCAAGTTTGCTGATATTGTGTATAATGGCCAGTGGTTCACGCCTTTGAGAGAAGCACTCAGTGCATTTGTAACAGAAACACAGAAAACTGTGACAGGTGATGTCAGACTGAAGCTGTATAAAGGTAATATTATTAATGCTGGTGTGACTTCTCCGTATACACTCTATGATGAAGAAGTAGCTACTTTTGATGCAGATGAAGTATATGATCAGAAAGACAGCGCAGGCTTTATCAATCTGTTCGGTCTGCCGATCAAAGTCAGAGCAAAACTGGAGCAGAAGCGCACAGAAAATCAATAATCCATCCAGCATGGAACTGTATTATTAATCTTGAAATTTCGCATAGCACGGGGATTTTTTTGGAAATCTCCTGTGCTTTGCCTTTTACAGCGGAGGGAAAAATATGGCACTTTGGGCAGGAAGATTTTCCAAAGAAGTAGATGAAACCGTCAATGCATTTAATTCTTCTATTGCATTTGATGCCAGAATGTATGCGCAGGATATTCGTGGCAGTATCGCACATGCGGCAATGCTTGGAAAATGCGGCATTATTGAAGCATCTGAAAGCGAAGCCATTCAGGAAGGACTGAAAAGCATTCTTGCGGATATTGAACAGGGAACACTTGTCTTTGATCCCAATGCAGAAGATATTCACATGTTTGTAGAGGCAGAACTGACAAAAAGATTAGGCAGTACCGGAAAGCGGCTTCATACAGCCCGTTCCCGGAATGATCAAGTTGCACTGGATATTAGATTATATCTGCGAGATGCCATGCAGAAAATACAGAATCTGATTACAGAGCTGGGGAATGTGATCTGTGACACAGCGGAACAGCATCTTGAAACGATCATGCCGGGATATACGCATTTACAGAGGGCGCAGCCTATTACATTTGCACATCATTTGCTTGCTTATGGGCAAATGCTTCGCCGGGATCGGGAGCGCATTGCTGATGCCGTTGCCAGAATGAATGAGTGTCCACTTGGAAGTTGTGCGCTTGCCGGAACAACTTATCCGATTGACCGCCATATGACAGCGGAATTACTAGGCTTCCGTCAGCCGATGGCCAATAGCTTGGATGGCGTTTCAGACCGTGATTTCTGTATTGAACTTTGCTGTGCGCTTTCTATCTTGATGACGCATTTATCAAGATTTTCAGAGGAAATCATTCTTTGGTGTTCCTGGGAATTTAAATTTATTGAATTAGATGATGCATATGCAACAGGCTCTTCTATTATGCCGCAGAAAAAAAATCCGGATGTGACAGAATTGATCCGTGGAAAAACAGGCCGGATCAATGGCGATCTGATCACGCTTTTATCTATGATGAAAGGCCTGCCGCTTGCCTATAATAAAGACATGCAGGAAGATAAAGAAGCTATTTTTGATGCGATTGATCATACAGAATTATGCCTGAAAACATTTATTCCCATGCTCAAAACAATGAGAGTATTGAAAGAAAATATGAGAAATGCCGCCGCAAAAGGCTTTATCAATGCGACTGACTGCGCAGATTATCTTGTCCGGAAAGGAATGCCCTTCCGGGATGCCTATAAAATCACTGGTACACTTGTGGCATTCTGCATTCAGAAAGATCTCACACTGGAAACACTTCCATTAGAAGAATATCAGGCAATGTCAGAATTATTTGCAGAAGATATTTATCAGGCAATTAATCTGGAGACTTGTGTCAAAGAACGGCGTTCTTATGGCGCACCTGCTCCCGATGCCGTGAAACAACAGCTTGCTGATCTTCGTGTGTTATTTAATCAGTCATGAAAAAAAGACAGATCCGGTTTATTCTGGCATTGACATTTCTGAGTTTTTTAATCTGGATTGCAGGAGAATTCCTGATTGGAGAGATTTTTAATAATTATGCATTTTCTGTGATATGGGCGGTTTTGTGTCTTGTGGGATGCTGCGCCTATAGCCTTTGGAAATGTCCCAGAGAACCGGAACAGGATGAGGATGAAATCAATCAGAAAGGGGATCAATAAATGTCCATAAAAGTATATGTTGATGGTCAGGCAGGGACAACAGGCCTGAAAATTGTCAACCGTCTTGAAATGCGTGAAGATATTACACTTCTGAAAATTGCTGACGAAGACAGGCATAATGATCAAAAACGTGCTGAAATCATGTCAGAAGCAGATTTCACTTTCCTCTGTCTTCCGGATGATGCTGCCCGTGAAGCGGTTACACTTGGAGAACATAAAACAAGATTTATTGATGCATCTACAGCACATAGAACAAATCCGGCATGGGCTTACGGATTTCCGGAATTAGCACCGGAATTCAGGGAAAAAATAATGCATTCTGATCAAACAGCTGTTCCAGGATGCTATGCAAGCGGATTTATTTCTGTGCTATATCCGCTTGTCAAACATAAACTGATTCCGGCTGATTTTCCTGTTTTTGCCTATGCAACATCCGGATACAGCGGTGCAGGCAAAAAAGCAATTGCACAGTATGAAGGCGATGAAAAGCCGGAAGAATTTAATTCTCCCCGGCAGTATGCGCTTTCACAGCAACATAAGCATCTGCCGGAAATGCAGTTATTTTCCGGATTGACATATCAGCCCATGTTTAACCCGATTATTTGCGATTATTATAGCGGTATGGTGGTATCTGTGCCGATTCAAACAAGAATGCTTGACAGGAAAATCAGCATTCAGCAGGTCAATGACATGTTTCAGGAGCATTATGAAAATGCGAAATTAGTGCGTGTCAATGCTTTGATGCCTCCAGAAGAACAGAAAGCATTTTTCCTTGCATCGAATACATTAAGCGGACAGAATAAGCTTGAAATTTTCACATTTGGGAATGATGATCAAATGCTGTTGTGTGCCCGTCTGGATAATCTGGGAAAAGGGGCATCCGGTGCGGCTGTGCAGTGCCTGAATATCATGATTGGCATTGATGAAACAACAGGATTATTATAAAAAGTGAGGGATCTGTTTTGAAGAAAAAAGAATTCAAAGGCTTTGCCTTTGTAGAGGGCGGTGTGTGTGCGGCTCAGGGATTTCAAGCAAATGGGATTCATTGCGGACTCAAGCCCGGCAGTGATCCGGCTAAAAATGATCTGGCTGTGATCTTTGCCGAAAAACCATGCTCTGCTGCCGCCATGTATACAACCAATAAAGTACAGGGTGCGCCCATCACTGTGACGAGAAAACATCTTGAAGATGGTACAGCCCAAGCCGTGATTGTGAATTCTGTCAATGCAAATACCTGCAATGCGGATGGAATTGAAAAAGCAGAAAAAATGTGTCAGCTAACTGCGGATGCATTGCATTTGCGTCCGGAAGATGTGATTGTTGCCTCCACCGGAGTGATCGGCCAGCCCTTGCCTATTGAGCCGATGATAAATAGCATTCCAGAACTTGTAAAAGGACTGAATCCGGAAGGGAATGCTGCCGCTGTCAATGCGATCATGACAACGGACACCCAGCCGAAAGAAATTGCTGTGAAATTTGAAATCAATGGGAAATTATGCACACTTGGTGGCATGCTCAAAGGAAGCGGAATGATTCATCCGAATATGGCCACAACACTGACATTTTTGACAACTGACTGCAATATCAGTGCGGCTATGCTGAAACAAGCTCTGCATGAGGTGGTTGCTGTGACATTGAATCGTGTCAGTGTGGATGGAGATACTTCAACAAATGATATGATCTGCATTCTTGCAAATGGAAATTCTGGAAATGCAGAAATCAAGGCATTTGGCACAGAATTTGAAATTTTTAAAGATGCGCTCTATGCTGTTCTGATGAATCTTTCCAGAATGATGGCACGTGATGGCGAAGGGGCAACGAAATTGATCGAATGTGTATGCACCGGTGCGGAAGATGATAAAACGGCTGAAATCGTGGCAAAATCTGTAATCACATCCAGCCTGTTCAAAGCTGCCATATTCGGCGAGGATGCTAACTGGGGACGCATTCTTTGTGCGGTAGGTTATGCCCCGGTTGATTTTGATATTCATCAGGTAAATGTTGCTATTACATCTGAAAAAGGGAGCATTGATGTTTGTCAAAATGGCGCAGGTGTGGAATTTTCTGAAGAAAAAGCAAAAGAAATTCTTTCAGAAGAGGAAATTTTAATTTCTGTCAGCATCGGAACAGGTGCAGGATCAGCCATTGCATGGGGCTGTGATCTAACTTATGATTATGTCAGAATTAATGGCGATTACAGAAGCTAATCAGAGGTGAAAAAAATGGAGAAAGAAATCATTTCTAATGCGGTCAGAGCCAGAATCCTGAATGATGCTTTGCCCTATATCCAGAAATATCATGATAAAGTGATTGTGATTAAATACGGCGGCAATGCCATGACAGATGAAAATCTGAAACAGGCTGTTATGAGTGATATCGTTTTGTTGACGCTTGTCGGTGTCAAATTAGTGCTTGTCCATGGCGGAGGGCCTGAAATCAGTGATATGCTGAAAAAATTGGGCATTGAAAGCCATTTTGTGAACGGCTATCGTTATACAGATGAAAATATTATTGATGTTGTCAAGATGGTATTGGCCGGGAAGGTTAATAAAGAATTAGTGACATTGCTGGGACAAACTGGCGGTCAGGCTGTTGGCCTTTGCGGATTGGATGAAAAAATGCTGATCGCTGAAAGAATGTATGGTGAGCATGATGAAGATCTTGGCTATGTTGGCAGTATTACGAAAGTAAATACAAAGCCGATCACGGACGCATTGAAAAACGGCGTTGTGCCTGTGATCGCAACAGTGGCCTGTGATGAAGAAGGACAGACTTATAATGTCAATGCGGATACTGCCGCCGCACGGATTGCCGCTGAACTCAAAGCGGAAAATCTGATTCTGTTAACAGATATTGCCGGACTGCTCCGGGATAAGAATGATCCGAATACTTTGATTTCTTCTGTGAATGTCAGTGAAGTGCCATTTATGAAGAAAAGAGGAATCATTTCAGGTGGCATGATCCCAAAAATTGATTGCTGTGTGGAAGCTGTCAGACGTGGTGTCAAAAAGACAGCCATTATAGATGGCAGAGTACCGCATTCTATTTTGATCGAACTTCTGTCAAATGAGGGGATTGGGACACAGTTCCGATGATCTTATTGATCAAATTAATCCCGGTGCTGATCGGTCTGCTGTGTATTCTTCTGGCACTGCTCCCCCGGCAGCAGAAAGAAATTATGCATCCGGTGATCACAGAGGGGGAAATTGTTTCAGCTGTGATCCAGCATGTACAGCAGTATGGAAATGAAACAGAACTGTTTGCACCGGTTGTAAAATATCAGACAGAATCCGGCGTTATGACAGGAACGGCAAAACAATTTATTCCAGAATGGCAGTATCAGTATCATACAGGCAATAAAATTCAGATCTGCTATGATCAGATGCAGCCGGAAAAATTTATCATCTGTCATGATGAAAAAGCACAGTTCCGGAAAATCATCCTGCTGACCGTAGGCATTGGGATTCTGACAGCATACGCTGTATTAAATTTATTATAAAGGAGCGGGATTTTTTGAGTATTATCGAACAAACCAATTTGCATATTATGCCGACTTATGGCCGCAATGATGTTGTTATTGTAGATGGCCACGGCGCAACCTGCCACAGCGCAGACGGAAAAACATATATTGACTTCGGGAGCGGTATTGGTACAACCTCACTAGGATACTGCAATGATGCGTGGGCGGATGCTGTCTGCGCACAGGTCAGAAAAGTACAGCATACTTCTAATTTATTTTATCATCAGCCGCAGGCAGAATTAGCAGAAAAACTTTGCAATATGTCAGGCTATGCAAAATTATTCTTCGGCAACAGCGGCGCAGAAGCAAATGAATGTGCGATCAAAGTCGCAAGAAAATATAGCTTTGATAAGTACGGCAAGGGTAGATATAATATTATTACGCTGGTCAATTCTTTCCATGGCAGAACGATTACTACACTATCTGCTACCGGGCAGGATGTATTTCATAATTATTTCTTCCCGTTCACAGAAGGATTTAGATATGTAAAAGCAAATGATATTGCAGATTTGCATGATAAGCTGGATGATACTGTATGCGCTATCATGATTGAATATGTACAGGGTGAGGGCGGTGTTATGGCTCTGGATCAAGCATTTGTGAATGAGATCCGCAAACTGTGCAATGAAAAAGATATTCTCATGATTGCTGATGAAGTGCAGACCGGTGTCGGCAGAACAGGAAAATTATTTGCCGGAGAACATTATGGATGTAAAGCCGATATTGTTACATTGGCCAAAGGATTGGCCGGAGGGCTTCCGATTGGCGTATGTCTTGCAAATGAAGCATGTGCTGATGTTCTCGGAAAAGGTGCGCATGGCTCTACATTCGGCGGAAATCCTGTTGTATGTGCCGGAGCTGTCAAAGTGTTGGAAACGCTGGAAACTCCCGGAATGCTGGAAAATATTCAGAGAAAAAGTCAATATCTGCGTGAAAAAATTTCTGCTCTGGATACTGTACAGGAAGTTTCCGGGCTTGGCTTCATGATCGGCATTCTGCCCAAAGATCAGACAGCTGCCAAAGTGCAGGAAACCTGTTTGCAGAATGGCCTGCTTGTGCTGACTGCAAAAGATAGAGTCAGACTGCTGCCGCCCCTCACGATCACAGAGGAAGAACTCACAAAAGGCGCAGAAATTCTTTGCAATGCATTAAAAAATAACGCATAGGAGGGATATTCATGGAATTGCTGGTAACTTCAAAAGGAGCTGGAAAATTCAGCGTCACGGACAATAAAGATAGAGTGCTTTATACTGTTGTCAAAGCTAGAAAACTGTTCGGAAGCCCTACAACCACACTTTATGATGCAAGCGGCTACACGCTTTATACTATGAAACGTATCTCAGCAGGCTCAAAACCAGAATATGAAGTGCAGCTCAATGACCGCTTTTTCATGAAAGTGCAGTGCAAAACAATGTTTATTGACCCCTGCATTCAGTTTGAAAATGCAGACAGTATTTTTGAATTGAAAGGAAAAAATCATCTGCATTTTGAATTATTCAAAAATGAAAATGTCATAGGGACACTAACTGTAGAAAAACAAGTCAATAATGAATTTGTATATACCCTGAATTTTGAAGATGAATATTTTGATGATTTTTTTCCGCTGTTTGCCATTGCCGTTGATAGGTGTTTTGGCGAAATTAATAAATAAAAGGAGATTTTTGAATGAAGCATTTACTCAAAATGCTGGATTTATCCCAGCAGGAAATTTTTGATATTCTGGATCTGGCCGATAAGCTGAAATATCAGACAAAACATAATATTCCTCATAAAATGCTCGAAGGAAAAACCCTCGGCATGATCTTCCAGAAGGCCTCCACAAGAACCCGTGTTTCTTTTGAAACAGGTATGTATCAGCTGGGAGGCTATCCGCTGTTTCTGTCTGCCAATGATTTGCAGATTGGCAGAGGTGAACCCGTTCAGGATACCGCACGGGTATTATCACGCTATCTTGACTGCATCATGATCCGGACATTTGCACAGAAAGAAGTGGAAGATCTGGCCGCATATGGCAGTATTCCGATTATTAACGGCTTGACAGATTTCTGTCATCCTTGTCAGGTGCTGGCGGATCTGCTGACGATCCGGGAA
>AUXO017012950.1_pt1 | contig 10284 bp, 10 predicted proteins | sample 768731 | NCBI WGS metagenome assembly AUXO01 (sample SAMN02715735, study PRJNA202380) | gut metagenome | biome: sheep rumen | host: Ovis aries | place: New Zealand: Palmerston North | reverse complement strand
ACTGATACAGTAAATCCTATACCAGTTGAACCTGCTCCTACTGAAAATCAAAATATAAATCAAAATATAAATCAAAATTCAGCATTAGATATATTTAATGTTCCGATTGAAAACGAAACTGTCAAAGAAAAAATTGAAGTTTTATCATTAGACGAAAAATAAAACACTTGAGTGTTTTATTTTTTAGTAGAAAAAGTCATTTTTTTAATTTTAGGCATTGCTTCTTTTAAAGTTAACATATCACCATTCTCGCCAACCAAATTAGTATCCATAGAAATTGATGAATTAATAGTACTATTCACCTCTTCAATTAAAGCATAATTAAATTTAACTCTTTTAAGCTGATAATCAGTTATCCTTTTAGGAAACCAAACGAGAGAAAAACCGTTTGAACAAAATTGAAACAAAACATTGCCCCTATTACAACATTCTTCTTGCCATACTTGTGCTTTAAAACCTCTAAAATCTTTATACAAAAGTTTAAATACATTTTCTACAGCAAGTTCATGACACTTATTCGCATAACAAGAAACAAGGTGTTCTGGTGTAATTATTTGTACTGCTCCCCTTACAAAAGAATTATTGCTATTTAAATAAAAATCCCTTAAATCAAATGACATATTTTGCCTCTTCAATTCTTTTAAAAGTAAAAGTGAATTTCCAATTGTTTCTATATCTCTCATAATAAAATCCTTTCTAAGTTAGAAATTAAAAGGATGACTTTCATCATCCAAATATTATACCATATTTAAATAATCAAAACTTTCTTTTAATAAAACTTCTAATCATAAACGTTTCAAAAACAATATATACAGCGATATATATAAACATTAAAATCTCATTAAAAACGCCCAAATCAAAAGAATCAATTATTTCAGGTACATTTGCTGGTACCGCATTTAAAAATCCAAAAGCTGAATCCTTAATTATATTAGCTTTTAAATAAGTCACTAATCTAAGAAAAATATCAGACGCTACCACAAAATAAACAAAAGCCCTAAAATCCTTAAAAAACACTATAACTAATATTAATAAAACTATAAACACAATTAAAGATATACTCATTATTCCACCCCTACAATTCTATCATACTCTAAAGTAAAATCATTAAGTTTATTTACATTATATAAACTAATTACTAATTTACCATCATCATTTAAATTATTAATCATATAATAATTGCTCAAATCAATTTCTATTTTATATAAATTAACATCATTAAAATACTTCCTAACAATAATATTATAATTAGATGCATAACTTAAATCAATAGCTGTATCAACTTCATACAAATTTATAAAATTAGCTAATGGCACTAAATACTGTTTAACATTATCAAACTCTGTATAATCTAATTTATTGGTAAGTTCATCTATAAAATATAAATCGATTTTTAAAACATTCATATTAAAATTTAATGCCAAATTAGCTTTGTTTTCATTTATTATATAAGCATTTTCACCATTATAATAATACTTACTATTTAAAATATTAAACACTTGTTTCCCGTTATAAAACCTGCCAAAAACTGTTCCCCTATTATTCTGATACGTATATTCATAACTATTTATTTTACTAACATTTTCACGTTCATAAGGTCTATTAGTATTAATGCCCCTTGTAAAAAGCACAATTATAATAAAAAATAATAGCCATAAACCCAAAGACATACGCGTCCCGATTTGTGGATTGCTTTTCAAATCTTTATACTTATTATAAAACTCTGATTCTTTTATTCTTTTAAACATATTACATCAAAATCTTTCCAACTAAATTATCATGATAACCATTTATAAAATCAGTTGCTCTCATTTTCTTCTTACCTTCAGGCTGAATGACTGTAAAAACAACTTCACCATTACCAACCTTAACTCCAAAGCCATCAGAATATATTTTTGTAATTTCTCCAGGCAATTTTTGATCATAAATTTCTGAAGTTCTATAGCACTGCCAAATTTTAATAATCTTACCTTCCAAAGTTGTATATGCTCCAGGCCAAGAATTAAGACCTCTAACCTGATTTACTATCATTTTACCAGTTTTCGTAAAATCTATCTTTTCATCTTCCCTAGAAATATTAAACCCATAAGTAACTTCAGATTCTTCCTGAGCTATTCGATCATTAGTACCATCCAAAATACTAGGCAAAGTATCAAGAAGTAAATCACGTCCTAAAATAGAAAGTTTATCATGAAGAGTAGAGGCCGTATCATTATCATCTATTAAAACTTTGCGCTGACTAATAATATCACCACTATCCATACCCTCAGCCATATACATGATTGTAACCCCAGTTTCCGAGTATCCATCAATTATGGCATGATGTATTGGTGCCCCACCTCTAAGTTTAGGAAGAAGCGATGCATGGACATTTATACATCCAAGCTTTGGTATAAGTAAAAGCTCAAGAGGAAGTATTTGCCCATAAGCACATGTAATAATTAAATCAGGCTCCAATTCATTTATTTCCTGTAAAGATTCACTAATCTTTTCCGGCTGTAAACACAATATATTGTTTTTTAAAGCAACTTCTTTAATTGGAGAAAATCGAACTTCCCCTTTTCTACCTACAGGCTTATCTGGCTGTGTAACAACAGCCCTTACCTTATACTTATTAATAAGCCCCTCAAGCACAGGTCTACTGAATTCTGGTGTCCCCATAAAAATAATTATAGGGTCTTTTTTTATCACTATATCTTCAAAATTCATATCCTCACCCACATTCATTTTATCACATTTATACCTATTTAACTACATTTTTATAGGATTTAAATCAATTAAAACATTAACGCTATTTTTTTTATATATATTTTTAATAAATAAAAGTTTATCAGCAATATCCTTCGTATGCTTAAACTTAATAATTATCTGAAGATAATAAATATTATTAACCTTAGGCATATTAGAAGAACTTGGTCCAAGGACAATATCCTTTATATTAGTCTTTAAATAAGAAGATATTTTAGATGCCTCCTCAAAAACTTTATCATAATCTTTTCCGCTAACTTTAATCAAACAAAGATTATAATAAGGTGGGTATTTTAAAACCTTCCTTATCTTCATCTCTTCATTATAAAAACTTAAATAATCATTATTTTTAGCCGAAACTATACTATAATGATCCATATTAAATCCCTGAATAATAACCTCCCCCTTAATATCTGCCCTTCCAGCTCTTCCAGCCACTTGACTCAAAAGAGAATATGTCCTTTCTGCACTCCTAAAATCAGGAATATTAAGTGATGCATCACCATTTATTACAACAACTAAAGTTACCTTAGGAAAATCAAGCCCCTTAGCAATCATCTGTGTTCCTACTAAAACATTATATTTTTCATTTTTAAAATCATCAATAATATTTTTATGCGCGTTTTTTCTTCTAGTAGTATCAATATCCATTCTAACCGTTCTAGCAAGAGGAAAGGTATTGTTTATAAGTTCTTCAAGTTTTTCTGTTCCCATACCAAAAGAATTTATATTTTTACTGTGACAATTAGGACACTCTAATAACTTTGAAGACTTATAATCACAATAATGGCATTTCATAACATTACCATTTTTATGATAAGTAAGAGGAATATCACAATTAGGACATTTATGCGTAAAACCGCAGTCCTTACAAGTTATTACTGTTGAAAAACCTCTCCTATTAAGTAAAACAATAACTTGCTCACCATTGCCTAACCTCTCGTTCACTTTAGAAATAACAAGTTCAGAAAATACTCTATTACCCTTTTTAAATTCATCTTTCATATCTATTAATGTAACAGAAGGTAAACTTTTATTAACCCTCTCTTTCATCTCTATCAAATCATATACCCCAAGTTTAGCTCGCGTATAACTTTCTATACTAGGAGTTGCGCTTCCTAATATAACTGGGCAGTTATAAGTATTACCCCTTTTTAACGCCACATCAATCGCGTTATACATAGGCATATTTTCCTGCTTATAAGTTGCTGAATGCTCTTCATCAATTATGATTATTCCAACATTTATAAAAGGCGCAAATATTGCACTACGAGCACCTATTACAATTGAAACTTCACCCCTCTCAATCTTTCGCCATTCATCATATTTTTCACCATCAGAAAGGGCGCTATGTAATATCGCAACTACCTTTCCAAAATGACTTTTGAATATATTTACAACTTGCGGAGTTAAACTGATTTCAGGAACAAGTAGTATTGCCTCTTTTCCTTTTTTTAAAACCTCTTCTATCAGTTTTATATAAACTAAAGTTTTCCCACTCCCAGTAACCCCATGAAGTAAATAAGGTTTAAAAATATCTAATTTAACCTTCTCTATAGCTTTTTTCTGCTCAGTGGTAAGCTCATAATTTAAAGGCCTACTTTCATAAGCATCATCTAATCTATATACCTCTTTTTTTATCTCTTTTAAATTACCATTATCTATTAAACTTTTTAAAATAGATTTTGATTTAATTTCACTTTTTAAAACTAAACCCTTATCCTTAATAAAACTATAAATTTCTTTTTGCTTTAAAGTTTTGATATTACTATCACAAATAGCCTCTAGATAAATATTATATTTTTTATTAATATTAACTTTATTCCTCGCCTTCAAAGCCTTTGGAAGCATTGATTGATAAGCAGATATTAAAGTAGACAAATTTTTCTTACTTATATATTTACCAAGTTCAAGCATTTCTTTATTAATAACTGGATAATCATCAACTAAAGAAACTATTTCTTTAACCTCATAATCAAAATTACCACCTTCATATATATGCATAATAAAACCTTCTACTTTTCTATTTCCAAAAGGAACTAAAGCTCGCATTCCAACTTTAGCATCCATTCCCATAGGAACTTTATAAGTAAAAGTTTTTTCTAAAGTATTTACCTCAACTAAAATATCTGCATACATACTTTTTTCTCCTTACATAAATTATAACATGAATAATAAAAAAGAGTGAATAAAGACACTCAATAAACTATCTAATAAAAATCATAAACATATTTATAATTATCATTAAATAACCTTTTAAAATATATCTTAAGCTAAATTTTCTTACCAAAATTTTCAAAATAATCATAATTATCGTTTGTCTCGAAACATATTTTTTCATAATTATTTTCAATAATAAATTTTAAAAACCTTGGACAAAATCTTGAGACAAATAATTTAAAACTTGAAACTTTTTCATATGAACTAAGCAAATTATAAATATCATTGTCATCAATACTTTCAAATATGCACATGTAATTAGCCTTTTCATCAAGCATTCCTACATAATCAAAAAATTCATCTCTAGTGTATTTAAGCTTTTTCCCATTTAAAAATACTATGACGAAATTACCAGTAGGTCTATAATTTTTATCATGCTCGTCAAAAATATAATCAACTTCCCCATTAACATCAAAAATACTAATTAAATTCATCGCATAACTAGCGTCTTTATCTATAACACATGTATCAACAGGAATAGTATATTTTTCCTTTAATTTTATCTTTTCTTCTTCCGTTTTAGCCATAGAAAGTTCAGACAAATACATAAGCCTAAGAACAATAAATCTATGTGTCCCATTTTCCGTAATAATATACTTATCATCATCAAATTCAGTAACACATATTGGTTCTTTCTTAAAACTTCCAGATAGTTCTAAAAAAAATGTATCCTTATCAAGATTAAGCAGGCCAATACTCCTAGTAAGATAACTATTATCATAGCCAAAAAACTGATCCAACACCTGTGGAATATTTTGAAAGCCATCATCAAAAGCATTACTACCCAATATATTCGCAACAGAAACATTCTTAAAACCGATATGGTGTGATATTCTATTTCGAGCTAATAACGGATTAATATCTTTAACCCTGTATATTTTTGCTAAATCAAAATCAACAAAATTCAATTTTTGCAAAAACTTTATATTACACCTATTCAAAATAACACCACCATTCAAATAAAAATTAATATGATTTTTTAAGACAGTACTCTCCTTTTTCCTTGTAATACTCATTATTAAAATGCGAAGCTAAACTATGAGCTTTTAAAAAATATGCCTTAGTTGTATTATTAAACCCTTTTGTACTAGTAATTGTAAGTATATAAGGATGATTACTCATAACAATTGAAATATCATTATAATAAACACTATACCAGCCATACTTGTGAAGAATATCATAAGTAACCCCTTCATTTTTAATAAAATCAAGATTATCAGATACTTTCATATCATTATATAATTTTTTAGCGTTTTCTTTTCCGCTTAAATAATACTTATACACCTCTTTTAAATATGAGGCACCTAAATTAGTAGATAAATTACCAAATTTATCAGTATAAGTAATATCTACATTTAATCCTTTCCAAAACTCTTTTACTTTACTAGTACCCCCTATTTGATCAAGTATCATAAAATAAGCAATATTATCACTATACTGAATCGCATATTCTAAAAGCTTACCAATAGTATATTTTGAACCAACCGGATCTTTTTGAATAACTCCACTACCTCCATGAGAATAATTTGATGTATATTTAAGCTCTTTATTTAAATCAAGTTTTCCATCATCAGCTAACTTATAAGCGTAAAATACTGCTGGAAGTTTATTAACTGAAGCTGCATAACTTTGACTATCACCATTTTTATTAAAACTATATTCACTATTTAAATCTACATATGTGAAATTAGCATTACTATTAAAATGCTTTTTTAACTCACTTTCATATACTTTTAGCTCATCGCCAAAATCATCTTCAGTAAATTCCTTGGGATCATTCATGCATTCTTTGTATTTTTTAGTGTTTTTAATTACCTCATCAAACATTTCATGAACCTTAACATTAAAACTAGACGAATTATCACCAATAAAAATAAAACCTATAATTCCGAGTAATAAAACTAAAAAAAACAAAAATATAAATTTAACTTTTTTCTTAACTTTTCTTTTCTTTGCCACGATATCACCAACTACCATATAAATTATAACACATTTCCCCCTTCTTGCACAAAAAAAGACAGTTTGCTATAATAACAAGCCAAGGTGATTAAGGTGAAAAAGAAGTACATTTTTATAATAATAATTTTATTATTTATAATATTAACTATTGGAGCTTATTTTTTTATAAAATTAACTTATTAAAAAAAATAATATAAAAAAGATAATTAGAGTTTGCACTCTAATTATCTTTTTTAGTTGCCATTTAAGGTTGGCTTCACCTGATTATTGCTACAAAGTAGCACTATTATTATATGCATTTCTGCAAACCATAATCACTTGTGCATTAATAATATAGTATATTTGTAAAACTTATCCTTTTAGCACGTCCATTGCTTTTCTCATTTTAAGATCATATTTAACTAAATCTAAACCTCCAAAGTTCATCAAAAATTCTTCTTCCTTCATTTGATATTTTTCTGAAAGTTTTTTAACTTCTTCTTTAGCTTCATCATCAGTTATTTCTATTTTTTCAGCATTTGCAATTTCTTCAAGCATTAATCTATAAGTAACTCTCTTTAAAGCTTCTTCTCTCATCTGATCTTTTAAAGCATCTTCATTAGAATTCGTAAATTGATAAAACTGGTCTAAAGAAATACCTTGCATTTTTAAGTTTTGTTCATATTCTTTAAGCATTCTATCAAGTTCATCATTTACCATAGCATCTGGAACATCTACTTTAGTATTTTTAGCTGCTGCTTCAAGTAAATCGTCAAAGTATTTATTTTCACTTTCCATCTCTTTACGTGCCATTAAGTTTTCAGATATTTGAGCTTTTAACTGCTCTTCTGTTGTAATACCTTCCATACCTAAATCAGCAAAGAAATTATCATCAAGTTCTGGAATGCTTACTTCCTTAACTTCAAGTATTTTAACTTTAAATGTAGCTTCTTTACCTTTTAAATCAGCTGCATGATAATCTTTAGGGAATGTAACTATAACATCTTTTTCATCACCTTTAGATAGTCCAACTAACTGATCTTCAAATCCAGGAATAAATGTTCCACTACCTATTTTAAGTGAATAGTTTTCACCCTTACCACCTTCAAAAGCTTTGCCATCTACAAAGCCTTCGAAATTAATAACAGCTATATCGCCATCTGTAATTTTACCATCTTTAATAACATCTTCGGCATATCTTTGGCGCATGTTATTAATAGACTCTTCAATCTCTTTTTTAGATACTTTAGCTTCTTCTTTTTTAACACCTAAATCTTTATATTTACCAAGTTTAACTTCAGGTCTAAGTGTTAAAGTAAATTTAAAACTAATACCTTTATCATCAATAGATTCAACGACCATATCAGGCCTAGCCACTAATTTTTCAACTACATCTTTATTTTCATCAAGCATTTTCATATATGCCTTATCAGCCGCAAAATCAGCCGCATCCATATATAAAGACTCTTTGCCATATTTCTTTAAAAATACATCTTTAGGAGCCTTACCAGGTCTAAAGCCATCAACCTTAACCGTTTTAATTCTTTTATTAAAAGCCTTATCTAATAATTCTTCCCACTCCCTACCTTCTATTTTAATCTTAATTTCTTTTTCATTTTTACTCATAATTTCTTCCTCCTATTAAATCCAAACGCCAAATGCGATTGCCGCCATACTAAGCACTAAACCAATAGACCAAAACATTCTAACAATATCCACTTCACTCCAACCCAACTTCTCAAAATGATGATGAAGCGGAGTCATTAAAAATACTTTCGTATGAAATTTACTTAAAGCTACCCACTGAATAATAACGCTAAGCGTTTCTATTACAAAAACTAAAGCAACAATAACCAAAGTAAGTTCATGATTAGTAATAATAGCCACTGACGCTAAAGCGGCCCCTAAAGAAAGGGATCCCATATCACCCATAAATATTTTAGCTGGATGACTATTATAAACTAAAAAGCCAATTAAAGAACCAACTAAAACAAAGCAAAATATTGCGACCTCTTCATTACCAGAAGCCCAATTAGCTCCCCAAGTAATAATCCCAAAAGCAAAGAAAGCAATTGCCGATAGTCCTCCAGCAAGTCCATCTAAGCCATCAGTAATATTAACAGCGTTACTAGTTGCGACAAGCACAAACAGCAAAAACATACCATATAAAAAGCCCAAATTTATTTTTATACCCAATGTATGAATATCTACGACTGGATCATTACCACTACTTAAAAATATATAGAAAAATACCAAAGCAATAAGTATTTGCAAAGCAAGTTTCCAAAATATTGAAAGCCCCTCATTATTATGTTTTTTAACAATTAGATAATCATCAATAAAACCAAGAAGCGCATAAGCAACAAAAACAAATAAAACAATAAACAGATTAGTTGAAAACTGCGTCTTACCAGTAATCACTAACGCCGCCATAGTAACTAATGTCGGTACAATAAAAATTATTCCCCCCATTGTCGGCGTCCCATCTTTTTCCATATGCCTCTTGCCAAGCGTTCCACTAACAGCCTGCTTCATTTGTGACTTTTGAAAAAACTTAACAACAAAATAGCCAAATACTACTGAAAGAGAAAATCCAAGTAAAATTGCCATAACTACCTTTGCAAGTACTAACATAACTTCATCTCCAAATCAATAATAATTATAACATTTTTTATAGACTATTGTACATAAATTTAGAAAAGTTCTAACAGTTCATCCAGATGACTAGTAACCAAGAAGCCTTTGCCATCCATATCTAAATCAAATTTTACACCTATTCCACCAGCTGCTTTCCATTCATCGAGGTTTACAGGATAATCGTCAACCAAAATAGAAAATCGCGCATTAATCATTTTAGTTTTAGAAATAGCCTTAGGTACAGGAATAATCGTTATATCTTTCAAATACTTTCTAATATATTTTACTTTTTCTATTGTTTCATTTATTGAATTAACATGTGTTAAAATAGCAATATTAAATTTTCCACTTCTTTCAAGCTTTTTAATATTATTCATACCATCATTTATAATTTCACAAATATCTAAAACATGTTTCCAATCTAAATTTTGATAAAATTTTGTAACTTCAGCTTGATCATTAACATCAATTCCAGATTCCTCGAGCATTTTATAAGTAATTTCTATAGTATTGCAAATTACTCCATCAAAATCAATATATAAATTTTTCATAAACCCTCCATTACAAAAAATAAGGATTAGCTCCTTATTTTAAAGCATCGATAAGTTCGGCTTTTTTCATTGTTGAATATCCAGCTATATCTTTATCTTTAGCTAACTTTTTAAGTTCAGCAACAGTTAATTTAGATAAATCTTCTTTAACTTCTTTTTTAGTTTCTTTCTTAGTAGTTTCTTTTACTTC
>AUXO013778394.1_pt1 | contig 10284 bp, 7 predicted proteins | sample 768731 | NCBI WGS metagenome assembly AUXO01 (sample SAMN02715735, study PRJNA202380) | gut metagenome | biome: sheep rumen | host: Ovis aries | place: New Zealand: Palmerston North | reverse complement strand
AAATCCCAATTAGAAGATAGAGTAAGAAGAATTGGTGAAGAAACCGTAAATAAATTAGGTTTAGTTGGTTTCAATAGAGAAATGCTTTCTTATATTGGTAGATTGCATTATCGTACTTCTTACGGTCAAAATGCTTTAGACCACTCCATTCAAGTTGCTATTCTTTGTGGCATGATGGCTGCAGAATTACACCTTGATCAAACTTTAGCTAAAAGAGCCGGCCTACTTCACGATATAGGTAAATCCGCTGACTTTGAATTAGAAGGAAGCCACGTTGAAGTCGGTTCAAGATTAGCTAAGAAGTTTGGTGAAAACGATGTAGTTATTAATTCTATTGAATCTCACCACGGAGATGTTTCTCCTAAATATGTTATTTCTAACTTAGTTCAAGCTGCTGATACTCTCTCTGCGGCTAGACCTGGAGCTAGAAGTGAAACTTTGGAAAACTACATCCAAAGAATCGAACAATTAGAAACTATTTGTAAATCTTTCGATGGTGTAGAAAATTGCTACGCTATGCAATCTGGTAGAGAAGTTAGAGTAATGGTCGCTCCTAGCCAAATTAACGATCAAGATTCTTTCACTTTAGCTAGACAAATTAGAGAGAAGATTGAAAATGAAATGACCTATCCTGGTCAAGTTAAAGTTCAAGTAATTAGAGAAGTTAGAGCTGTAGATATCGCTAAATAAAAAATGGTTAAAATACTATTCTTAGGAGATATAGTCGGTAACTTAGGTCGACAAATCGTCAAAGATCAATTGAGTGAGATTAAAAAATCAAACTCGATTGATTTTGTCGTGGCTAATGGTGAAAATGCCACTCATGGTAAAGGTTTATCTCTAGCTCACTACAAAGAACTCATCGGAGCGGGAATCGACTGTATAACTATGGGTAACCATTTTTATAGAGTTAGAGAAATCATAGATAAAAACGACGAATATATTTCTTTAATTCGCCCTTTAAATATGCATCCTTCCACTCCTGGAAAAGGAAGTGCGCTCTTTGTAATTAAAGACAATATAAGAATTAGAGTCACTAATTTGATAGGTAGAGTCTTTATTGACGGAGGTGATTCTAATCCTTTCGATGCTTTGAATAATTTAATTGAAAAAGAAGTTAAAGATGAAATTCATTTTGTCGATTTCCACGCTGAAGCTACAGGAGAAAAGATGGCTTTGGCTCTAGCCTTCGACGGTAAAATCTCCGCTTTAGCAGGAACTCATACTCACGTTCAAACTAACGATAATAGAATCTTACCTAACGGAACTGGTTTTGTTTCGGATGCAGGTATGTGTGGAGCTTACGATTCTATTTTAGGAGATGATCCAACTTCAATAATTTCTCGATCGTGGTATGGTCAACCTACTAAATTCACTCCCAAAGATGATGGCAAGAAGATTTTAAATGGTGTGATTTATTCTATTAACGAGAAAACTAAAAAGTGTGAAAAGGTAGAATTGGTAAATATATTTGAAGATTAAATATGAGCAAAAATAAAATTAATGTAATTTCTTTCCCAGATATTAAGCAAGCAGGAAGAAGAAATCCAAAAGAAGCTGTCGTAACAAGAAATGCTTCTTTAGAAGCTTCAGAAGCTTTAAAAATCTGGGCTAAAGGTAAATTTTATTATCTTAATACTTCCGGATGTCAGGCTAACGTCAGAGATTCGGAAATTTTAGATGGTTATTTTCGTCAATTAGGATTAACTCCTACTGCAGATCCCTTTAATGCTGATTTAGTTTTATTTAACACTTGTGCAGTAAGAGAAAATGCGGAGAATAAAATCTACGGAGAATTAGGTAGATTGAAATCCGCTTGCGAAAAAAAGAATAAAATTGTCGGTATTTGCGGATGTATGGCTCAAGAGGAAAAACCTATGAAATACATAAGAGATCATTTCCCTTATGTTAATTTAGTTTTCGGTACTCATAATATTGATTCTATATATTCTTTATTAGATGCTTGTATCACTTCCGAAGAGAGAATTTTTGATGTTCTATCTACTCAAGGTGATATGGTTGAAGGCCTTCCTTCTTATAGAAGTGATAAAGTAAAAGCTTTTGTCAATATTATGTACGGGTGCGATAACTTCTGCACTTATTGTATAGTTCCTTACACTAGAGGAAGACAACGCTCGCGTTCACCTTTAGAAATTGTTAGAGAAGTCGAACAATTAGTTAAACAAGGATATAAAGAAGTTACTTTGTTAGGTCAAAATGTCAACGCTTACGGTTTTGATTTTAAAGATGAAAACAAATTTACTTTTGCCAATTTATTGGAAGCTGTCGCTAAGACTAATATTCCTCGTTTGAGATTTACTACTTCTCACCCTGCCTATTTTACTGAAGATGTCTTTAAAGTTATGGCTAGCTATTCTAATATCATGCCCGCTTTGCATTTACCCTTACAATCAGGCTCGGATTTTATGCTTAAGAAGATGAATAGATCCTACGATTCTAAAAAGTATTTAGCTTTAGTTGACCTACTTAGAAAATATGTCCCGGATATGATGCTAACTACCGATATCATCGTCGGATTCCCTAATGAATCTGAAGAAGATTTCCAAGCCACTTTAGATGTATGTGAAAAAGTTAGATATGACAATGCCTTTACCTTTATCTATTCACCTAGAGATGGTACTCCTGCTGCTAGATTTATTGATCATACTACTAAAGAAGAGAAGTCAGCTCGTTTTGATAGATTGAAAAATCTCATCGATAAATGCGCTACTGAAAATGCCGCTAAAGAGGTTGGTAAAGAAGTAGAGGTCTTATTTGATACTGTCTCTAAAAGAGATAGCAATATGATTTCAGGATATTCTCGCCACAATAGATTAGTTCATGTTAAAGGTGATTCTTCTTTAATTGGTCAGATTAGAAAAGTTAAAATCTTAGAGTCTCACACCTATTCTTTAATTGGAGAACTTCTGAATGACTGATTTAGAAGAAAAAACTTATTCTTTGATTCGAGCCTTCTATCAAACTCAGACTTGTCAAAGATATATCAAAGCTAAAAAAGCTTATAACGAAGACAGAGAAATTCAAGATTTAATTTCTAAAATCAAAGAAGGTAAGAAGAAAGTTAAATATTTACCTCATTCTCAACAGCTTGAATTGTTCTCTCAACTTCGCATATATCAGAAGATGATTGATGAAAATTCTATTACTATCACTTATAAACAACTTGAAGAAGAAATTAAAGCGATGGAAGAACCTATAAGAAATTTATTTGTCTTCTAGATTTCTAGAAGACTTTTTATTTACTTACTTATTTATTGTGCTTTAAGTTCTTTAATAAAATTATCAATAAGAGTAAATTAAATATGGGTATTAACCTATTTGATTAAAGGAGTGTAAAAAAATGAAGTTTTATTTAGATTCTGCTAAGTTAGATGAAATTGATAAAGCGTACAAGAATTATGGTATTGATGGAGTCACTACTAACCCTAAACACATTATGAATTCTGGTAAGCCTTTCTTAACTGCTATTCAAGATATCGCTAACTGGATAAAAGAAAATAATTTAGGAGGAGTTGAACAATTCCCAGTCTCTGTGGAAATTAATCCTCATTTAGAAAAATGGGAAGACATGGTTAAAGAAGGCGAAAAGATTTCTAAAATCTGTGAAAATTTCGTCATTAAGATTCCTTGTAATTTACAAGGACTAAGAGCTGCTAAAGAATTAGAGGAGAAAGGTATTAGAACTAATGTCACTTTGGTCTTCTCTCCTTCTCAAGCTATCCAAGCTGGGAGAATCGGTGCGAAGTTCGTTTCACCTTTCCTAGGTTGGAAAGAATCTAATGGTGAAGATTGTTTCCAATATATGAGCCAATTAGTTAACATCTACAGAGAAAAAGGCTACGAGACCGAAATCATTGTTGCAGCGGTCAGAACTGGTAAACAAATTGCTGAAGCGGCGGAAATGGGCGCGGATATTGTCACCGCAGGCTTACAAGTTTACGAAGATGCCTTTACTCATCCTTATACTGACTTTGGATTAAAGAAATTCCAAAACGCTTGGGATAATACTAAAGGTAATTAATTAGGACTTAGCAAGTTGGTTGACCTAACTTGCTTTTTTCATATTGATTATTTAGTTATCATCGATAAGACAATTATTAATATTTATCTATATTTTTATATAATTTCAAACTATGTTATTTGAATAAGCACCTTTTTAAAATGCTATAATAAAAAACAGAGAATTTTTATTATGGCGAAAAAAGAAAAGAAAGAAAAAGACACCGGTTTTACTCCGATGGTCAAACAATATCTAGAAGTAAAAGAGAAAAACCCCGATGTCATAATTTTATTTAGACTCGGTGATTTTTACGAGATGTTTTTTGAAGATGCAGAAATTGCTTCTAGAGAACTTCAATTGTATTTAACTAGTAAAGCAGCGGGAAATGGGAAGAAGATTCCTATGTGTGGAATCCCTCATCACGCTTATTTAAATTACGTTCAAAAATTGATAGATAACGGTCATAAAGTTGGCATAGTCGAACAATTAGAAGATCCTAAACTTGCTAAAGGTATAGTTAAAAGAGATGTTATTCAAATTATCACTCCTGGTGCGAATTTAGAAATAAAAGGCGCGGATAATAATTACATAGCTTCTATTATCGATTGTAAATTTATATATTCTTTAGCCTTTGCGGATTTGTCCACTGGAGAGATTTTTGTTATGAATGTCTCTCATTCTTACCAAGATGCTATTTCTCAGTTAGTTAATTACGATGTTAAAGAAGTCGTAGTCTCCACTTCCTTAGATGCTTCATTAATTAACGCTATTAAGACTTTAACTAAGATTTGCATTACTTATTACAATAACGACGAAGATGATTTATCATATCAACCTCTATATCAATACATCTCTGATGAAAGGCAAAATAAAGCTATTTCAAAATTGATGAATTATTTAACTGAGACTCAAAAGAGAACTTTAGATTATTTTAAGCCTGCTTCACCTATAGTAATTTCTGAAATCTTATCTTTAGATCATTCGACTAGAGTGAATTTAGAATTGACTAAACCTCTTTCAGGAGAAGGAACTTTCGGTTCTTTGTATTGGCTATTGAACCACAATAACACTCACATGGGTGAAAGATTACTTAAGTCTTGGATTAATGAACCTAGCGCTTCATTAAAGGAAATTAATTCTCGTTTAGATAAAGTTGAAACTTTAGTAAATAACTTTTTGATTAGAGGGGATTTAAAAGAAGAACTGTCTTCTATTTACGATTTAGATAGATTAATAGCGAAATTATCTTTCGATTCTTGCTCTGGTAAAGAGATGCTTCAACTCAAGCAGTCCCTAGTCGTAGTTCCAAAAATTAGAGAGAGCCTAGAGCAATTAAATTCACCTTATTTTACTGATATATACGAAGACTTAGGTGATTTTAGTGAACTTATTAATCTATTAGAAAGAGCTATTGATCCTTCTTGCCCTCCTAGTATTAAAGAAGGAGGAATCTTTAAGCTTGGATATAAAGAAGAATTAGATGAAGTAATAAAAATGGCTACTGATGGTAAACAGTATCTATTAGATATCGAAGCTAGGGAAAAAGAGAGAACTGGAATACACACATTGAAAGTTGGTTATTCAAAAATCTTCGGCTATTTCATCGAAGTTTCTAATGGTCAATTAAGTCAAATTAAAGATGAATATAATTACATCAGAAAACAAACGATGACTACAGGTGAGAGATTTGTAACTGAGGAATTAAAGAATATAGAATCTAAGATTCTCCACGCGGAAGAAACTAGAATCGATATGGAATATAAGCTATTTGTAGAACTAAGACAAATAGTTAAACAATGGACTTTAAAGATTCAAAAATTATCTAAAGCTATAGCTAAATTAGACGTAGTTTGTTCTTTAGGAGAAGTCGCTTCTTCTTCCTCTTATGTTAGACCTACATTCAATGGAGAAAGAAGAATAGAAGTAAAAGATGCTAGACATCCAGTTATTGAAAAGGCTATGCCTGATAAAGTTTTTGTCTCTAATGATTATTATTTCGACCCTTCTTTAGAAGTGATGATTATCACCGGTCCAAATATGGGCGGCAAATCAACTTATATGAGAGAATTCGCCCTATTAGTAATAATGGCTCAAATAGGCTCTTTTGTTCCAGCTAGTAAAGCGGATTTATATATTTTTGATTCTATCTACACTAGAATTGGGGCGAGCGATGATTTGATTAAAGGCGAATCTACCTTCATGGTAGAAATGGCGGAGACCAATAGAGCCTTAAGAAATGCTACTTCTAATTCTTTGCTAATTTTTGATGAAATCGGTAGAGGTACTGCTACTTACGATGGAATGGCTCTAGCTCAAGGTATCATCGAATATATAGTTTCTAAAGTTCACGCTAAAACTTTATTTTCAACTCACTACCACGAAATAACTTCTTTAGTGAGTCACCTTCCTTCAGTTAAAAACGTCCACGTTGATGTTAAAGAGCAGGATCAAGATGTTACTTTTTTATACAAGATAAAAGAAGGACCTATGGATAAATCTTATGGTATCAATGTTGCCAAATTAGCGGGTCTACCTGAAGAAGTCTTAGATAGAGCGAGAGAATTATTAGTTCAATTTGAAGATAAGAAAATTGATTTTTCTTCGATGCAAAAAGAACTTTCTAAACCTAAAGAAAAAGAAGTTAATTTAGAGAATCAAGAAATAATTTCATCTTTAAAAAAGGTCGATCCTTTGACTTTATCTCCTTTAGATGCCTTAAATTTCCTCTTTGAATTAAAAAAGAAAGTGAAATAGATATATGTCCAAGATTAGATTGATGTCTCCAGAGCTAGCAAATACTATCGCCGCTGGAGAAGTTATAGAAAGACCTTCATCAGTTATTAAAGAACTTGTGGAAAATTCGATTGATGCTAATTCTAAAAATATCGAAATTTCCGTTTTTCACGGTGGTAAAGATTTAATTATCGTTAAAGATGACGGAGAAGGTATGGATAGAGAAGATGCAGTAATGGCTTATAAAAGGCACGCTTCTAGTAAACTTAAATCCGTTTACGATTTAATGAGAATAACTACTTTAGGCTTTAGAGGTGAAGCTATACCATCTATTGCTTCTGTATCTAAAGTTCACATGATTACTTCTTCAGGAGAGGGAGTTGGAACAGAAATTAATTCTTCTCCTGATAAGGAATTAGAAGTAAAAGATGCACCTCTAAGAAAAGGGACTATTTTCGAGATAAAGGAATTATTTTTCAATACTCCTGCTCGTTTGAAATATCTAAAATCTGAAAGAACAGAAAATTATTCTTGCATCGAAATAGGTGAACATTTAGCTTTAGCGTTTCCTAATATCGCTTTTAAATTTTATCTCGATGGTAAAGAAGTCTTTCACACTAATGGAAGAGGAGATTTATTAGAGACTATCTCCTTAATCTACGGTAATAACATCGCTAAACAAAGCTTGAAAATTGATTTTGAAGGTGATGGATACGAAGTGCATGGCTATATATGTCACCCTTCTATTAATTATTCAAATAGATACAACATGTTGACTTTTTTAAATAATAGAGGAGTCTATATTTACAAAGTTCAAAAAGCTTTTGTTGATGCTTATAAAGATTACATACCTCCTGCTAGATATCCTTTGGTAATTGTGGGAATTAAAGTTGATTATTCTTTAGTAGATGTCAACGTTCACCCTTCAAAAAAAGAAGTGAGATTATCTTGTGAAGATAGATTGGCTTTAGATATTCACACTCAAACTAGAAAAGTATTGTTCGAATCAACTAGAAGTGTTTTTGCTGCTCCCCAAATTAATAAAAACGATGTTAGATATTTAGATGATTCTAATCTAAATGAATCTTCTGATAGAAATAATTCTTCCTATTCTAGTTCTTCTTTTGAAAATACTCTGTTTAAGGAAGTTGAGCCTAAAGAAATTAAAAAGTGGGAACAGCCTACTAACATGGGTTATTCTCAACCTGTTTATAGCGCTCCAGAAATGGAATCTATCTTTAAAAGAGAAGAGGAAGAAGGCAAACAGAAAACTTTCATAGTTGAAGACTCACAAGGGTTTGTTGAAACTAGTGGTAGAAATGAATATAAACCTTACCACTCAATTAAAAATCCTTCATTTCCCGTCTTATATCCAGTGGGGCAAGTTCTAGAAACATACATAGTATGCGATTCTTCTGACGGCATGTATTTAATAGATCAACACGCTGCAGCAGAAAGAATAAATTTTGAAATGTGCAGGCTTCAATTCACTAAAAAGAAAGATTTAGTTCAACCTCTATTTCCAACTATGATTGAATTGTCTCACTCTTTAATGCACAACTTAGATGAAAAGCACATTGCAGCTTTAAAAGAATTAGGTATTACTGTTTCTCCTTTTGGTAACAATGCAATTAAAGTTGATGAAGAACCGGAATTCTTATCACAAAAACAAGATGAATCAGTATTAAGAGATATCATAACTTTAGTATTGGAAGATCAAAAAGTAGATATACCTGAATTAGAGCGAAAAGCAATCGCTACTAAAGCTTGTCACATGTCAATTAAGGCTAATAGATTGTTGACTTCTTATGAACAACAAACGTTAATTAGGCAATTAGCTGAATGTGAGAATCCTTTAAATTGCCCTCATGGTCGCCCTACTGTAATTAAGATTTCTAAATACGATATAGAGAAATTATTCAAGCGTACAGGATTCTAATATGATTTACGTAATTCTAGGTCAAACTGCTTCAGGTAAATCATCTTTAGCTTACAGATTAGCTAGAGAATTTAATCTTCCTTTAATAGGAGGGGATGCTTTTCAAATATACAAGGAATTATGCGTTGGTACTGACAAGCCTAAAAAGGAAGATTTAATTCAAATTAAATATCATTTAATCGATGAAATTTCCGTTAAAACTCCTATTAATGTCAAAGAATATCAACTTAAGGTAAGAAAATTATTAGATTGTTATAATTCTATTAATCAAGATGTTATTTTCACTGGAGGAACTTTCCTCTATATTAAAGCTGCACTATACCCTTACTCTTTCCAAGAAGAGGAGATTTCTTCCGAAATTAAAGGGGAAATTGAAAAGTTATCTAACGATGAAGCTTGGGATTTATTGCTAAAATTAGATAGAGAATCGACATTAAATATCTCGAAAGAAAATAGAAGGAGAGTTAACAGAGCCTTAGAGATGGCTTATTCTTCTAAGAAAAAGTCAGAGCGTAAGCAAGATATGTCTAAGCCTCTTTATCCATGTAAGATTTACGCTATAGATATCGATAGAGAAGAAGGAAATAACAAAATTAATCAGAGAGTTGATTATATGTTTGATCACGGACTTATTGAGGAGATTGAATATTTAAAAAAGAATTTCGATACCTCTACTTCACCTTTTCAAGCTATAGGTTACAAAGAATTCTTTACTGATGAAGATAAATCTCTAGAGGAAATCAAAGAAGAAATAAAAGTGGATACTCGAAGGTACGCTAAAAGACAAAGAACTTTTTTAAGACATCAATTTCCATCTATTAAATGCATGAAAAAAGAAGATATCTATCTAGAAATATCTTCTTTAATACATAAATGATAATTAATCTAAGGCGTCTTTAGCCATTTGCTTTATTTCGTCTTGACTGAATTTATAAACCGAGGAGCAAAATTCACATACAACTTCAACACCATCTTCTTTTTTTGATAGTTCTTCTAAATCTTTTTTAGTGGACATCATCAGTATTTGCTCGGCTTTTTCCCTAGAACAATTGCATTTAAATTTAACTTCTTTAGTTCCTAAGATTTGAGGGTTTAAATCTTTTAAGACTAACCCTAACATTTCTTCAGGAGTCTTACCTTCATCGAGAATAGAAGTTACGGAAGTGATATTTCTTAAATTTCTTTCTAAAATTTGGATACTTTCTTCCGGACATGAAGGCATAAGTTGAACTATGAATCCTCCAGCTTGTTTAACAGTGTTATCTTTATTCATCAACACACCTAAACCCACAGATGAAGCGGTTTGCTCAGATTGAGCAAAGTAATAAGTTAAATCTTCAGCAATTTCTCCGTTGTGTAAAGGAATAGTAGAGACGTAAGGCTCTTTCATATTGAAATCTCTAATGACAGTTAATGTACCTTTACCTATAGCTCCTCCGACATTTAAGTGACCTTGAGCATTAGGAGGGAGAATGACATCTTTAACTCTAGTGTAACCTCTAACTTCACCTTTGTTATTACTAACAGCTGCTAGTCCTCTCATTCTTCCATCGCCTTGAATTTGGATGGTAAGAACATCTTCTTCATTTTT
>AUXO017000400.1_pt1 | contig 10286 bp, 9 predicted proteins | sample 768731 | NCBI WGS metagenome assembly AUXO01 (sample SAMN02715735, study PRJNA202380) | gut metagenome | biome: sheep rumen | host: Ovis aries | place: New Zealand: Palmerston North | reverse complement strand
ATAAGCGTCAATGGCCAGGAGGCAATCAATATAGTATCAACAATCAATGCCAAAAAATCATCCAATCCCAAAAAATTATCGCTGTCACATAATACACCAATCTTAGCACAAATCATTGTTCCTAACAATGAATATGCAATGATTGACAAAATAATCCAAAATACCATATATAATGAAATTATAATTTACCTAACGCTATATCCACGGCAAGTTTAGCAACATTAACACTAACAACATCTGTACGGTCTTTATATACTCGGCAATCCGGTCCGTATGATTCACTGAAATGAGACATTTTGTTTGAATCAATAAATGCCATTGCCTCTTTATATCTTTCTTCTTGTGTCATAGCGATTCGATTTTATCAATTAAACTATCCCACGCTTTCAACATAGCGCCTTTGCCATTAAGTTTCTCAGTGATAGAAGCCTGTTCTTTTGCCCAATCCAGCAGAGCGTCCTTGCGAATGTATTCCGTTGAACCTGCTACAATAAGTTCGTTCAATTCTTGAATATTCCCTGCTTCAATATTATGTTGAGGCACATAAATCTTATACGGGATGAAAGGTGTTAACTTCTGTATTGCCTCTTCTCTTGTCATGGTTATTTGCTCTCTCTGGTAATTGTTAATTTAACTTTGTCACCCCACTTGCCGCCTTCTACGTGAGGAAGGAGCACGATGTATGTGTGGTTTTCATCAAACGTAAACGCGGCTACATCATATCCAAAAAGACCACCTGCATCTGTTACGATACCTTCAGCTTCGTATTTCATTTACTTTCCTCCTTTCTTGCGGTTTTAACAAGTTCGTAAAAGTGACGAGCAAAATTCCTAATAGCAAGACATTGCTCTCCGTTCATTGGACCAAACGCATCCAATAATTTAGTCCTCTCGTTTTTTAATTCCTTCTCGAAATCCACCTCCGGCTGCTCCTGCTGGAGAGATATGGCAAATGCTTTGATACCATCAAGTGAGCCACAAACCCATCTGTTCTCAAATGTGTCATCGCCAATTTCAAAAATCTCTTTCTTTCGCCTTTCTATCTCAGCAATCAGTCTATCTGTGTTAATGTACTTCATTTATTTTCCTCCTTTCTTTATGATAATTACGGGAGAAAACCCACTACTTTAGTCCCGTGTTGCAAATATACAAATAATTTCAATTTCCTCCCGGATTCTGGCGCATCTTTCTGAAGCCGGTGGATTAGTTATTGTCTGGGAAGTCCCACGGCAGGGACCTGAATGCCGCCAGAAATATACTTCGTCGGGGCATCGACAAACTAGGGGACAAAATAAATCGGGCCGCGGTGTTTGTAAAACCTTAAGAATCCCACGAATTCATTCGTGGGAGTATGTCAAATGAAGATGCGAGAATTTTTTTTCAGCAGATATTTATATGAAAATCATTTATTCTATGGCAAAAAAATATACTGTATTGCTAAAACGCTCCAACGAAACACTTTCAGAAGGGGAAGGAAAAATTCCCCAACCAATAGATTTAGAGTACGGTGAAATAGCGCTGAACTACCACGAAGGAACGGAGGGTTTGTTTATTAAAAATGACAGTGATGAAATAGTTACTTTTGGGCCCCGAGAGGATATTTGGGAAAAAGGCTCTGGTGAAAATAGTGTTCAGCAAAAAGGAACCGGGGCAGTTGCTGGTGGAGATAATAGTGTTGCCGAAGGTCATGAAACAATAGCATCAGGCTTAGATTCACATGCAGAGAATGGTGGTACTTCGATATTATATCACCAAGGCAAAGATGATGAAAGAACCATAGATACTCAACAGACTCAAGCAAGTGGTGAAAAATCACATGCCGAAGGTATTGGTACAAACGCATCAGGTCAAGGAGCTCATGCAGAAGGTTCTATAGCAGTAACTGATGATAGTAATTGGAAAGAAACAGGAGAACAGACTATTATTTATACAGAGGCATCAGGCCGTGGGGCTCATGCGGAAGGTCTTGGAACAAAGTCAGAAGGTTCCGGAAGTCACTCGGAGGGTATTGGGGCAATCGCCGCCGGTAATTCTTCTCATTCTGAAGGATATTATACCAAAGTAGAGAAAGGAGAGGGTGCTCATTCAGAAGGTTTTCAAACTAAAGTTAATGGTAATGGTGCACATGCTGAAGGGTATAGTACTTACTCAGTAGGAACTGCTGCACATTCCGAAGGTAGAGGCGGTTCTGCTACAGGATATGGCTCTCATAAAGAGGGAGGCTATGAACACGAATCTGAAGTATTGGTAACATTACGTCGAATTGATAGAGAATCTGCTAGATACATTCTTGTTCAAAATGCAGGCGATTTGTGCCATTTGAACATTGGTGCATCTACTGTAGATTTTGATAAAATTATTTATATTGAGAATATTGAAGCTGAAGATGGCATATCTACCTACCTTAATCTATCTGATTATATTCCAAATGATACAGAAGGGGACGAATTCGTTAATGTAAAATGTAGATTTAGCAATTCTGCAAAGGGTGCATCATCTCACTCTGAAGGAGTTGAAACTGTTGCGCAGGGAGTTGGTTCGCACGCAGAGGGAGGTTATACCAGAGCAGAAGGTAGGTATTCTCATGCTGAAGGGATTGGCTATAAAATTATAGTAACAGGTCAACCAATTAGTGACACAATAAAAGCCGCTGCAACGGAAACTAGATTGTATCAAACAACTGAAGGTACATCAGCTGCGGATGTCTATTCAGTAGGCTGTATGCTATACAAATTAAATGGGGTTGATGTTTCGGATAGAGGAATAACAGTAACAGCTGTATACACTGGTGGTTCAAAATGGTTTCAATTATCTGAAAAATTAGGAATTGGGAATAAAAAGACTGCGAATGTTGAATTTATAATTTCTCAAGTAAATTATTATTCATCAAATTCAGGCTCAAAAGGTTACGCATCACATAGTGAAGGCATTGGTACTACTGCGTTAGGTAGTGCAAGTCATGCTGAAGGTAATACAACAAATGCAACTGGAGATGATTCTCATGCAGAAGGGTATAATACAACGGCATCCGGATACCACTCTCATGCAGAAGGTAGTTCCACCACCGCATCCGGATACAACTCTCATGCTGAAGGTAATACAACAAATGCAACTGGAGATGATTCTCATGCAGAAGGGTATAATACAACGGCATCCGGATACCACTCTCATGCAGAAGGTGACCACACAACAGCATCCGGAACAACCTCTCATGCAGAAGGAGAAAACACCACCGCATCCGGATACCACTCTCATGCGGAAGGGTTTAATACAACAGCATCCGGAACAACCTCTCATGCAGAAGGAGAAAACACCACCGCATCCGGATACAACTCTCATACAGAAGGGTATAATACAACAGCCCAAAACGAGACTGAGCATGCAGAGGGAATCTACAATATATCCAACAAGCATTCAGACATTTATGGCTCTTCAGGAAATACGCAACATTCAGTAGGTATAGGTAGAGATGATGCTAATAGAAAAAATGCTTTCGAAATCATGCAGAATGGCGATGCCTATCTATATGGTATTGGGGATTATGAAGGAAACAATTTAAAAACCGATGAAACAAAACCATCTAAAACAGTTCAGGAGGTTATCAAATCTTTAGAAAATGATTCTCTTTGGGAATCGGGTTCCGGCGAAAATAGTGTTCAGCAGAAAGGAAGTGGTGCGGTAGCAAGTGGAGTTAGTTCAGTTGCTGAAGGTTCGGGAACGACAGCATCAGGAATTGCATCACACGCCGAAGGACAATCAACCGAGGCTTCTGGAACCGCATCGCATGCAGAAGGATATACAAATACAGTTGAAAGCAATTATGCACATATAGAAGGTGCTCTCAATTATCTTGGCAGTGATACGACAAAAGTTCCACCATCATCAGATGGTTCACTTTACAACACAAAGTCTACGGGCTCACATGTTGAGGGTCAAGGAAACGTTATTATAGAAGCCCCTTATTCTCATGTGGAGGGTTGCCGTAATAAAATATCCAAGAATGGTATTGTCGTAAAGGGTGTTCATGTTGAAGGAAAACAAAATGTAGCTTCCGGGAATTATTCGCATGTGGAAGGACTTTCAAATGAGGTTCTCGAAGAAGAAGGACACGCCGAGGGCTACCAGGTTAAAGTTCAAGCTATGCAAGGACATGCGGAGGGATGGTATACGCTTGTTAAAGGAAGAGCAGGTCACGCAGAAGGATATAACACACAAGCTGTTGCCTTTTACTCTCACGCAGAAGGACAAGGTTCCATGAGCTTAAATCAGGCTGCACATGCAGAAGGTGAAAATACACAAGCTACTGGGCAGGATTCACACACCGAAGGATTTAACACAAAGACTGGTGGAAATGATAGCCAGAACACATTAAGTGGTGGAACATATACCAAAGTTGGTGCTTATGCTCATGCAGAAGGAAATGCAACACTAGCACAAGCAATCGCATCACATACGGAAGGTGAAAAAACTTTCGCCACTGGTAGAGCATCGCATGCGGAAGGCAATGCAACAACAGCATCCGGGTCAGGCTCTCATGCAGAAGGGGAACATGCGACAGCATCCGGGTCAGGTTCTCATGCAGAAGGTGACCACACAACAGCATCTGGGGTATCCTCTCATGCGGAAGGTAGTTACACGACAGCATCCAACACATGCTCTCATGCAGAAGGAGACGAGACAAAGGCATTCGGATACTGCTCTCATGCAGAAGGAGTCGGGACAACGGCATCCGGATACGGCTCTCATGCAGAAGGAGTCGGGACAACGGCATCCGGATACGGCTCTCATGCAGAAGGGGAACATGCGACAGCCCAAAACGAGGCTGAACACGCAGAGGGACGCTACAACAAATCCAATAAATCCTCTAACACCTACGGCGATTCAGGTAACACGCAACATTCGATAGGCATTGGTGCATCAACTGCTGATACTAAGAATGCCTTTGAAATAATGCAGAATGGTGACACTTACTTATATGGCGTCGGTGGTTATGATGGTACCAATGCAACAGCAAGCACCTCAAATACATTGCAAAATGTCGTGAGTGGGAAGCAAGATACTCTCGTCAGTGGAACAAATATCAAGACTGTTAATGGGGTTTCAATCCTCGGTTCTGGAAATTTGGATACTGGGAATGTATTTGAAGCGGGAACGGGTGAACATAGTGCTGTATTGCGCCGAAGTAATTCAATCGCGTCGGGTGAATTTGCGGTCGCTGAAGGCTCCGGTGAAATTAGTACCATTGAATCACAAATAACCGAACTTACCGATAACGAAAAACAGGCAATCCAGCAACATTATGGTAGGTCTTTCGAATATTATTTTTGGGGAGATTGGAATAGTCCCCGTGACGGTTCAATGGTATACTTAAATAGTGACCACGAGCATCCAATTGCTGTCATAACTGATGCAGTATTTTGTGACTCCGAAGTACAAGTTGACGAAACTTACATATTTGGTGTATTATTCAATGCGAGTGGCGCGACATTAAGCACCGGGGTTGAATATTATACTGAATCCATGGACACAGATAGTGCCAATTATGCTGCCGGTAATTATTCCCATGCGGAAGGATTGTCTGTCAAGGCACTCGGTTGGTATTCTCACGCAGAAGGACAAGACACCACTGCATCTGGAACAACCTCTCATGCAGAAGGTTATTGCGCAATCGCAAGTGGTAATTTTTCCCATGCCGAAGGAAATAACACAAGGGCGAGCGCGTATACCTCTCATGCAGAAGGTAATGGCGCAATCGCAAGTGGTGAGAATTCTCATGCGGAAGGAGTCGCCACAATTGCAAGTGGTAATTTTTCCCATGCCGAAGGAAATATCACAAGGGCGAGCGGGTATACCTCTCATGCAGAAGGTGACCGCACAAAAGCAAGTGCCACTTGTTCTCATGCGGAAGGTTATCGTACAACAGCAAACGGAGGTTATTCTCATGCGGAAGGTGCCAACACAACAACACGGAACCTTTTTGAGCATGCAGAGGGATATTTCAATAAATCCAACACTTTTTCACTCGATTACGGTCACTCAGGAAATACTCAGCATTCTATTGGTATTGGTACGTCTACGGCGGATACCAAAAACGCCTTTGAAATAATGCAGAACGGTAACGCTTACCTCTATGGGGTTGGTGGATACAATGGGACAAATCCTTCTTCTAATAACAGTTTGCAAAAAATCTTTGCCGATATAAGTGAAATAAGAAGTTTATCATTGTCTGAATTAGATTATATTTTAGGAACCGAAGGTGATGCTAGTGGTGGATACATAGCCGCGTTATATATTGATGACTTTGAAGATGGACAAGGTGGCAATACATATGCAGAGGAATCTGGCTATAATAATATTCAGGAATATATCTCTGATGTTTGCAACAATATGAGTGCCGCCGACCATGTGGGAACGAATATATTTATGCCGACTTGCAATGTTATGGAATATGAAGGCGCGGAATATCGCGTGTGGGTGGGATTTAACGCTGGCGAAAATCGAAACAGTATATACGCCTTGGCACCGAAAAATCTTGACTACACAACATTGTACAATAACTCTATGGAAGCAAACGTGAATAACCATTATTGTCCTTTTGCTGTTGTATTTAATGGTAGTCCGGACGAGATGGGTGATATATATACCGATAACCTTGACGTAGATTATAGGTTAATATGCGTTAAAACATTGGAATACTCAAGCACACCAATTCAAGAACATTCTTCTGCGATAGCAAAAATATATTTTGATGATTTCCATGAGTATGGCTTGTACATGTCAATGCATAACGCCGGAGTTGATACAATGGATAACTACATACAAGCAGTGAGAGATAATGATAACCCCGACCAATATTGGGAAGATGTTGGAGTAACAGTGGAATATGAGGGAGTGGAATACAAATTTTACGCAGATGGTAGCTCAAACATGTACGGCGGTTTATTACCAATGGACATGACATACCAAGACCTGTATCCACATACTCTTGAATGTGATGGACATAACATCAATACACCATATAGTCCATTTGTCGTAAGGTGGATAGAAGGTGAAGGTGTGGGTGACTATGAAGGGGAGGACCCCTCGAATAAGTATTCAACAATAATTGCGATTGAATAGAATGAAAAGTTATGAAACCGATTAAAACTTTTAGAATAGGCAGTTGCGTGTTTTTTGGTGGCATGGATGGGTTTGAGCCGAAAGATGTGGATGAATTATGTATCATGGATACATTCTCGTTTAAAGGGAATTCTATCCAATGTAGAGGACTTCATGGTAAAGATGTTTTCTTTTTTAGAAACATGTCAAAAGACGATTTCAAAAAAGATGTGAAGAACTCGAAACTCCCAATGGTGGCGGGTAAATTTCTGGTACCGGAGTTCGTCGAATACCTCGGCTTTACAATCGAAGACTTAAAAGAGTTTAGTGGAAAATTCGATGAAATTGACGAAAAACATGCATATGAAAAAATAATATATGAATCTTACATTGAAAATAATGGCTTTTTCCTTACAGCAGGACAAAAAGAAAAAGCGTTTAAAAAGTATAAGGAGACAAGATAATGCCATCAATTAGACAATTCGTTATTGATTCACTGAAAAGCGTGACTGAAAAACTTATATTAAAAGACGTTACGTGGAGTGAGTTGGTATCCCTCAGAGATTCCAAAAAGTTAGTAAAGGGCACGCAGTATCGTATAACAGATTATAATTGTACAACTGTGCAAGAAGATACTCAGTCAGCAGGACATCAGTTTGATATTATTGTCGTTGCTGACGATAACCATACACTCAACGAGAACGCAAGGGCTTGTCTGCACGAAGGGGATACATATTTCTCATCTGCCGGTGCAAATCTAAACGCTTGGGAGATTAAATATAGTCTGGACAATGATGATAAGAGATTTTATTGGGCCGTTACCGGTGCGACTGGGCGTGGCGTTATCTACTATATGAAAGATGAGTGGAATAATGAGTGTCCTTATGACTTTAAGAACATTCAGTTCCCAAGATATAAAATCACTGCTTGTCAGAAAGCACCGGATTTGGTAGGCCAATATTCAATAAATGGTGCGAAAGGTATCACTGTTGATACTGCTACGACTTATTGGTATTATACATTTACTTGGATAAATGCGCATGATGAAATAGAAGACCTTTCAATCGTTGGACAGGCATTGCCGAATGATGAAGGTCAGTATAATGGTGTTTTTGATAATAAGATTGAAAGTTTTAGTCCTTATGAGTTGTACCCTGACAGTCCGTCATCATTTACATTTGCTTTGAGTAATAACTGCTTTATATCAACATATGAATTTAGAGATGGTGCATTTTATGGATGCTATGCGAATAGGCTTGAAAGTGGTTGCTACTCCAACACCTTTGGACACAGTTGTTACTACAACACCTTTGGAAACAACTGCGTCTCCAACACCTTTGGGACAAACTGCAACAGTAATACCTTTGGGCACTTCTGCTACTCCAACACTTTTGGAAACAGCTGCAACTCCAACACTTTTAGAAACAGCTGCCACTCCAACACTTTTGGAAACGGCTGCCACTCCAACACTTTTGGAAACGACTGCCAGTCCAACACTTTTGGAAACGACTGCCAGTCCAACGCTTTTGGAAACAGATGCAGCACCAACACTTTTGCGAGCAGATGCTTATCCAACACCTTTGGGGCAAACTGCAACGGTAATACCTTTGGGTACTTCTGCTACTACAACACCTTTGGAAACAGCTGCGTCTCCAACACCTTTGGGGACCATTGCCACTCCAGCACCTTCGGTGAATCTGTTCAATGGTTCATCACTGGCAATGCAACGGGTGCCACAACATCAGCACAAACAAAGGGTTACATAGAATATCTCATTGTTGAAAATGGCGTTCAAAATGTTAATGCCTACTGCACAGGAACAACAAGTAGTACAAACTATTGTAGAAACATTAAGATTGGCTTGGGTGTGAAGGGAACATCTTCAAGTAATAGATTACAGATAGACATCACTCCTCAGATTGGTGCAACAGCAAGTGTTACCTATCAGCCAGCAGACAGTCAGATAATAAACATCTAGCCATAAAGGGAAATAGAACATTCAAAAGATATGAAAACAGAAAACAACAGACAATATTACTGTAATGAGGGAAAAGTATTCCGTCGCAAGGCAGATGGTTTCATTATGGGCAATGGCTTGGATTTGGGAGATGCCGACAGCATTGAAAACTATGAAGAAGTAGACAATCCCAACCCTGAAGATAATAAGGAAAAAGAAAAAAACGTGTAATAAGATATGAGTAAATTAACAGGAAATCAGGGATTCAATGGTGATGTATATATTAAGGGCGTCGGTGATTATACTGGAAATAATCCTGACTCATCTAGCCCACTTCATGAAGTTATACAATCTTTGTTAAATAAAATAAACGCTTTTACTTCACATGGCGTAAGTTCTATAGTAGCACTTACTGAAAGTGAATATGCCGCTCTTACCACGAAGGATGCTACTACTTTATATATAGTTAAACCAAACCCTTTTCCACTTACCGGTACAGGTACACAAGATGACCCTATCGTTGGATGGTATGAGAACGTAGCATGTGTTGTTAACTCGGCTGGAACGAGCGCTTCTGGCACTTACACTGCAACAATTGAAGGTGTTTATGATTTTCTAAGTAATATTTTAGGGCAGGGTGAACCCACGTCTTACTATTTTAGTTATAACAATAGTGTGATAGACATAGTTATTAGCAAAACTGGTTCTAAAATATCGAGCCAAACGATAACTGTGCAATCAAAGAGTTTACCTATTCTTAATGCAGAAAGCGTTATGTCAAGCTATTTCACTGTAAATTCTTCAGATTTAATAACATTCTATTTAACAGAGGATTAATCAAGTAAAGTAACAATGAGTACATTAGAAAAAGCATATTTCGGAAATATTCTTATAGGAAAAAACACGGGATTAATTATGGATATAACACGGAACAGGAGATACAATAATGAGTAAAGGAAAAATATATTTAGGTGATATCTTGGTGTCTAAGCCAAGTGAAGGTAGCGTAACCATTACCGAGAACGGAACTCACGATGTCAGCGAGTATGAACAGGCTGTGGTGAATGTAAGTGGTGGAGGTGGTGGGGGTAGCAGTAAGGTGCTAAACAAACTAAACGGAAGGATTATTGTTGCTACTGATTTTACAGGGTATGATACAAATCATCCATCGTTCACACATACTTATCAGTTTAGTGAAGAACCAATTGGGGCTACTTTCCTATGTGTAGGTA
>AUXO013868700.1_pt1 | contig 10286 bp, 10 predicted proteins | sample 768731 | NCBI WGS metagenome assembly AUXO01 (sample SAMN02715735, study PRJNA202380) | gut metagenome | biome: sheep rumen | host: Ovis aries | place: New Zealand: Palmerston North | reverse complement strand
CTTAAGGTTTTTGAATCATGTATGCCAATTGAAATAATGGCTAAACGTGGAGAGCAAACATTATTATTTGGTCCAATGAAGCCAGTTGGACTTGAAAAGCCAGATGGTACAAGACCATATGCTGTGGTTCAATTAAGACAGGATGATGCTGCTAAGACTATGTATAATTTAGTTGGCTTTCAAACTCACTTAAAATGGGGAGAGCAGAAAAGAGTATTTTCATTAATACCTGGTCTTGAGAACGCAACTTTTGTTAAATATGGTGTTATGCATAGAAATTCATATATAAATGCTCCTATGATATTAAAGCCTAATATGCAAACTAAAAAATATCCAAATATTTTCTTTGCAGGGCAATTATCTGGAGTTGAAGGATATGTTGAAAGTGCTGCGACTGGAATACTTGCTGCAATTGGAATGGATAGATATTTAAGAGGACTTAGTGAATATTATTTACCTAAAACAACTATGCTTGGTTGTATTGTAAATTATATTTGTACAGCATCTCCAAATAATTTCCAACCAATGAATGCCAATTGGGGTATTATGGAGGACTTAGGATTTAAGCATCATAAGCAGGATAGAAAGATGCTTTATGCTAAGAGAGCACTTGAGGATATTATTAAAGCAAAGGAGTGGTTAGATGAAGACAGATGATGAATTAATTTTAGAATTTCAAAATTATTTATCAAGTGAAAAAGGTTATTCAAATAATACACTAATTGCATATATTAAGGATATTAAGGATTTTAAAGGATTTCTTGGCAATAGATTCCCAAGTCTTACAGCTATTAGAAAAAGAAATATTGGTACTGAATATAAAGGTATTTTAAATGAAGAAGGGAATAAACCAACTACTGTTAATAGAAAATTATCTTCTTTAAGAATGTTTTACGATTATTTAAGAAAAAATAATTATGTTAAAGAGAATTTATTTGAAGAAGTTGAAATGAATAAAAAGCCTAAAAGATTACCTAAGGTTGTATCAAGTAAGGAAATTACTGATATGTTTAAATCAATAGATATATCTAAGCCACTAGGTTATAGAAATATGGTTATTATGGAACTTCTATATGGATGTGGACTTCGTGTATCTGAGCTATGTAATTTACAGATAAGAGATGTAGATTTTTCTGCATGCCTTATTAGAGTAGTATCAGGTAAAGGATCTAAGGATAGAGAAGTTTTAATGTATGATGAATTATCTGAGCATATAAGACATTATATTAATAATGAGAGATTAACATTATTATCTAAAGGTCATGATTCGTATTTAAGATATTTATTATTAAATAAAAATGGTGGTCCTTTAACACCAAGAGGTGTAAGAGTGATCTTAAATTCTATTATTGAGCATATGGGAGAGACTTATAAAATATCTCCACATATGCTAAGACATAGCTTTGCGACAGAAATGCTTAATAATGGAGCAGATTTAAGAAGTGTTCAAGAGCTTTTAGGACATGAAAATTTATCTACAACACAGGTTTATACACATGTTTCAACAGAGCAAATGAAAAAAGCTTATGAGGAAGCTTTTCCTAGAGAAAAAAAGTAGTAGAATTATAAAATAATATATGATATAATTATTTTCGTTATAGTAGAAAGGATGAATAAAATGAAAAAAATTATTCCTACAATTTTCACATTATCATTAGCATCTGTTGCACTTGTATCTTGTGGTTCATCTAAATCAAAAGATCCTGTTACAGATAATAAGAGTGAAGCAACTCAAGTTTATGCAAATTATTTTCAAACAATTAATTATGATAGATATTTAAATCAAGCTGCTGCAGAAGAACTTGCAGCTAATAGCAAGAGCTATTATGAAATTCATATACCTACAAATACAGAAGCATCTAAGTTCTTAAATACAATGGATGCATCTAGCTATGATAATAAGAAAGATAAAGTTTATGTAAGATATGCATCAACAACAAAATGGTCAAGTGATACTTATGAAGATATCATTGAATTATTACAAGCTGATACAACTCTTGCAGTATATGCAGATTATCAAACTAAGGTAGATGTTCCTGCTGATTATTTAACTACAACTACAAAAGAGGATAGAGTATTAAAGGTTGTATATTTACCAGTTAAGGTTGTATATGTTAAATATTCTAAGAAGAAATTATCAAGTACAACTATTTCTTATATGTTAGCTCCAGTAGCATCAAAGATTACTGATAAGGCTAATACAGATTATAATACTTATAGTTCAATTGAATTTAAAGTTAAAAATGGTGCCATGATTTAATGGCACTTTTTTATAATATATGATATAATAAACATAGTTAGGAGAGGTGTTACTTATGAAGAAAAAAATGATATTTTCTATGTTATTTTTATCTACAGCATTTCTTTCAGCATGTAATGCAGTTGAAACTAAAAAAACATATACTGTTGTATGGAAGAATGCAGATGGAACAATATTAGAAACTGATGAAAATGTAGTAGCAGGTAAATTCCCTTCATATGATGGAAAAACACCTTTAAAAGATAATAGCGGTAATTGGGAATTTAGCAAGTGGGATAAAGAACTTGTATATGTATATGCTGATGCTGAATATACAGCAGTATATAAAGCTGTGCCAAAATATTCAAGAGATGGAAATGAAATTATGTTTGGTTCATATCCTCAGTCAGCTGTAACTGATGAAGCTACTATTAATAATTTGAATACGAAGGCTGGAGAATTACCAACAGAGAATAATCTAAATGGTTGGGTTGATTATAATTATTATATTTATGGTAATATTAATAGCTTCATGTTCTATAAGGATATTGATGTAAATTTAGATGGTACTAATGACTATAGAGGCGTTTACTATACTCAATATAGGCCATATTGGTTTCAAAATCCTTCGGATAATCCTGATCCAAACGGAAGCCCTAATTCATATCAACTAACAAATGGATATGATAAAAATATAATTCATTGGTTTAAATATGATTCGATAATATGGGATGTTTTAAAAGAACAAGATGGTAAGGCGTTAATAATTACTAGTTCATTAATGGATAGTCAATGTTTTTATCCATCACATAGTGGATCACCCTTTGAGCACAATGGTAAGGTTGGATATGCAAATGATTATGAACTATCATCTATAAGAGAGTATATTAATGATGATTTTTATAATGCTGCATTCAAAAACAATGAAAAAGAGATTATTAAAATTACTCATGTTGATAATAGTCCTGCAAGTACATCACATAATCCAAATGATGCATGTTGCGATGATACTGACGACAAAATGTTTATTTTATCATATCAAGAGGTTTTAGAATTTTATCCAACTGATGATGCTAGATTAGCTAGTGGAACAGATTATGCTAAATGTCAAGGATTGATGGAAAGAGATGGATATAGCTATTGGTGGTTAAGATCGCCTATATACAATTATTATAAATGGCATTCTAATTATGTTGATTATAATGGACAAATTGATGGGAATTTCTATAGTGCAGGTGCTTGCGAAGGTGGAGTAAGAGTTGCTTGCTGGATAAATTTATAATAATTAAATACTATATTTAAGGTGCCATGATTAAATGGCACTTTTTTAATTTTTAGTATTGATTAGTGATTTTAAATATGATATACTTTTAAAGGCATAAAATACACATGCCTTCCGGAGTATTAAATCGATGCAGTAAATCTGTGGTTTAATATGTAGATGGTGGCAGAGGCTAAAACAAAATTATAAAAAACGGAGGAATTAAAAATTATGTCAGTAGTTTCTATGAAACAATTATTAGAGTCAGGTGTTCATTTCGGACATGCTACTCGTAGATGGAACCCTAAGATGGCTAAGTACATCTACACATCAAGAAATGGTATTTATATCATTGATTTACAAAAGACTGCAGCTCAAATCGAAGAGGCTTATGCAGCATTACTTGAAATCGTTAAGAACGATGGTAAGGTATTATTCGTTGGTACTAAGAAGCAAGCTCAAGATGCTGTTAAAGAAGAAGCAGCTCGTTGTGGACATTTCTATGTAAACAACCGTTGGCTTGGAGGTACTTTAACAAACTTCAAGACTATCAAGAAGAGAATTGCTAGATTAAATGCTCTTTATAAGATGGAAGAAAATGGAATTTTTGATGCACTACCTAAGAAGGAAGTTGCTAAATTAAAAGCTGAAAGAGATAAGCTTGAAAAGAATTTAGGTGGAATTAAAGAAATGGAAAAAGCACCAGATGCTTTATTCATCGTTGATCCACGTAAAGAACACAATGCTATTTTAGAAGCAAGAAAGTTAAATATTCCTGTATTTGGAATTGTTGATACAAACTGTGATCCAGATGATGTTGACTATGTTATCCCTGCAAACGATGATGCAATCCGTGCAGTTAAACTAGTTACTTGGGTTATGACAAACGCTGTTATTGAAGCTCAAGGTGGAGTTGTTGAAAAGTTCGATGACGAAGAATTAAATCTTGGAGAAGAAATGGCTAAGGAAGCTGAAGCTAAGAAAGATGCTCAACCACGTAAGCCATATAACAAAGATAAGGCTGATAAGAAACCTTATGTAAAGAAGACAACTAAGAAAGCAGATAAGCCTGCTGAAGAAAAAACAGCTGAAGAAGTTAAAGACGCTGAATAATTAGGAGGATAATATGGGAGTAAAAGTTACACCAGCTCAAATTAAAGAATTACGTGATATTACAGCTGCTGGAATGCTTGATTGTAAGAAAGCATTAGAAGCATGTGATGCTGATATTCAAAAAGCTATTGACTGGCTTCGTGAAAAAGGTATCACTAAGGCTGCTAAGAAAGCTGATAGAGTTGCTGCTGAAGGATTATGTTCTTATGCAGTTAAGGGTAACGAATTAGTTGTTTTTGAATTAAATTCAGAAACTGACTTCGTTGCTAAAAATGACAAGTTCTTAGCTTTACTTGATAAGGTTGGAACTATTATCGTTAACTCAAATGCTTCAAATACTGAAGAAGCATTAAAGGTTGTTGCTGATGGAAAGGATTTAAATACTATTATCCTTGAAGATTCATCAATTATCGGAGAAAAGATTTCTTTACGTAGAGTTCAAAGAATCGTAAAGACTGATGCTCAAACTTTTGGAGCTTACAAGCACAATGGAGGAAACATCGTTGTTGTTTCTGTTGTTGATGGTGGTTCTGAAACTGCTGCAAAGGATGTTTGTATGCATATAGCTGCAATGGCTCCTAGATATGTATCTAGAAATGATATTGCTGCTGATGAAGTAGAGCATGAAAGACAAATCATTTTAACTGAAGCATTAAATGAAAATGCAAAGGCTGCTAAACCAAAACCAGAGCAAATTATTGCTAAGATGGTTGAAGGAAGACTTAATAAGTCATTACAAGAAATTTGTCTTCTTGACCAAGCATTTGTTAAGAATCCAGACCAAACTGTTGGAGAATATGCTAAGGGTAACAACATGAATGTTGTTTCATTCGTTCGTCTAAAAGTTGGAGAAGGAATTGAAAAAGTAGTAGTTGATTTTGCTGCTGAAGTTGCTGCTCAAGCAGGATTAAACAAGTAATTTAAGAGGGGCTTTTATGCTCCTTTTTTTAAAGAAAGAGGAGATGATTACTATGTATAAAAGAATTCTTTTAAAGCTAAGTGGTGAAGCATTAAAGGGTGAAACATCATTTGGTATTGATCCATCAACTGTTAAGAAGGTTGCAACACAAATTAAAGAAGTTTATGATTTAGGTGTTGAAATTGGTATAGTTGTTGGTGGAGGTAACATTTGGAGAGGTAAAACTGCCGAGGAATTAGGTATGGAGCGTGCTCAAGCTGACTATATGGGAATGCTTGCAACAGTTATGAATGCACTTGCTATCCAAGAAGCACTTGAGAAGCTAGATGTTCCAACAAGAGTACTTTCTGCTCTTGATGTTAAGGAAGTTGCTGAACCATATATTAGAAGAAGAGCAATTAGACACCTTGAAAAGAAACGTGTTTGTGTATTTGGTGGTGGAATTGGTTCTCCATATTTCTCAACAGATACAGCATCAGTACTACGTGCAACTGAAATAGGTGCAGAGCTTGTATTAATGGCTAAGAATGGTACTGAAGGAGTTTATGATTCAGATCCTCGTAAGAATCCAAATGCTAAGATGTTTGATGAATTAACATTTAATGATATTATTTCAAATAACCTTGGTGTTATGGATATGACAGCTGCAGCATTATGTAGAGATAACAATATTAAAGCTTTAGTATTTAATATGAATAAAGATGGAAATATTGTTAAAGCTGTAAGCGGTGAAAAAATAGGAACAATTGTTAAATAATTAGGAGGGATTTATATATGCCAGATATGATTTTACTTGAAGCTGAAGAATCAATGGATAAAGCTATCAATCAATTAACAAGAGAATTTACAACTGTAAGAACAGGTAGAGCAAATCCAAATTTACTTGATATAGTTATGGTTGAATATTATGGTGTTCCAACACCTGTTAAGCAAATGGCTGCAATTTCAGTTCCAGAAGCTTCTCAACTTTATATTAAGCCTTATGATAAATCAATGATTAAGGAAATTGAAAAAGCTATTAACGCATCAGGTTTAGGATTAAATCCTCAAAACGATGGAAATGGAATTAGAATTGTTATTCCTCAAATGACTGAAGAACGTCGTAGACAATTATGTAAGGATGTTGCTAAGATGGCTGAAGGTGCTAAGGTTCATGTTAGAAATGTAAGAAGAGATGCAAATGATGCATTAAAGAAACTTGCACTTCCTGAGGATGAAGAAAAGGGATATCTTGATGATGTTCAAGCATTAACAGATAAGAAGATTGCTATTATCGATAATCTTGAAGCTGAAAAAGAAAAAGATATTTTAACAATCTAAAAAATAAAAATGGTATGATTTTAATCATACCTTTTTTTATTGATTATATTTTTTATCTAGTGTATAATTAAAAAGTAATTATAAAGGGGCGATTATTCATGCAATTAGATATGAATAACATACCAGAACATATTGCCATTATTCTTGATGGTAATGGTAGATGGGCAAAATCAATTGGCAAACCAAGATTTTATGGTCATAGAGAGGGAGCACGTAATATTGCACGTATCGCAAGAGAATGTGAAGCATTAGGTATTAAAGCTCTTACTTGCTATTGTTTTTCAACTGAAAATTGGAAAAGACCAACAAAAGAGGTTGAGTATTTAATGAATACTCCAACTAAATTTTATAAAAGATATAAAGATAGAATTTTGAATTCTAATTTTAAAATACAAGTTATTGGAAGAAAAGGTTTTATTCCAAAGCCTTTAGCAAATATAATTAATGAAATTGAAGAAGCTACAAAAGATCATACAGGGCTAATTTTAACATTATGTATTGATTATGGTTCTTATGAAGAATTAACAACTGCAATCAAGAAAATATCAAAGGATGTTCTAGATGGAAAATTGAGTGTTGATGATATTACACCTGAGGTTGTTGAAAAGAATTTATATACTAATAATTTACCTAAGCTTGATTTATTAATTAGAACAAGTGGTGAGGAAAGAATAAGCAATTTCTTATTATGGCAGCTTGCATATTCTGAATTATATTTTACAAATGTATTCTGGCCTGCTTTTGATAAAGAAGAATTACATAAAGCAATTATAAGTTATCAAGGTCGTAATAGACGATTTGGTGGCTTAAAGGAGGATAAAAAATGAAAAAAAGACTAATAACAGGAGCAATAATACTTGCGATTTTTATTCCGCTTGTTGTTGTTAAACAATTGTTCCCATTATTTCAAATATGTATGATTGCTCTAGCAGCTTTCGCATCATTTGAAATGATTAATTTATTTGAACATAGACATAAATTCCCAATACCTGTAAGAATTGTAATTATAATATCAACAATTGTATTGTTTATGGCATTCTTAACAGAATATAAAGGCCAATCAGTAGAAGCTGATGGACTTGTATTATTTGATTTTAAGATTGGCCTTATACCAATGATGCTAATTGTAGTTATTATATTACTAGCATTAATGGTAATGTATAAGGATTTTAATGGTGCATCTATTGGTAGAGCATTAACTTCAATTTTATATCCTGCTTTTGGTTTTTCAACATTAACTCTATTAAGAGCTTCTGGAATTGAATTTATGGCATATTTATTCTTAATAACTATGCTTACTGATACATTCGCATATGTATTTGGTAGATTATTTGGACGTCATAAGATGAGCCCGAATATTTCTCCTAAGAAAACTTGGGAAGGTGCAATTGGTGGTACACTTACAGCAGTAATTGTTGCGACATTATTTGCATTATTCTATAACAAGATTTTCTCATCAACATTTAAAGATAATTTTTCTATTTTTGATAATGTCGCTTATTTAAAGCACATTCAAAATTTCAATAAGCCATGTGAAGTATTATTTGTAGTTGGATTAACAATTTTAGCTTCAATTATGGGACAAATCGGAGATTTAGTTGCTTCTAAATTTAAACGTACTTATGATGTAAAAGATTTCTCTGATATATTCCCAGGACATGGTGGAGTATTAGATAGATTTGATTCAGCAATCTATGCTGGAATGTTTGTTTGGGCAATATTCCAATTATTAAGTTAGGAGACTAAAATGAAAGATTTATATTTATTAGGTGCAACAGGATCAATTGGAACACAGACAATTGATATTGTTCGTCAAAATAAAGATAAATTTAATATTAAAGCTATGAGTGTAGGAAGAGATTTAGAGAAATCTCTTTCTTTAATTGAGGAATTTAAACCTGATATTGTATGCTTTAGAGAACGTGTTGATGTTAAATTATCATATGATCCAGAAATATATTATGGTGATGATGGATTAATAAAGATCGCATCATATAAATCTAAAAACAAAGGTTTGGTTGTAAATGCACTTGTTGGTCATGTTGGGTTAAAGCCAACTATGGCTGCGATTGAGGCTCATAACGATGTAGCCTTAGCTAATAAAGAAACACTTGTAATGGCAGGATTTATAATCATGCCACTTGCAAGAAAAAATAAGGTTAAAATATTCCCTATTGATTCTGAGCATTCAGCTATATGGCAATGCTTAAGAGGAGAAAAGCATAAAGATATTAAAAATCTTATTATTACTGCATCTGGTGGTTCTTTTAGAGATAAGACAAGAGAAGAGCTTGAAAGTGTTACTGTTGATGATGCACTTCGTCATCCTAACTGGTCAATGGGTAAGAAGATTACAATTGATTCAGCTACAATGATGAATAAAGGTTTTGAGGTTATAGAAGCACATTATTTATTTAATGTAGATGTTCAAAACATTAAAACTGTAATGCATAAGGAATCTATTATTCATTCTTTAGTTGAATTTAATGATTTATCAGTAAAAGCAGTTCTTGCATCTCCTGATATGAGAATGCCTATATTATATGCATTATCTTATCCAGATCATTTAGTATATAATGGTAAGCCACTTGATTTAGTTAGTGTTGGTAATTTATCATTTAGAGAATTATCAACTGAAAGATTTAAATGCTTAGGATATGCATATGAAGCAATTAAGAAGGGTGGATTATATCCAGCTGTATTAAATGCAGCAAATGAGGCTGCTGTTTGGTTATTTATTGATGGAAAAATATCTTTCTTAGATATTGAAAGAATAATAGAGAAAGAAATCAATAAGGATTATGATAAGAAGAATATATCAATTGATGATATTATTGAGGTTGATACTTTAATTCAAGAAAGAATTAGAATGGAGTATGGTAGTAAATGATTATAGCTAAAATAATTGTTTTCGTTATTGTTATAAGTGTAATTATTACAATACACGAGCTTGGACATTTTTTAACTGCAAAGAAATTTAAGATTTTATGCCATGAATTTTCTATTGGTATGGGTCCAGCTATTTGGAAGAAGAAAAAGGGTGAAACTACATATGCCATTCGTTGTATTCCAATTGGTGGATATGTATCTATGGCTGGAGAGCAATTCACAGAGGATTATATTAAGCCAGGAGATGTAATAGGTCTTAATTTAGAAAATGGCAAGGTAAGAGAAATAGTATTTGATAATAATTCTATTACTGATGTTAGAGGTAAGGTATTAAGAAGAAATATATATGCTAAAAATGGTGAACCACTTGAAATAGAATTAACAGATAATATGGATTTACCTAATGAAGAAATTGATTCTACTAATGGTACTATATATCCAGTATATGAGGATGCATTCTATGTAGATGGTAAGCAAAGATTACAAATTGCGCCATATAATAGATGTATTGAATCTAAGCCTTTATGGCAAAGATTCATAACTAT
>AUXO012357458.1_pt1 | contig 10286 bp, 1 predicted proteins | sample 768731 | NCBI WGS metagenome assembly AUXO01 (sample SAMN02715735, study PRJNA202380) | gut metagenome | biome: sheep rumen | host: Ovis aries | place: New Zealand: Palmerston North | reverse complement strand
AAACAGTTGTGAATGATGAAACAAAAAGCACTGAAAACAAAGGCAAAGCAGAACTAGAACAAAAAGAAATAAATCAAGAAAAACAAACAAAACCAGTAAACACAATACTTAAAATACTAAGAATAACAACAGAAACAATAATTTGGATATGTATAGCATTGCTAGTATTCTTAATAGTAATGTCTACTGTATCAAAGAAAACAGATGTATTAGGACGACGCTTATATGTAATAATGTCTGGTAGTATGGAACCAACAATAATGACAAAACAAGCTATAATTACAGAAGAAATTAAAGAACCACAAGTAGGTGATGTAATTGCCTTTGGTAAAGATGATTTCATAACAGTACATAGAATTATAAAAGTTTACACTGAAGGTGATAAAAAATTATATCAAACTAAGGGTGATAATAATAACGCAGAAGATAAAGAATTGGTTAGTAAAGATATTATAAAAGGTAAAGTTAAGTACATTCTTCCAGGTGTTGGGGAAACAATTCTTTTCTTACAACAACATTTGATTTTACTTGTAGTTGCAATTGGAGCTCTAATTATTATAATCGTGATAAGGAGGTTGATTTTTCAATGAGTAACTCAAATAAAATAAGCACAAATAATAATGCAGGTAAGAATGAAAAAAATAGTGGCAAAAATGTGATTAAGGGCAATAATAATAAAAGCAAAAATATTGCAGTTTTAGCTATATCAATACTTATATTAATTTTAATGATAATTATTGTTGGTGTTGCTTATGCTAAGTATGTTACACAAGTAAATGGAACTGCAACAGCTGAAGTTGCTAAAATGATTTGTAATATGGATGTTACAGCATGTGATTCAAATGATCAAACAATAATTAATCCATATTGTACAGTTACATTAACAGATTTTAACACAGTAAATAATAATGAAAAAATTACAGAAACTTCACTAAATTATACTGTTTTTGTATCACCAAAGACTGGTTTAGCAACACTTCCAGCTTATTACTGGGAAGATTCATCAGGAAGAAGAGTTGGTAGTGCTTCACAACCATTAACAGGTTCATTTAGAAAAGGTGAGAAGGATACACAAATATATAAAATAGTATTTATAAATCCGGGAACTGCTGATATTACTGCTGGAATTGATTTTGATTTGACTGCAATTCAACAAAGTAATGAATAGATGAAATTGGAGAAAGGGACGCCATCTGGCGTTTCTTTTTTTGGGAATGGGGGACGGTTCCGATTTCCCAGAAATTCTGTGAAATCGGAACCGTCCCCCATTCCCACCTTCCGTAAGAAAAACCTCAAATCTGCTCGAAATTTGTTACATATATGTATTATAAATATAATATAATTTTAATAAAACAAGAACCCTGAAAAGCCGTAAATACACGCGTATTTACGGCTTTTTTATCATCTTGAAAAGTTTATTATTTAGTATATAAAATATATATAACGACAGGCGATAAATATCGTAAATATGCGAGTTAAATCGCCAAAAACAAATGAAAGGAAATGAGGGTATCATGCAGCAAAAAACAAACAAAAGAATTAAGTTAATAGCTACCGCAGTTGCAATTGTTCTTGCAATTATTGCTATTACATTTGGTGTGGCTCAATACGAAAAGTACAAAAAAGATGAAGTCACATTAAACTTCTTTGAGTACAGAATTAAGCCAGAAGAAGGCGAGGTTGTGGTAACACCACAAACATTTACAAGAGAGGAGGTTACAGTTGCACTTTCTTCAAAAGATTTAGTCGAAGGAAATAAGGGAAAAACTAATGATAAAGACATGTTAGTTATTCAATATCAGTTTGGAAACAAGGAAGACTTGAAAGCTGATGGATGGGTAAACTATACAGGTCCTTTTAGTGTTTCTAACAATACTAAAATTTTCGCAAGACTATATTCACCACAAGAGAGTTCAGAATATGCATTCTATGGACCTGAAACAGAAATTAATATTAAAAATATAGCTGTTGCAAAAATTGGAGACACATATTTCAAAACTTTAGAAGAAGCAATTGAAGCATGTCCAGTTGTAGATGGGGCTAGTGTAGATAATGTTACAAAAATTGAAATGCTTACAAACACAGAGGAGAATGTTGTAATTCCAGCTAATAAAAACATTGTAATTGACCTTTGTGGTGCAACAATTTTAGGGTTATCTGAACAAGGAACAGGCGTAGAAACTGCTCCAACTATTACTGTTAACGGAGAACTTGCAATTGTAGACTCAAACGTAAATGAAGATGGTTCTATACACGGAAACGGTGAAGTAAAATCTGTTAACTCAGATGCAATAAAAGTAAATGAAAATGGAACATTAACACTTGGAACAAATGAGAGTGGAACAAGCGTTAATGTAAATTCTCCAGTTATAAACGGGGAAGATTATGGCGTAGAAGTTGAAAATGGCGGTACTTTGAACTTCTATGATGGAAAAGTTTTAGGAAAAATAGCTGCAATTATTCCTAATCCAATTAACCAAGAAGATCCTGCATATCCTTCAGAAACAATATATACAAGAGATACTTATGTTGTTGTAACTTCAAGAGAAGGAGAAAAAGAAGTTGCAACTCTAATAAAAACTTTTGACATCACATTTGATGTAAATGATGAAAATGCTGAACTTGAATATGAAAGTGACAAAGTTATAACAGGAGAACAAATTGAAAGATTACCAAATGCAACAAAAACAGGTTATACATTCAAGGGATGGTTTACAGAGAAAGAACAAGGAACAAAAGTTGAAATAAACACAGTAATAACACAAAATGCAAAATTCTATGGACACTGGGAAGCAAATAAATACACAGTTACATTTGATGCAAATGGTGGAATTGTTGATATAGACACAAAAGAAGTAACATTTGATGATACTTATGGAGAATTACCTACTCCAACAAAAACAGGTTACACATTCAGTGGATGGGAAGAAGTTACTCCAGAAGGAACAAAAACAGTTGGTGAAAACACTAAAGTTGAAACAAGTGAAAATCACACTTTAAAAGCTAAATGGGTTGATGACACAGAACCAACAGGTACAGCACCAGTTGCAACAAAAACAACAAACACAATTACAGTAACTTCAACACAAACAGATGAAGGTTCAGGAATAGACCCTGAAAGCGTACAATACGCAATAGGCATTGTAGATGAAAATGGAAACATTGTTTGGTCAGATTGGCAAGATGAAAATACTTTCATAGGTCTTGGAGATGACACAGTTTATTATGTAAAAACACAAGCAACAGATAACGATGGAAATGGACCTGTTGAATCAGAGCCAACAGAAGTTAAAACAAACAAAATCGAAATAGGAACTTTTGAAGTAACAAAAGAAACAGAAGGAGCAGATGATGGTGCAGCTGTTGAAACTACACCTAACATGTTCGATACATCAAAAGTAATTAATACAAACATTAACGTAAAAGTAACACCAGCAGTAGAAGGAACAACAACAGTTACAGTAACAGGACCAGTAAACCCATTAATTCCAAGCGAACCAGTTGTAACAATTGTTACAAGATATGATGAACAAGATGAGAATAAAGGTGCTGAAGAAAAATCTTTAGTAACAGAAACAGGATGGTATGAAATAAAAATAGTTACAACAGATGGAACAAACACAGTTGAAGAAACTAAGTACGTATTTGTTGATAAAGACACTCCAACTGTTGCACCACAAGTTGAAACAACAACAAAATCAATTTCAATTACACCAAATGCTAATGACATTGGAAGTGGAATTGATGAAATAACATACAAGCTTATAAAAGATGGTGAAGTAATTGATACAATTACTATCACAAGTGATGATGAAGATAAAAACAAAACTATAACTTTTGGCGATTTAACAGATGATTCAGAATATACAGTTGAAATTACAGTAACAGATAAAGCTGGAAACCAAATTGTTCAAAATGTTAAAGGTGAAGATGATAGTGAAATTATTAAAACAAAAGCTTTAGACTTAGGAGAAATAACATTCAAGAAAAATGGAACAGAAGAAGAAATTACTCCAAATACAGATGATTACATAAACACAGATATTCAAACAGTTTTAACAAAGAGCCACGAGGGTGAAACATCTTATGTTGTTGTAGAAAAAATAGCTGGTGAAGATGATGTAGCTACAACATATACTGAATCTGATGTTATTCAAACAAAATCAGCTGTATATGAAATTACACTTACAACAACAGATGGAAAAAATGTAAAGAAGCAAACATATACAATCAAAGTTGATAAAACTGAACCTGTTGTAGTATTTGAAACAGGTGATAAAAACAAAACAATTCCAGTTGGAGAAGATAATGTAACAATTAATTCAAAAATAATTGCTGAAGATTTAGGCGGAAGTGGAATTTCAAAAATTGAATATGCATGGAATTCTGACGCTGAAAACGCACCAAGCAATTGGGAAGAAACAGAAAATAATGCAAATAAAGAAAACGTAGTAAATGGTGGAACATATTACCTATGGGCAAAAGTAACAGACAACGCAGGAAATAGTACAGTAGAAAGAACAGATGCATTTGTTGTAGATTACAGCATTGAATACAACACAAATGGAGCTACATCTGGAACAGTTAGAAATCAAATTAAAGTAGCTGGAACAGATTTAGTTTTAAGAACAGGATCTGAATTAGTTAAAACAGGATATACTTTTGTTGGATGGGACGAAGACAAAGATGCTGAAACAGCAACATATGCAGGAGCAGACACATATTCAGCAGAAAAATCAGCATTATTATATGCAATATTTAATGCAAATAAATACACAATTACATTTAATGCAAATGGCGGAACAGTTGAAATTGCAAACAAATTAGTAACTTATGACTCTACTTATGGGGAATTACCAACACCTTTAAAAACAGGTTATACATTCAAAGGTTGGGAAATGGAAACATCTGATGGTGTAAAATTAATTACAGAAGATGATGTTGTAGATATAACTGAAAGTACAGAAGTAAAAGCTAAATGGGTTGATGAAACTAAACCATTAGTTAATCCAGAATATGAAGTAACAACAAAATCAATTACAGTAAAATCAAATCCTGAAGACTTTGGTAGTGGAGTAGACACAGTAAAATATGAGCTTAAAAAAGATGGCGAAGTAATTGATACAATTGAAATTGCAAGCGATGATGAAAACAAGAACAAAGCAATAACATTCGATAACTTAGATGATGATACAGAATATGTTGTTGTAATTACTGTTACAGATAAAGCAGGAAATGTTACTGAAGAAACAGTTAAAGATGACAATGACAGTGAATTAATAAAAACATTAAAAATGATTCCTGGAAGTATTGAATTTACTGAAAAAACATCTGGTGAAAGCATTCAAACAGAAGATGAAAAATACATAAATGATGATTTCAAAGCAGTTCTAACAAAAGGAAATGTAGAAACAAAATATATTGTTAAAGAAACAATCATAGACGAAAACGGTGAGCCAGTAGTAACAACAAAAACATACACAGAATCTGACTTAATAGAAACTATAACAGGAAAATATGAAATTACACTTATAACAACAGATGGAAATAATACTGAAACAGAAAACTATGTAATAAATGTTGACAAAGATAAACCAACAGTTTCATTAGAACCAAACGGAAAAGAAGAAATAATTCCAGTAGGTCAAGAAAAAATAGAAATAAGTTCAAAAATGACAGTAGCAGATAAAGGCGAAAGTGGCATTTCAAAAATAGAATATGCAATGAGCCAAAACCCTGATGTAGAGCCTGTTATATGGGCAGAGGGATTAAATGAAGAAATTATAAGCAGTGAAGTTAATGGTGGAACATATTATATATGGGTAAAAGTAAGTGATAATGCTGGAAATGAAACAACAGTAAGAACAGAAGCATTTATAGTTAATTATATGGTTAATTATAACGCAAATGGTGGAGAAGGAAACGTTGAAGGTCAAGTAAAAACTGCAAGCAAAAACATAAATGTACGTAAAGGAACAGAATTATCAAGAGTAGGTTATACATTTATTGGATGGTCAGAAAACAATGAAGATACTAACCCTACATATCTACCTGAAGGTGAATATAACATTGATAAATCAACAACTTTATATGCAGTATGGCAACCAAACCAATATGACATTGAATATAAATTAAATGGTGGAACAAATGCAGCAACTAATCCAACTAAATTCACTTATGGTGTAGAAACTGAGTTAGATGATGCAAGCAAAACAGGCTACACATTTGCTGGATGGTACACAGATGAAGAATTAACAGAAGCAAATAAAGTAACAAAAATTGCAGGAAATCAAACAGAAAAAATAACAGTATATGCTAAATATAATGCAAATAAATATACAGTAACATTAGATGCAAATGGTGGAAGAGTAGAACCAGATAGTATTGAAGTAACATTTGATGACGAATATGGAGTATTACCAACACCTGAAAAACAAGGATGGTCATTTGTTAAATGGGAACAAACAAGAGATAGCGAAGTTGTTGAAATTACTGAAACAACAAAGGTAACAACTCCAGATGATCATAGCGTTAAAGCTGTTTGGGTTGACGATATAGCTCCAAGTAATGTAGCACCTGAAGCAGAAGCAACAACAGACACAATAGTGGTAACAGTACAACAAACTGATGAAGGTTCAGGAATTAACCCTGAAAGTGTTAAATATGCAATTGGTAAAAAGAATGAAGACGGAATAATTGAATGGAGCGATTGGCAAGATTCAAATGAATTTAACAACTTAGACTACAACACAGAATATTTTGTAAAAACACAAGTAACAGATATGGCTGGAAATGGTCCAGTTGAGTCTGAAGCAACATTGGTAGAAACAGAAAACATGCTTGCTGGTAAAATGGAAATTACAAAATCAGCAGAAGGTGCACAAAATGGCGAGAAAGTAGTAGCAACACCTGATATGTTAGATAATTCACATGTTATAAACACAGATATCAACGTAAAAGTAACACCTTCACAAATTGGAACAACAACAGTAACAGTATCAGGCCCAGTAAACATTCTAAACCCTGAAGATCCAACAAGCACAAAAGAAATAATAGTAACTGAGTATGATGAAGAAGATGCAAACAATGGTGTTAAAGAAAAAATAATTGAAACAGAAACAGGCGTATATGAACTAAAAATTGTAACAACAGATGGAACAAGTACAATTGAAGATACAAAATATGTTTGGGTTGATAGAGATAACCCAACAATTGAACCAATTGTTAATATAACAACTAAATCAATTACAATAGAATCAAATGCTGCTGACATTGGTAGCGGAATAGATACAATTAAATTTGAACTTAAAAAAGGTGACGAAATTATTAGAACAGTTACATTCTCAGCAGATACAACAGATGTAACATTTGATGAATTAGATGAAGGAACAGAATATGCAGTTATAATTACAGTTACAGATAAAGCAGGAAATGTAACAAGTGAATTTGTTACAGGTGAAAATGCTTCAACTACAATTGAAACATTACCTTTAATACCAGGTTCATTAACATTTGAAGAAGCAACATCTGGCGATGTTATAACTCCTTCAGATGAAAGATACTATAATGAAGATGTAAAAGCAGAATTAACACCTGGAAATGCAGGAACAACAACTTATGTTGTAACAGAAACAGTAATAGACGAACATGGCGAAGAACATACAACAACAAAAACATACACAGAATCAGATGTAATTCCTACAACAACAGGTACATATGAGATAGATGTAATTACAACAGATGGAAAGAATTCAGAAGGAGTACATTACACAATTAAAATTGATAAAACAGCTCCAACATCAGTTACAGAGCCTGATGGAGACACAAAAACAATTCCAGTTGGTGAAACAACAGCAACAATAGGAACAACAATTACAGCAGAAGATGAAGGCGAAAGTGGAATTGAAAAAATAGAATATGCATTTAGCACAGATGCAGATAATGCACCATCTACATGGACAGAAATTGAAAATGGAACAACAGTAGAAAAACCAGTAGAAGGTGGAACATATTATGTTTGGGTTAAGGTTGAAGATGGAGCAGGAAATGTAACAGTTTCAAGAACTGAAGCCTTTACAGTAAATTATGTTGTTAAATATGATGTAAATGGTGGCCAAGGAAATGTTGAAAAACAAATAAAAACAGCAGGTCAAAATATTGTTGTAAGACCTGGAACAGGTGTAGCAAAAACAGGATGCACATTATTAGGATGGTCAGAAGACCAAAATGCAACAAACGCACAATTTGGATTAACAGACAGCTACACAGCAGATAAATCTACAGTTTTATATGCTGTATGGCAAGCAAATAATTATGAAATTAGCTATGAATTAAATGGCGGAACAAATGCTGCTTCAAACCCAGATAACTACACATTTGGTGAAGGATTTGAATTAGCAGAACCAACAAAAACAGGTTATACATTTGAAGGATGGCATACAAGTGCTGAATTTACTCAAGAAAATAAAGTAAGTGAAATAACAGATGAACAAACAGGAAATGTTAAACTATATGCAAATTACACAGCTAATAAATATACAGTTACATTAAACGCAAATGGTGGAATAGTAAATCCAACAACAATTGAAGTAACTTATGATGGTACTTATGGAAATATTCCTGAACCAACAAAAACTGGATGGTCATTTGTTGCTTGGGAAGAAACAATAGATAATCATGAAGTTGAAATTACAAGCAATACTAAAATTACAAAAACAAGTGATTATACAATAGACGCAAAATGGATTGATGACATTGCACCTACAACAACTGCGCCAGAGGCTAGTTCAACAACAAAAACAATTACAGTAACACCAAAACAAGAAGATTTAGGTTCTGGAATTAAAACTATTAAATATCAAATAAGCAGTGATGGTGGTAATACATGGTCAGAACCACAAGACAGTGATGTATTTAAAGGATTAACAGCAGATAAAGAATATCAAGTAAGAACAGTTGCAGAAGATGTTGCTGGAAACAAATCAACATCTGAAGTAACAACAATAAAAACAGAAAGCATAGACCTAGGAGCATTATTATTCTTTAAAGAAAACGCTGCTGGTGAATCAATTGCAGCAACAACAAGTCACGAACAAGCAAAAGTATGGGTAAACACAGACTTTTATGTTGCAATGACAAGAGCACAAGTTGGTGAAACAACTTATGAAGTAGTAAATCCAGATGGGAACAAAGTTTTAGCACCTGATGGAACAACAGTATTTAAAGATAACAGCACAATTGATGTAAATGGAGAAGGAGCTAAATCTGGAGAATATGCAATTACAATTACAACAACAGATGGACAAAATACAGTAACAAAAACATATTACATAAATGTTGATATTGAATTACCAGAAGTTGGTTATGAGCCAAATGGTGGTGATAATTACGTAATTCCAGTAGGTCAAGATGCAACACAAATTTCAACAGTTATTTCAGTAACTGATGAAGGTGGAAGTAAACTTGATGAAATAAAATATGCATGGAGCAAAGATTCAGGTGTTGAACCAACAACTTGGGAAACAGCTGAAAATGGAGCAACTATAACAACAAATGGAACAGGTGGAAGCAATTACTTATTTGTAAAAGCAACAGATAAATCTGGAAATGAAGTAATAACAGTTTCAGAAGATTTCAATGTTGGATATGAAGTAAAATATAATGCAAATAATGGAACAGGAACAATTGCAAGTCAAAGAAAAACACATAAAAGCACATTAGAATTAAGCAATGGTGAAGGATTTGAACGTTTAGGTTACACATTAATTGGATGGTCTACATCTGCAGAAACAAGAATTCCAGAATATAGCTTAGGTGGAAATTATGTGGCAGATGAAACAGCTGAAATATATGCTGTTTGGGCACCAAACACAGATACTTTATACTTAGTACAATTCTTTAACCAAGCAAATGGAACATATTCAGAAGTTCCAACAAGAACAGAAGAAAGACATGGAACAACAGATACTTTAGCTTCAATTACAAGCGAAGATAGAGAAGCACCAGAATGGTACATTTATGATGAAAATGCAGAAAATGTAACAGAAGGAAATATTGAGCCAGATGGAAGCTTAGTATTAAAAGTTTATTATAAACAACAATTCTCTGTAGTTTATACAAAAGGAATTTATGGAACATTTGAAAATTATGAAACAAATGCACTTGACTTTGGAACAGAAACACCAGAATATACACAATCTAAATCAGGAATGCCAGGATATACATTTGCTGGATGGTCTGAAGAAGGTTCAACTGAAGTACTTTCAGATGAAGAAATAGCAGCAACA
>AUXO013623016.1_pt1 | contig 10287 bp, 10 predicted proteins | sample 768731 | NCBI WGS metagenome assembly AUXO01 (sample SAMN02715735, study PRJNA202380) | gut metagenome | biome: sheep rumen | host: Ovis aries | place: New Zealand: Palmerston North | reverse complement strand
TTGTTTTTTGTTCTCTTAAATTAAATGAAATTGTATTTTGAATATTATACTTATTTAAGTCTTTAACCCAAGTACTAGCTAATTTTAACATAATTTTATTATTACTACAACATTTAATTATTGCATCTTTATTTTTAGATACACCATCTTTAATTAAATTACATAAATAATCATACTTAGGATTAAACTCTTCACTAATTATCTCAGGTATTCTAGAAAATTCTAATCCTAATTCTCTAGAAAAACTAATTGCTTTCTTATTAAAAGTAGATATATATGTCTTTTTAATATCGCTACGTTTTTTTAACATATTAATCATTTCTTTTAATCCTTGTTTAGCATAATTATAATTTTCGTATTTTGGATTTATTCCAAAATCTAATTCCTTTTCAGTTGAAATGCAATATCCAAAATCTTTTAATACAAATACAGAAATTATATCTTTATCATTATGCCATATATATATTTCAGTACTATTCTTTCTAGATACACTTAAACACATTTTATTTAAATTATTAAGTGCTTGATCAGAAATTTTTTGATTATCAATTTTAATTAATTTCATACTACCTGCCCTACCCTATATTATTAATTCAATTCCTCTGTTTATAAGTAAGTATTCTCTGTTTTCAATTAAACCTAATGAAAAATCTTTTTCTTCCTCAGAATTAAATCTGCTCAATAATACTTTACGATTGTAATTAAATGGTCTATCAAAAATAATAGTAACACAAGACTCATTATCATAATAGTTTTGATCTAGATAATATGGATCCCATAAATAAGCATATCTATCATCAATACCAGTAAGTAATACATAATGCATAGAATTACCTTTATATACTTTAATTACTGCGACACCATCATTATCAAGCCATAATTTCAATTTATCAATATCAACAGACTTACCTTGATATAAATTACAATGTAAATCAAAATTATTTCGTATAGTTAGCTCATTAAACCAAATATTAAGTAAATTTCTAGCCTCTTTTGATTTACCTTGCTCTTCAAGTTTACCTTTTTCATCATAACAGTTCAATGTATAAACTGATACCAACCTAATTAATTCACTAGGTATCTCTTCTCTTTCAAACAAATAACTAATTGCATTCAGTAATGAAACACTACCGCAATCAAATTCAGTCATTTGAAACCTAAGTGGTGTTTTCACTAATATCACTTCCCACATATTCTTTATAAGGATATTATATCATAAAATATAATAATTAAAACAAATTTATAAAAAAAGAGACAAAATGTCTCTTATTTCTCTGCTTCTTCTAACATATTAGTTATAAATACACCATATCCACGAATTGGATTATCTACTACTACATGAGTTACAGCCCCAACAATTCTATCATCTTGTATAATTGGAGAACCACTCATACCTGCAACTATGCCATTAGTTGCTGATAATAACTTATTATCAGTTACTTCAAATAAAATGTTTTTTACATCCTTGTTATTTATTATTTTAATAATATTAATATCAAATTCTTCAACTTTATTACCTTGTATAACAGTTCTAATTTTAGCTGCTCCAATTTTTATATTACTTGGCTTAACGACTTTATATAATTTCTGATTAGTATTATCACTAGTATAAGTACCAAAGACTCCTTTAGTGGTATTTTTAAGAACTTTACCATTTACTTTATCCGGAGTATAAATAGCATTTTTCTCACCTGGAATACCATCTTCACTACGTTCAATACTAGTTACTTTTGAATCAAATATCTTACCGTCTTTCACTTCTAATAATTGATTTGTATTATTTAAAGTTATTTCGTGCCCTAAAGCACCAAATATCTTAGTATTTGGATCGACAAAAGTAAGCGTACCAATACCAGTTATACTATCTTTTACATAAAGTCCCGTTTTATATATACCAGTATTATCCTTTATTATTTTTAATGTAGTTGTATATTTCTTGTCACCTCTTAAAAATCCAATCGTAATATTTCCTTTTGAACCATTTTCATTAATAAGAGAGACCATATCATCGACATTATTAATATTTTTATCATTAATACTAATAATTCTATCACCTAGTTTTAGATTTGCATCTTGGATTGGACTTACGTTTCCAACATTATAAGAACCTATAATAACTACACCTTTAGAATTAACTTCTATACCAATATTTTCACCACCGGCATATATATAATCTGAATAAGCAAGTACTGTACATGGCATACTAATAATAAGAAGAATCAAAGTAAGTATTTGTTTAAATTTTTTAATAATCATTTAAACATCTCCTTATATATACAGACTACATTATATAATATGGATTAAAAAAAATATCATATAACATGATATTTTAAATTTATCTAGATTTTACAGTAACAGTTGCATTAACTGAATTTAAATCATAATCTTCTTGTTCCGCATCCTCATTAACAAGAGAAACTTCTTTATTAGCAATCGTTTCTAAAACATAATCCATTTTTGTATATATTGCGGTTGATTTTACATCTGACATTAATTCATCTTTAGTATTACTTTCTAAAAGAGCATCATATACTTCTAAAGCTAGTTTTTTTAACTCTTCATCATTTTTATTTAATAATTTACCAACTTTACTTTTATTAAAAGCATATTCTTCATCTAATTTTGTTCTTATATAACATAATTGATCAAAAATACTATCGACAATTCTTTCTTTAGTTTCATCCATTTCTTTTTCTTCAACTGCAGATTTTGATTGTTCACCTACAGTATTTACAACAGTATTATATCCTGCTACACTTCCAGCTGTAAGTGCTGCTACTGCTGCTCCAATCGCAGCTTTCTTATTTATACCTGATTTAACTTTGTTATCTTTTACTGGAGCATTTTCTAATCTATTTATTAAGATCATTTCATCTCTAGGAACACTTACTACAATTTCTTTATTATTTAGTATAAATTGTATCTTTGTGTTTTTTTCATCTGAAGAAGATATAACATCATCATATTTTCTATTTAATATTTCATTAATAAATTGATTTCTATCTACAACATCTTTAGTTTCTTTAAAGAAAAAATTACCATTACTATAATTAACATTCACTTTGTTCATTATTATACCTCCAAACACAAATTAATTATACTACCAATTTTTTTATATTGCAAATAATAGATTATTTTAGTCATTAGAATCAATACTAAAATCTTCTAACTTACCATCACTGTTTACAATTTTACTTACTTCTTTTTCGATACCTTTTAATTTATCATCACATTCTTTTACTAATTTCATTGCTTTTGTATACTTTTCAATTGACTCGTCAAGATTAGTATTACCATTCTCTAATTCATTAATAATTTTTTCTAATTCTTTTATTTTATCTTCAAATTTTTGTTCATTTTTACTCATAACATATCTCCTTATTTATTAACCTTACTTACTATAACATCAAGATTACCATCATTTAATTTAATATTAAGTTTATCATCTTTATTAATACCTTTTGTACTACTAACTACATTTTTATCCTTATAAGCTATTGAATAACCACGAGCAAGTATTCCTAATGGATTAACAAGTTCTAATTTTTCAATCAAATTATTCAAGTTATTTCTTGCATCTTTATATAAAGAATCAGGATTATTTAAAACATAACTATTTTTTATATTTTCTATTCTTAATTTTTCTTGCTTTATTCTATTAGTTAGAACAATTCTTAATCTTTCTATAAGCATATCCAGATTTTGTTTTTTATTATCAAACATAATCATTGGATTCTTTATTACAAAAGAATTTTTAATACTATCTAAATATAGTTTTTGATAATTAATCTTTTTATAAATACTTTCATTTAATCTAATATTAAGTTGTTTTATATGATTTATTAAATCTGACATATTAGGAACAGCCATTTCAGCTGCACCAGTTGGTGTAGGAGCACGCATATCAGCAACAAAATCAGCTATTGTAAAATCAATTTCATGCCCTACCGCACTAATTATTGGTATATCACACTCATATATCGCACGAGCAACTATTTCCTCATTAAAGGCCCATAAATCTTCAATAGATCCTCCACCACGTCCAACAATTAAAACATCTAAATCATATGTACTAGCTAATTTAATGTTCTTTACAATATCAGGTGCGGCTAATTCTCCTTGAACAAGACAAGGAAATAATATTGTCTCACTAAATGGAAACCTACGTCTTATTGTTGAAATAATATCTTTTATAGCCGCACCGGTTGGAGCAGTTATAATACCTATTCTTTCAGGAATTTTAGGAATAGGTTTCTTTTTATCTTTATCAAATAATCCTTCTTTCGCAAGTTTAGCTTTTAACTTTTCAAAAGCAATATATAAATTACCTACTCCATCTTCTTGCATTTCATCAACATAAATCTGATAATTACCAGTTGCCTCATAAACACTAACACGTCCAACTAATAAAACTTTCATTCCATCTTCAGGTTTAAACTTTATTTTACTAGCATTACTACTAAACATAATCGCATTTATTTTACTAGTATCATCCTTTATTGAAAAATAAAAGTGTCCCCTAGTATGAGACTTAAAATTTGATATTTCACCCTTTAAAAATACCGTTCTAAGATTATTATCACTATCAAATTTATACTTTAAATATCTGGTTAACGCACTAACAGATAGATACTTATCTTCATTCATTTTATTCTCCTATTTGCTCATGATAAACCTTATCAAGCACACCATTAATCATCTTACGAACATCATCATCACTATAATTCTTAGCAAGTTCTATAGCTTCATTAATTGCGACTATAGGAGGAGTATCTGTATAAACTAATTCATATATACCAACTCTAAGTATTGCACTATCAGTATTACCTAAACGATCTATTGTCCAATTATTTAAATACTTATTAGCCAATGAATCAATCTCATTTTGATATGTCACAACACCATATACAATATCCTTAACAAATTCATTTTCATAATCTAAAACTTCATTAATAACATCATCTATATTAAAACTCATTTTATTTTGTTTATAAACATTAATTTGATATAAAATAGTCATTATTTTATTTCTTAACTCACTTCTACTTAACTTAGTCATATAACCACCTCATAATACCATTTTATCATATGTAACCAATTTTTCATACAAAATTTAACTTATAAATAGAAATAATAAGCATTCAATATTTTATTATCTAATTCTATAAAAAATAAGTCCACTAATTTTTTAATGAACCTATTCAAATATTAAGCTAGTTTTGATTTAGAAAGTGTGATTACTGGGCGGACAGAGGAAGTGTTAAAGAAAACACATAGAATCAACTATGTGTTTTTATAGGGTACTTAATTACGATTTATTTAATGTATTTTTCTCCAGCTCCACGGTATAACATAACTATAGTATATATAGTTAAATATAATGATAATACACCAAGAAGAACCCATCCAAGTACTGGTATTATTATACCAATAATCCATATATATGGTGATAAATAGATTTCTTTACCAGGAACATCTAATTTAGCAGCTGATTCACAAGTAATTTGAATCATAAATATTGCGAACATTATGAAAACTGGGAATATTAAACATAATGCACCAATTAACCAATTTTGCCATTTTGCATACCAAGCATCTTTTCTAAAAACTTTTAGTAATGCAGCTAAAACAACTACTGCAACTTCATTAGATAGAATTGTAATTATAAGCCATACCCACCAATTCTCTTTTTTCAATAAATCCATACTATACATCCTCCTATAGTTATATTATAATACAAAAATAATTAATTTGTATCATCTTTTGATATATTTTTTAAATTTACTAATATATTAAGAGCTTCCATTGGACTAACTTCTAATGGATTAATTTTATCTAATTCTTCTTTTAACTTAGAATCTTCACTTGTTTTCATTAGTTCATCTAAAGGGAAACTTTCTTGAACTTTTATATCACGATTAAATTCTTTATCTTCATAAACTTTTAATATTTTACTTGCTCTATCAATAATTTTATTTGGTAGTTTAGCTAATCTAGCAACATGGATACCATAACTTTTATCAATACTTCCTTCTTCAATTTTATGAAGGAATGTAATATTACCATTCTCTTCATATGCACTAACATGAATATTTTTAATATTCTTTAATGTATCTTCTAAATCAGTTAATTCATGATAATGAGTTGAAAATAAAGTTTTGGCTTTAATATTTTCTGATATATATTCAATTATAGATTGAGCTAAAGCCATACCATCAAATGTTGCCGTTCCACGACCTAATTCATCAAATAAGATTAAACTGTTACTGGTTGCATTACTAATAGCGTTATTTGCTTCAGACATTTCAACCATAAATGTAGATTCACCACTTACTAAATCATCACTTGCTCCAATTCTAGTAAATATAGCATCAAATACTGGTATATGAGCCTCATCAGCAGGAACAAAACATCCTATTTGAGCCATTATTACTGTTACTGCAAGTTGTCTCATATAAGTAGATTTACCTGCCATATTAGGACCTGTTATAAGTAATATATCAGTATTCTTATCCATCTTAATATCATTAGGAACAAATGGAACATTTAAAACTTTTTCAATAACAGGATGTCTATCATTAATAATTTCTAATGTTCTATCAGTAGTAAGTATTGGTCTTACATAATTATTTTCTTCTGTAACAGTAGCAAATGATTGCATAACATCTATTTCACTTATTACTTTAGAAGCTTCCTGTAACTTTGGTATATAGTTTTTAACAATATCACGAATATGATTAAATAATTCATATTCTAAATCAATAATCTTTTCTTCAGCATTTAGTATTAATGATTCTTTTTCTTTTAATACTGGACTAATATATCTTTCAGCATTAGCTAAAGTTTGTTTTCTTTCATATCCATATTCATCTTTAACTAAATTAGTTTGTCCTTTAGATACTTCAATATAATAACCAAAAACACGATTATATCCAACTTTTAAGTTCTTAATACCTGTACGTTCTTTTTCTTCATTCTCAAAACGAGCAACAAAATCTTTACCACCCTTACGAAGACTTTTAAGTTCATCTAATTCTTTATTATATCCTTCTTTAATTAAATAACCTTCTTTTAAAGTAATAGGTGGATTTTCATAAATACTATCTTCTAGTAATCTATATAATTCATCTAATGTATCAAAAGTCTTTGAATAATTAATCTTTTTAAGTATTTCTTTAATACTAGGAAGTACTCTTAAAGAGTTTTTTAATTGTAATAAATCTCTTGCGTTAGCATTACCAAAGGCTACACGTCCACTTAATCTTTCTAAATCATATACTTCATATAATAAATTACTTAGATCTTCTTTTAGAATAAATTCTTCAAGTAATGTTTCTACTACATCATATCTTTTTTCAATCTCATCTTTATCTACTAAAGGATTTTCAATATATGATTTAAGCATACGTGATCCCATCGCAGTCTTAGTTTTATCAAGTAACCAAATTAAAGAATAGTTACGTTGTTTTAATCTTAATGTCTCCGTTAATTCTAAATTTCTTTTAGTATGAATATCCATTTTTAAATATTCATCATCTACTTTTAGAATAGCTTTCTGTAAATGAGACAAACTTCTTTTTTGAGTATCATTTATATATGTAAGTAAATGTTTTATAGTTTCAATTAATCTTGGATCATTTAAATCTTTATAAATATATTCATATTCATCATAATTAACGATATCATCACTAACAACTATATTTAACTTAAATTGATTCTTAAGTAACCCTTTAACACTACTATCAACTTTACTACTTATTATAACTTCTTTTACTCCAATACTAACTATTTGAGTAATTAGCTTACTAATATTATGTTCAACCAACAGAGTATATATTTCTCCAGTTGATATATCTGAATAACTAACTCCATAAGCATGATTAAAATCAAGAATATTACAAATATAATTGTTTTCTTTTTCATCTAAAGCATCACTATTTAAAATAGTACCTTTAGATATTATTTGAATAATCCCTCTTTTAACAATCCCCTTACTAATATTTTTAGCATCTTCTAATTGTTCACAAATACCAATACGATATCCTTTATCAACTAACTTTTCAATATATGCATTAGCTGCATGATATGGTATCCCACACATAGGAACTCTTTCATCTAATCCGCATGATTTACCTGTTAAGGTAAGTTCTAATTCATGTGACACTAAAGTAGCATCTTCAAAAAACATTTCATAGAAATCACCAAGGCGAAAAAACAAAATAAGATCATTATTTTGTCTTTTTATTTCCAAGTATTGTCTCATCATAGGAGTAACCCTATTTATATCTACTTCATTACTTTTCATATTACTCACCACTAGGTAATATTATACCATTTTTTATACTTAAAATAAATCAAATATGAAAAAAGCAAGCATAAATTATGCTTACTTATATATAGCTTATTTTATTATAGATAAAATAAAGCCATCAATATAACAACTATTCCAATAAATAATCTATACCACATAAATATCTTAAAATCATTCTTTCTAATATATTTAAGTAAGAATGAAATACATATCATACCTGATATAAATGCGACTAAAATACCAATAATAAATATTAATAAATTAGAAACAATAACTTTCCATGTAGCTTTTTTTAATAGTGTTAATGTGACTGCTCCTAAAACAACAGGTGCAGATAAGAAAAACGAAAACTTAGCAGCATCTTCTCTATCCATTTTTAATGCTCTACCAGCTGCAATAGTAGTACCAGACCTAGAAAAACCTGGAACTAAAGCAAACACTTGACTACACCCTATAATAAAAGCATCCTTTAAAGTCATTGTTCTTAAATTATTTGTTTGTTCCATACTTCTATCAACTAAATATATAATAACACCCATTATAATTAAACAAAGTGCGATTAATATATAATTAGTTCTAACAGCATTTTCAATTACATCTTCAAAAAGAACACCAAATATAGCAGCAGGTATAGTAGCTATAACTAAATACCACATAATCTTACCATTATCATCTTTAATCCCTTTAGTAAAACCTTTCTTAATCATTAAAATAAAGTCATCAAAGAAATAAATACCAATAGCAAGTAATGTCCCTAAATGAAGAGCAACATCAAGCGCTAAAGCCATATTATTGGATATTCCCCTACCAATACCAAATACATCCCTAAATATAATTAAATGTGCTGATGAAGATATTGGTAAAAACTCAGCAATACCTTGAACTATTCCAAGAATTATAATAGATAATATACTCATATTAATCATCTCCTAACTTATAAGCAATAATAATACCAACAAACATTAAAACTAAACCAATTAGTATGTTAGCAATATTAAATGTCAAACTAAATAACGGCATCAAAATAGCAATCAATGAAGCACAAACAAAACCAATAATACCATAATATGTCTTTATAGGTTGTTTACTAAGTAAATATTCAATTATTCTAGCAATTACAACAATACCAATTATAATACCTAGTCCAAAAGGTAATATAATTAATCCATTATTAATTATATTATTAAAATGAGTAACATCACTAATAACATTAATAATTGGTTCATAATAACCTAATAGCATAAGAACAAAAGATCCAGATATACCAGGAATTACCATTGTTCCAGCAGCAACAACACCAACTAAAAATAATTTTAAATAATCAATAAACATCATATGTTCTAGAACTACTTTCGCACCAGAATCCTTCATAAAAGCGAACATTGCTACTAAAACAAAAGTTATAAATAATACTACATAATTAGAATAATCTTTTTTATAATTCTTATCTTCCTTTATTTTCTTAACAAGAAGTGGTAAACCACCTACTATTAAACCAACAAAGAATAAAGTTGTAGGAAGCTTATAATACTTAAGTGAATACTTAATAATATTACTTAAAACAACAATAGATAATCCTGCCCCTACTCCAATCGGAATTAAAAACTTTAGATTTTCTTTTAAATTACTAAAGAAATGACCAATAGTCTCAATAAGCTTTTCATAGATTCCCAAAGTTATTGCAAGTGTACCTCCACTTACTCCAGGAATAATATTAGCTATACCAATTATAAAACCCTTTATAACTAATGAAATATTTTTTCTCATATTTATGTTCACGTCCTTATTACTAATTAATTATATCATTTTTAGAAAGAAAAAAGAAATAAAAATTAAATTTATATTTTATTTCTAATTTATTTTTGAACTTCTATTTTACTTAGATAATATGCATCTGCTTTATTTATAAAAGTATATTTTACATTACGATTAAGACCTGTAGTATTATTCTCTTCTAATTCATATAGTTCAATACC
>AUXO017571850.1_pt1 | contig 10288 bp, 12 predicted proteins | sample 768731 | NCBI WGS metagenome assembly AUXO01 (sample SAMN02715735, study PRJNA202380) | gut metagenome | biome: sheep rumen | host: Ovis aries | place: New Zealand: Palmerston North | reverse complement strand
CGTTTTATTACCTCTATTTTGGGCTGCGCTGCTGTAATTGGCTTAATGTCAGCTATTTGTAACGGGGGGGGGTACAGACCTCTCGGCTGGACAGGAGTACACTCCCTGGAAATCTATGTCACCCATTACCTGTTCCTGAGATTAGTGCCGTCGTTGGGGCTGCCCGTCTTGTCATCGATGGAAGGACTGTTGTCACTAGGGCTGAACTTTGCACTGACATTGCTTCTGACGGTCGCAACCATCAAACTCGCACAGAGCAACAAGGTAATGAACTATCTGCTGTACGCCAAACAAGAACAGAAACATTCCTGAACTGGGTAGGAATTCATTCTTTAGAGATATACCTGATTCATGGTTTTTCACTCTGTCTATTGAAACTGCCTACAGAACTTTTCTTACATTCTGCGATGGGGTGGGTGTTGGTCGTTGCAAACTTCATGATTGCTGTTGCATTGAGTTGCATATACATTAAGATAATTGAAAGTAACAAGTTGTTGAACAAGATATTGTTTTGGAAATAGCTATATGAGTCATCCAAGATTACTAATAGTAGGAACAACGCCATATAGTACAAAAGATCAGTCGCGGTCGTTCGATGCTTTCTTCCACTACTGGGAGAAGGAGAACCTGGCACAGGTATTCTGTAAGCCACAGTCTCCGGTCAAAGGCCACTGTGGGACTTTGTTCCAAATTACGGATTATCGTATGCTCCAGCGCTGGAAGGGGAAAAAGGTGGAGACGGGAAAGGTCTATTATTATGACGAACTACCTGACTCGAACGAGTCTGCCGAGAGGACTGATGAGACTAGTTCAGCTCCCCGTGCATATAAATTTGGCCTCCACCATAGTCCTCTCACGCATCTGCTGAGAGGACTGCTCTGGCGAAAGAAATTCTGGTGTACGGAGGCTCTGAACAAATGGCTGGATGATTTTGCCCCGGAGTGCGTTTTCCTGAGTTTTTCGGATGATTACTTCATTCCTCAAATAGCCTTGTATGTGGCTGAGCGGTACAACATCCCAATCGTGAATTCAATCTTGGATGACTACTACTTCAACACCCGTTTCTCGCTGAATCCGTTGTATTGGTGGTATAAGCTGACTTACAAGAAACTCATTCGCAAAGTGCTTGCGCATAAAGGCAGTGCTATTTATATCAGCGACAAGATTAGGGACAAATACAATGGCGATATGGGTTTGGATGGTGAGACCGTTTATCTTACCTCAACAGTCAAACGCAAACCTTTCTCGCCAGTTGATACAGAGAAGCCGTTGATCACCTATTTCGGAAACATCGGGATGGGACGCAATCATTCGCTGAATGACATTGGATATGCCCTGGGGCAAATTAATCCGAATTATAGGATAGAAGTCTATTCGGGGGCTAAAACTCCTGCTCTCTATAAGATATTTGAGTCAAATCCGAATGTGTTCTATGGAGGCATGATCCCCTACGAACAGGTGCAGGACAAAATGCAGAAGAGTGATGTGACGGTTATCGTGGAAGGATTTGAGGAAAAGGATGTTAATCTATCTCGCTACTCGCTTTCAACCAAGGCTGCCGATGCTTTGGCAAGCGGAGCAACTATCCTGACCTATGGCTCGCAGGAGTGCGGTATCGTTGAATATATGCAAAGTACCAAGGCCTCGTTTGTCTGTACGGACAAGAGTCAACTGGTTGCAACCATCAAGCAGATGCTGGAGCACAAAGACCTTCAGGAACAGTATTATGCGCAGGCTATCGTAATGACCAACGAGCACCATAATATCAAGAAGAGTTGTGAGACCGTAGAGCGGGTGGTGGCTCGTGCAACGAAGAAATAATACAAATTGAGACATGCTTAAAGATAAAGTAACGTGTTTGATTTTCTCGTGTGATAAGTTCAGTGACTTATGGGATGGGAATATCAAGCTATTTAATGAGAACTGGCCCGACCGTGACTTTGACACGTATATTGTCACAGACAAGCCAACTGACCGACAAATCCCCGGCATAAGCATCATATCGGCCGGAGCCGATATGGAGTGGAGCGATAGGCTGAAGTATGCGCTTCAGTATGTCAAGACCGATTATGTTTTTGTCACGCTGGATGATTACTTCCTGATTAAGAAGGTGGATAACCAGAGGATGGAAGATTATCTCTCGATGATGATAGAAGGAGGATATGATTATCTGCGCTTTTATCCCCGGCCGAAGAGGGCGACAAGGGATGAGCTTGTGGGGCATAAAGGTATTTACAATGTAGATAATGCCTGCAACTATAGCGTTAATCTGTACTCATGCTACTGGAAGAAGGATTTTCTGGAATATACTGTACAAGACCCCAAGAATGCCTGGATGTTCGAAATATCTCTGAGCCAGCAGGCAGTGAACTATGGGGCAAAATGCCTTTGCAGTTACAACGACGATTATGTGATTCTTGATGTAGTCCGTAAGGGGAAGATCCTCCATAAAGCACACAGGTACTTCAAAAAACACCCTGGCATCTATGAAGGCAACCGTGAGTTGCAAAGCTGGAAATATGAAGCGAAGCTGTGGGTGAAAACAATGTTGGGGAGAAGGACTCCAACAGCTTTACTTCCTTTGTTTCGGAAAATTTATGTCTTTCTTGGAGGGCAATCTATATCAAATAACGGAATATAATTAACAGAAAAAACTATATGAAATATGGTGCTATAGTGCTTGCTGCCGGTTCAAGTACAAGATACCAAGGAGGTAGAAAGCAAGACCTTGAATTCCATGGGAAGCAGATTTGGCGGTATTCTTATGATACTGTTGCATCTGTTGTTGGGAAAGATAACATCATTGCCGTCGGCAAGGATATTCCAGGGGGGACAACCCGAACAAAGTCCGTTATTATTGGTTTGAAAGCGCTTCCTTCTGCTACCGACCGGGTTATAATTCTTGATGCAGCTAGACCGCTGGTTAAAAAAACACAGGTAGAGCAAATACTTGCCAATCCAAATCCTTCGTGCTCGTTTGTAAGACCTCTTGTGAACACTCCAATTTTTCGAGATGGGACCTATGTAAACCGTAGTGAGATGTATGACCTTCTTGTTCCACAGGCATTCGATTACAAATTGCTTTTGGAAGCATACGAAAGCGGCCGATTTGAAGATATGACCGATGAGACGCGTGTTATGTTCGAGTACCACGGAATCAAACCCACATTGATTGAAACAGAGAACAATCTATATAAAGTAACTTATCCTGGTGACTTGATGATTATAGAGTCAATTTACCAGCAGATGAATAAAGAATAACCAATGAAAAAAGTCTTAATTACAGGAGGAAGTGGAGGAATAGCACAGGCTATCAAAGCTTTGTTAGAAGAAGACGGTTATTATGTGCTTGCTCCTACCAGAACCGAGATGGATGTGACAGACTGGAACAGTATCGAGTCTGTTGTTAAAGCGTTCGTCCCAGATATTTTAATTAACAATGCTGGGTATGTTGTCCCTAAGTCTGTGAAAGAAATGGATTTGGAGAATACAAAGAAGCATATAGATATCAACGTGGGTGGGACATTTTATTGTACAGGTATTGCTTTGAAATATAATCCCCAATTACAAATCGTTAATGTCGGTTCCGCTGCGGCAGTGGAGTCACACGCGACATGGAGTGAATACTGCGCTTCAAAAGCAGCCGTTGTGATGGCAACAAAATGTTGGGCTGAGGATGGCCTCTATGCTGTGGTTATTTCTCCTGGAAGAACAAGAACAAAGATGCGGAAATTTCTGTTTCCGGACGAGGACCAAAGTACTTTGCTTGAGCCAGTTGATTTCGCAAAAGTTGTTATGAAAGCAGTCCGAAAGGAGTACGCATCTGGGACTCATATCATTGTCAGAAAACAAAATGTTCAAGATTTGATTAACGAAAAAACTTCAATTATATGAATTGTTCCGAGTATTTAGTGGATTTTTTAATAGCTCACGGTGTAACTGATGTATTTGGTTATGCTGGAGGTTACATAGTCCCTTTTATGGATGCCCTTTATAAAAGGAGAGATGAAATAACAACTCATGTGTGTTACCACGAGCAGGGATGTGCTCTAGCTGCAGATGGATATGCCCGGACAAGTGGCAAACTTGGAGTGTATTTTACAACATCAGGCCCGGGTGCAGTAAACGCTTTTGGGGGCCTTGCAGACGCGTGGTTTGATGGCTTTCCTATTATGGGCATTTGCGGCAATGTTCCGACCAATGAAATGAAGGGCTTCTCCAGCATTCGTCAGAATGGGTTTCAGGAGATGGATATTGTGTCAATGACGCGAAGCATTACGAAGTATTCAGTCACTGCCAATAGCGGTGAAGGATTTACAGAGATTGTTAATCGAGCGTACAATATGGCCCTTTTAGGAAGAAGAGGGGGAGTGATTATTGACTTCCCGCTTAATATACAACAAGTTGAGGTGGTAAATCCTAAATATTAAACGAAACATGTATCGAGATAAGATATTCAAGCCTAATTATAAAAAACCTATTCTGATAGCGGGTAATGGGGCAAGAACAGCAGGTGCTGTTGAGATGATTCATGAGTTCGTGAGGAAAACGAATATACCCCTTTTAACAACAATGAACGCTGTCGATATAGCGCAAGATGACCTTCATATTGGTTTTATTGGAACTCACGGGAATCGCGTAGCCAATTTAATACTGCGTGAATGTGATTTAATTGTTTCAGTCGGAGCCCGTTTGAGCATTCGACAAGTGGGGCGTTATACAGCTAATTTTGCCCCACAGGCCCACTTGGTGAGATCTGATATCGATGAATCCGAATTGAGCCGCAACATCAAGGCTGATGAAGATAAGTTTCATACCGATGCAAGAGACTTTATGCGGAAACTTCTGGACGAATCAGTAGGTGATTTCACACAATGGAAGAACCAATGCCTTGAAGCGAAAGCCGTTCTTGACGAATATGATAAGCAACCAGGTAATCGTGCTGTTGAGGCAATAGGGACATTACTCCCTGAGAATGCTATAGTTTCTGTTGATGTTGGTATGAACCAGTGCTGGACTGCCCAATCTCTTGTTCTAAAAGGGGATAAAGGGCGCATACATATCAGTGGTGGATATGGCACTATGGGATGTGGACTTCCTTTTGCAATCGGTTCGGCTATTGCTCAGAAGGGTGAGAACGTATACTGTATATCCGGTGATGGCGGATTCCAAATGAACATTCAGGAGCTTGAAACGGTAAGAAGGGAAAACCTTCCCATCAAGATTTTTATTTTGAACAACCGGGTTCTTGGAAAAATCAGCGAAACTCAGCATTTTAATCATGGTGATCGTTTTGCTGCGACTGCTGTCAGCGGAGGATATACAGTCCCGAACTTCCAGAAAATAGCAGAAGCCTATGGTATTAAAGCTGTGACATTAAGTTCATATGAATTCCTAAACGATTATAAAGATTGGATAGAGGATAACGAGCCTTGTCTATTCGATATTTCTCTTCCGGAAGAGTCTTTCCTGACTCCTAAAATCAAGTTTGAGACAGGGGTAATGTCTCCTGTTTTGAATGAGAATGTGATAGCAAAGGTTCATGCAATTTTATCTAAGTAGTTAATTTCTAGAATTATGGAGCACGTTTTAACACCTCTACAGGCCAAGCTTTTGGACGAACTGAGATGGTTTGATGGTTTTTGTCGTGAGCACAATCTCCGTTATTATGCAATTGGCGGAACGATCCTGGGAGCTATGAGGCATGAAGGCTTCATTCCTTGGGATGACGATATCGATTTAGGAATGCCTCGTGCTGATTATGAAAAGCTCAAGGAATACGAAGGTGCGGTGTTTGGGCATTACACAATAGAGACGTATTCTTCAGAAAAGAAAGACTATTGTTATCCTGCCTCTAAGGTTTTTGATACAAATACAACGCTTATAGAACATAAGCGCACAAATGTGGCGAGAGGTGTATTTATAGATATTTTTCCCTTGGATGGTGTAGGTGATGACCTCGAGAAGGCAAAGCAAAATTATAGGAAGATTGCGAGGCTTTACCGGTACTTTCTGACAGTTGTAGCAGCAGTTAGAAAAGGAAGAAGTTTAAAAAAGAATTTCGCAGTCATCTTATGCCACTGTATTCCGTCGTTTATTCAGAATCAAAGAGACATAAGAATCAAACTTAATAAACTTTGTTCTGAATTTGACTTTGATAAAAGTAGATATGGTGGTAACCTCTTGGGGGCGTACTTTGACAGAGAAATTATTCCGTTGGAGTTGTTTGGCACACCACAAGAATATCAATTTGAGGATTTTAGAATCTTCGGGCCTCAATACGCAGACGAGTACCTCAAGAGGATATACAAAGACTGGAGGAAACTGCCTCCAAAGGAGAAGCAGGTGTCCCACCATGATTTTGTTGAATTAGATTTGAATAAACCATACATGACAGTATGACCTGTTATTGGCTATCCTACAAAAGATAAATGTACCAACTGTTTTACGAATTAGTCCAGGTCGCGATAGGTGCACGATCAGAACTGTCGCGTTCGCCATCGGCAAGTGAATGGAGTGCACTCTATGAGTTGTCCGATAAGCAAGCGTTGGTAGGCATCTGTTTCGCCGGAGCCTAGAGAATATACAATGAGCACAGGGAACAGGCCGGAAATTTCCCGAAGATATTGCGAATGCAATGGCTCGGGCAAACACTACAGATTGAGGATAGGAATCAGCAACTTAACAAACAATGCGCTATCGTTAAGAAACAGTTTCTGGACGCAGGATTGAACACCTGTATCCTGAAGGGACAGGGTGTGGCAAGCTACTATGCCTCAGATTTGTGCGCTTTCAGGCAACCGGGCGACATTGACCTCTGGGTGGATGCGACCTGGAAGGAAGTGATGGGTTATGTGAATGCACGAACACCTAATAGGGAGTTCGATATGAAGCATACGCATTTGGAGATATTCAGTGACACGATTGTTGAGGTGCACTGGTGGCCGTCGATGCCCGTGAATCCATTCTATCGAAAGGCTTTACATACTTACTATAAATCCCAGGCACCAATTCAATGTGCGCACAAGATTACACTGCAAGACGGAATAAAGATAGCTGCTCCTGATGCAAAGTTTGAGGCTGTCCATGTATTGTACCATGTTTTTAATCATTTTTTATATGAGGGTATAGGGCTGCGACAGGTGATGGACTTGTTCTTCGTGTTGGTGAATGGCGGAATGACTGACCAGGACAGAACCGAAGTGCTACAAAATTACAAAAAGGTTGGCCTTGGTAGAATTGCCCCTGCAGCTATGTGGTTGCTTTGTGAGGTATTCGGAATGGATGAAAAATACTGCATTGGCGAAAAAAATGAAAGACTCGGGCCGGTCTTTAAGCGTGAGATTGAAGAAGGGGGCAACTTCGGAACGCATAGTGTGGAGAATCAAGTTTACAATGAGTCGTTTGCTCAAAGGATGAGAAGAAGGTTGAATCGGCGGATTCGATTGATGCGTTATAACCCTTGGGGTGTATTGACGAGCCCTTTGACAAAGGTGAAGATTCTTTTATGGAAACGCAAGGTAATCAAAATGTATAACCTGTAAGAAACATACTAAACCTATGGAGAAGTTCTCGGTATTAATGTCGGTTTATTACAAAGAGAAACCGGAATATTTTAATCTGGCACTGGAGAGTATTCTCTCGCTTCAATCACTGAATCCTGATGAGCTTGTACTGGTGTGCGATGGTGAATTGACTCCAGGCCTCGAAGCTGTAATCAAAAAATATGAGACTCACTATCCTGAGATATTTAAAGTCTTCAGGAAAGAGAATGGTGGTTTGGGAAAGGCTCTGAACTTTGGACTTCCCAAATGCAGTTATTCGTTGGTTGCTCGAGCTGACAGTGATGATATATGCGCACCGGATCGTTTCGAGAAGCAGGTCAGATATATGGACGTGCATCCGGAAGTGGGTATCATCAGTTCGTATATCGATGAATTTGAAGAAGATTGGACGAAACCGATGCAAGTGAAGAAACTCCCCTTGACGCATGAGGAGTTATATCAGATGTCAAAGTTCCGTAATCCGCTTAACCACATGTCGGTAATGATGCGTAAGGATAATGTGCTTCGTATCGGATCATACCGTCATATTCCATATATAGAAGACTACGAACTCTGGGTACGTGCTATGATAAATGGCATCAAACTGGGGAATGTCGGCGAGGTTTTGGTACACGCCCGGATTGGGAATGGCATGGTGCAGCGGCGAGGCACAAAGAAGTATATCAAGAGCTGGCATATTATGAACAAGGAGATGATCCAGGCTGGCATGATAGGTTATGGAACATACCTTCGAAACATGGCTGCAATAACGGCTTTTGTCTTCATGCCTTCTGGGTTGAAGGAATCGTTGTATAAGAAAGTGCTGAGGAAGGAAGAGTAGAGCTACACCTGCGACACCCTCAGCCACCTCTTCGTCTTCCCTCTGGATTCGCTCAAGGTCTGGGGTCGGATGGTTTGAATAGGATTACAAGTAAGTAGGATTATGGGATTGATTGATAAGATTCATGAGTTCATGGAGAACGAGGCTCGTGGTTGTTCTATGGACTTTGGTTGTGTCACTCCGGAGTATGTGTATAGGATATGGGACGGACAAATGCCACTCAATGAGATTGAGAAGGCACTTAGGATTTATGGTTTAGGGTTAATGATTCATGATTAAAGTCATCAAGAATTAGAGAATTATGTGGTACACATATTTAATTATAGCAGTCATATTGCTCATTGCGGAGCTGATTTATTTCCGTATTGCGGATAAGTGCAATATCATCGACAAACCGAATGAGAGAAGTAGTCACTCGACAATTGTGTTAAGAGGCGGTGGAATTATATTTGCAATTTCCATCCTTTTATGGATGGGCTTGCAAATGGTGCATGGTGAATGGTTCATGGTGAAGGATTATTTGCCGTTTGTCATTGGCCTCGTGCTGATATGTGGCATTAGCTTTTGGGATGATGTGCGCTCCTTGCCGGACAGCCTGAGGATGGCGGTCCAGATTATTTCCATTCTCCTTATGTTCTGGAGCATTAATCTCGGTTTAGGGTTCATGGTTCAGGGTTCATGGTTCTGGCAGGTAATAATTGCCGTGGTGGCGCTGTTCTTCTGCGTGGGGGCAACCAATATCATCAACTTTATGGATGGAATCAATGGAATTACGGCCGCCTACGGATTTGCAATGCTTTTGCCCATTGCATTGCTGAACCACAATATGGGTTTCATAGAAGAATCATATCTCATTGTTGCTATCATCGGTTTAATAGTATTCAGCATCTTCAATTTCCGCCCCAAAGGTAAGGCAAAGTGCTTTGCAGGTGATGTTGGTTCAATCGGTATTGCATTTATCATTCTGTTCGCCTTGGGCAAACTGATGCTGGCAACACAGGATGTGACTTATATCATCTTCTTCTTGGTGTATGGAATTGATGGTAGCATGACCATCTTCCATCGCATTATGTTGCATGAGAACTTAGGTCAGGCACATCGCAAGCACGCTTATCAGCTGATGGCAAATGAGCTTGGAATGAGCCATGTGGTGGTGAGTTTGTTGTATATGTTTATGCAACTAGTGGTGAGTTTGGGATTTATCTATCTGTGTCCCAATACCATATTGGCGCACTGGATTTATCTGGTGGTGGCGGGATTGGTGTTGGCTGTGGCATATGTATTGTTTAAGATGAAGTACTATCATCTTCACGAAGAATACCTTGCTTCCTTGCAGAAGCAATAGTTTCAAGTTTCAGGTTTTAAGATTCAAGAAATAGAGAGAATATGACGATTACCAAAGAACTACTAGAAAAACTGTTTGATGAGGCGAAGGGGAACCCTCGTCTAAGGACGAACCTTGACCTGAGAACATCTGCAGAGGATGGCTCACAACGCATGCTGAATGCTATGCTGCCTGGAACAGAGGTTGCCATTCACCGGCACCCGATGAGTAATGAGAACGTGATCCTCATTAAAGGCCGATTGGATGAGGTGCTGTATGAGGAAGTCGTTGCTACCGATGGTAAGGTGACGTTGAAGGAGAGTGAGCGCATACATCTTTGCCCAGAGGATGGCGTGTATGGATGCCAAGTGCCGAAAGGAGTGTGGCATGCGGTAGAGGTACTGGAACCTTCGGTTATCTATGAAGGTAAGGATAAAAAATACGGTGAGGATGGGTCGGAGACGTACGCCTCGATGTGAGAAAGGAAAACATGACTAAGACGACATGATATAGGTGCAACATATAGGTACCACAAAATATAATAGCAGCTACAGTCCAATGTGATTGTAGCTGCTATTG
>AUXO016588887.1_pt1 | contig 10288 bp, 17 predicted proteins | sample 768731 | NCBI WGS metagenome assembly AUXO01 (sample SAMN02715735, study PRJNA202380) | gut metagenome | biome: sheep rumen | host: Ovis aries | place: New Zealand: Palmerston North | reverse complement strand
TTCCCATCTTTGAAGCTCCGGTGATCATCAGCTTCTGTCCCCTTCTCAGGATCCCCTCTATCAGCGGTTCCGCGCGTTCTGGGAGCGGTTCCGTCAAATACTTGGAAAATGGTTCAACGTCCGGAAGACCATCAGCTTCGAGACTCTCATACCACTGTATCCATTCATCCCATGATGACATTCCGATGTTGACCGCCTTCAGTCTCTGCCACCTGTCTCCGCGCTGGAAGGAAGGCAGTCGAGTCTGTCTGCTGACGTCGCTGTTTCCGTTATCCATGGAATAGTGATGATCAGCAAGGACACTTCTCAGATAATCGAAACGGCTTTTATATTCTGCTTCGGTTTTTGCATCCACTCTGACAAGCGCGTGTAGTGATCTGTCTCCGGAATATGTCAGAGCCGTAATCGGCAGCTGTAGCTCCCGGAGAATCCTTTCCTGTTCTTCCAGAGAGTTCTCATCATTCTCGACAAGGATATGCCGGTATGCTGTGACATCTTCCTTCTTGCCGCTGTTTCCGTTCACTGGATTGACGTTGCACCATGCACCGGCATCATGATTGTATTTTCCGAAAACGCGGTCAATCGAAGATCCCGGTTGTTCCAGAGCTTCGATCAGCTGACCGGCAGTCCGGAAAGGGATCCTGTTCCGCGGTTTCCATTTGTTCTTTTTTTCATCCATCCAGCAATCAGTACAGTACGCGACATGTTCTTCCGGATAGAAGACCGCTGACAGGAACTGTATCAGATCCCTCTTCAGCTTCCGCTCCGGATCATAATCGGACTGTCTGTCCTGTCTGCTGTGATGATCTGCATTTTTGTATCCATGCTGACCGGCAATGTAGAACAGAGTCTTCTCAGTAACTCCGCCTTCTTTCTTCAGAGACCGGTACTGTTCCCTGTCAACCTTCGGATCATATTTCACTCCCTGACTCGACCATGAAATGAAGTCATCCTCAGACAGATCAGCGGCTTTACATGCCATAGCAATTTTCAGCCATTCATTACGATCTTCCGGGACAGGGATACACTTCAACGCTTCAATAGTTTCTTGTTTTTCAGGCACATTGCTGTTCTCCCTTCTGTAACATTTACTTATCACCTGTGATTCATTCAGACTCGAGACTTTCACAATCTTCGGAGTCTTATATCCGATCAATCACAGATCATCTGTTCTTCAGTTTTCATAAATGTGTACTTCATATATGAAGCACTGAATACAATCCGGATATTTTCCCCGGCTGTATATACCTCATCTTCCGGAACAGGCGGATATTCAATGTCGAGATGAGTCAGATTTTTTATTGTGATGTGACCACCGAACAACTCCGGAAGTCCATCCTCATTTTCAGAAAACATCAGCGGATAATCCGGAAACAATTCAGCAACATGTATCTCATAGAGTGATTCTCCATCTGTGCCGTGATAGCAGACTGTACTTCCTTCAGATCCGATCAGGCTCAGGATCGTGATCTTCAGCATCGGAGTTTCTTCCGGTTCCGAGACAGATCGATAATTCTGTTCCGGTGTGATGAATCTGGTACTGCTGTTTGTCTTCATGTTTGTTCTCCTTTCCCACTTACAGCGTGATAACATGAAGACGGCTGATAAAGCCGTCTGCGGTGTGCAAGGATCCCACTCTATGACACCGCTTTTTTATTGCCTGTCTTCCGGATCTGACATCACCGGGATGACATTGCAAACGATTGAATGAATAGTTCTTCATAAACAGGATCTGACTGGTCTGATCAGTTCTTTTCCTTCCACTTCCGGACATTGATCGAGTACCGGACTTTCTCTTCATTCGAGAGATCATACCCTGTCCACTCTTCAGCAAACTGATCCAGCCATTCCCGTTTGAAGCAGTAGTTCTTTCCGAATTTTGCAAACCTCAGAAGACCATACTTAACAAACAGACTGATCTTTCTTTCCGTAGTCCGGAGATATTTTGCCGCTTCAGGCTTGAACATGTATCCCGGCATCAGATCAGGGTTCCGATCCGAAACAATCGGATCATTTACCAGAAGGCTGTCAGCTGTCTTTACCATCGTCATGACTCTTCTCCTTCATGCTGTTTGATATAGTTCTGTACTTCAGTTATGATCTGAGATGTTTCTTCTTCAGACAGAGTATTTCTTAATTTCTTTCCGAGACTGTCCGGATGCATCCCCATAATCGAAGCCATTTCGTAAACTCTCAGATCTGTTTTTTCCATCAGTTCCATGATCCGAGGGTTTTTGTCTGCCCAGCGCGGAACTGCACCGGGTCTTTTCTTCATGTGACTCTTAGAATCAGCAATAATCATTTTTCTCCTTTCCAGCATTTGACTGCTTCATCTTCATCAGATATACTTGTATTGTATTTAATTGTTCCGATTAATTGAAGTTTAATCCGTAAGGTTATAACTTCAACTTAATCAATTATTTGAAGCTGAGAGGAAGTTATGAAGGCAAAGAGAAAAGGCAGACCGGGCAACAAAAAAGCATTCTTAACTGAGCGGGTGGAAGAATGCATGCAACTTAAAGGCTACTCAGAAAAGAAAGAGCTTGCATATGAATGCGAAAACCCAAAACTCGACTACCCCATATCACAGTCAACGTTCTATCAGGCTATGGGATCTGGAATGATCTCTCCCGATGCATTAGAAACAATCGCAAAAGTGTTATGGGTTCATCCAGATTATCTGAAAGGCAATGTCGGAAAAGTAAGAGCTACTACTGTTATCCAAAAAGATGATGATGGAATAATAACCAAAATCGAAAAACGCGGAGATCTGATTATTCCACCTTATGATTATTACCAATATCAGAATATTGATCAGTTAAAGCTTATGAGAGACATTCTCTTGATATGTGGATATCCGGAAGAATCCAAAACACTTTCAGACTTTGAGCTTCATGGATTGCTCACCGAAATAGGAAGAGCCACTGAAAAATATATGGATTGGCTGGAAGAAAAGAAATCCCTGATATCTTCCGGTCAAATGATCGAAGAATAAAAAAAGAGTGTTGCGGCAACAACACTCAGCGTCTTCCCCATATTACTCACATACAGAAAGGACAGGTAAATTGTAACATGGCAAAGAAAGCAACAAGTAAGAAAAAAGAAAAGTACATCACACTCCGTCAGCGTAAGACAGGTGACTCCTATGAAGTAGTCATTCGAGCTTATGACCAGACATTCCGTAAATCCGTAAGAGTTTCAGATTTCGACACTCCTAAACAGGCATTAGACTTCGCTTGTCAGCTTCGAGATGAAACACTCCAGAAGATGAGGACAGGATATACAGTCTCCGGTTTCAAGACCGTCTCCGAGATCTGGCAGAAATCATATGATCTCTATCCTGTCAGAATGAAGACAAAGGAACGGCATCAGGCATTCTATAATCTCGGCATTGCCGAGTATGGTGATACTCCGATTGATAAAATCACATCAGCTGATATCCAGACCTCAGTGAACAAATATGCGCGTACACACACTGAAGAACAGACCTCTCATTTCTTGGCAGTCTGGAGAAGAATATACAAAACCTGTGCGATGATGGATATCAATGTCATCGACAGGACTGTACCGGTCACCATTCCGGAATGTGCTCAGGGTAATCCGAGAGCTAAAGAGATTTCAAAAGAAGATCTCGAAAAACTCTGTAAAGCTCTCTGGAATTACAATGCTGCTTCGATCTCCGGTTCATATCGAGCACATTCGATCTTCTTCGGAATCCAGATCATGCTGTATTGCGGACTCAGACCTCAGGAAGTGTTTGCACTCCATAAGAAAGATATCAATCTGATTCAGGGATATATCAACATCGATAAATCTTCTCACAGCACATATGACAGTTATCTCGATATCGGTAAAGCAAAAACAGATTACTCTATCCGGCATGTACCGATCCCTGATCCGCTCCGTCCGATTCTGATCGAATGTCTGAAATGGTCTAAGCACGATATTCTTCTGGCAGACTATTACGGAAATCTTCAGGACATCGATGACATCGACACTCTGATCCGGAATGTCCGGAATAAGAAAGATGTGAATGTCAACTTCACGCTGTATATGCTGAGACATCAGTTCAGTACCGATATGCTTAACTCCTATATTCCGCTGAATGTTCTCCGTGATCTGATGGGACATGCATCCGGATCCATGAGTCTCGACTATGCTGTCTCCAAAGAAGAAGACAGAATCCGCGCCATGGAAAAGAGAATCTTCTCATAAAAATTATTTACAAAGCTCCGGAACAAATCTCCGGAGTTTTCTTTTTTCAGCTGTCCGGATCTCGAAACACAGCAAAACACAAACAAAACACAAACTACCCTGTTTTATATGACATTTATACGGACAGCATACAAACAATGAAGAAATCCGATAAAAACAAAAAATCCGCATAATTATGCGGTTTTTTTGATCGTTTCGCAAGTGTATGAACACTATGTGAAACTTGAGATATGGTGACCTCTTAGGGACTCGAAAAAGTCGATTTTTCTGCATAATCATGCGGTTTACACTCAGCAAAACACAAAATAAAACACAAATATACCTGTTTTTTGTGTTTTATATCAGCTGGTATCTCCGATCATCCATGCTGAAAAAGAAAACCGGATCTTACTCCGGTTCCTTAGTGATCATATTGTTTTCTAAGCTTTGCCGCTGATTCCATCAGCTTCATACTCTATCAGATGACCATTGACCACTGTATGAGTCATGTCCTTGGAAATGATGATGCTGTCTCCAGATTCAACTACTGAGAACAGAGCACCGATATATTTCCCGGCTTTCTCAGCATACTCTTCTGCTGTACCTATGTTGTGATATGCATCATGGAACAGTTCCGAGTACAGCTGTTCAAGTACAGCACTCAGTTTCTCATCTGCTTTCAAACTGAGCAAGGAAATATTGCTTCTGCCCTCACTGTCCTGATTCATATTCATAATCGCTGTCAGTCCTTCTGATTTTCAGCGTACCGGATCCCTCTCACGAAACCGGCTTTGAAAGCATCAGAGATTACACTGAACAGTGCATCTGTGGCTCCCTGTTCTTCGATCAGCTGTTTTGCTTTGTCGATCTCATTCTTCATATCGAATGCAGTCAGATCATACTGCATTGCTCTTTTGTCCTGAATCTCGCTGTATCTTTCCAGATCCTTCTCAAATGTTGATTTCATTTTTCTCTTTTCTCCTTTGGTTTCAACTTTCGATATTGCCGGTGATACAATGATCATACCGGCTGTCATTCCTTCCTAAAATGATTGTCGGACTTGCCGTCATCTGTTCCAGCAGTGACGGCTTTTCTATTGGAGTCCATTCTGTAGAATCTTCTGTAGTGTTTTCGCTGTGATACGGTACTGTCTAGTACCGATCCGGACTGTTTCGATCTTTCCTTCATGGATGTACTTGTACACGGTATTCAGATGAACACCGAGAGCTTCAGCAATCTCTGCCGGTGTGAACAGCTTCTTCTCTGTCATTGTTCACCACCAGCGAGATACTGAGCCATAGCGCGAATAACGAGTTCATTGACACTGATCCCTTCAGCATTCGCACGCTTCTTTACCTGTTCATACAGACTTGGCTGGATGATCAGATTCATCCTCTGAGTCCGGAGTTCCTTGTCTCGATTGATATACTTCGAGAACTCGATCACCGGTTCCGGAGTTTCTGTCCTGATCTGTTCCGGATCAGCCTTCTTCCTTGCCATGCTCTTTATCACCTTCCTTTCTTTGGCATCAGTGATCTGCTTTCACAGCAGTCCACTGTAATACACATTCTATCACAACAATTAACATGCGTTAAATCAATACATCTCTTAACAACACATTAAACATACGTAACTATAATAAATCATTCAGATACATATGTTTTGAGACCGTACAGAAAGATTTCAGCCAAAGATGAAGAAATACCCATCCGAAACAGAAAACGGCTCAGAGCGGCTGAAAGCAGTCTTCTCGCGCATCCGCTTTCTTTCTCACAATAAAACCGGGATAATCTGTCCCGGCATTACTTTCAGATCCATCTGGTGTATCTCAATCTTACACTTCTATGCTGAATGATCTCCTGATTCAGTCTATCAAATGCAATGATCTGATCCCCGGCAATCTCCCCGGTATGAATAAGTTCACGATCCTTCATCTTCCGATACAGTTCAGCAATAGATTGAACTGTAGTCCATGATAGTCTGTCTCTGGGATCTTCTCCTATATCTCCGGAACGATATATCACAATCCTTTCCCGCGATCTGAGATCGTCCGGAACCCGGAAGATTTCTGCATACTGTTTCTGATCTTCTGTCAGATCCAGAATTCTCTGCTCAATCTCTTCCGGGAAACAGTTCTCTGTCACATATAACAGTATCAAGAGATCAAAGTAATATCGGACAGGTACAGTCTCCAGATACTGTATCAGTGTTTTTCCGATCTCTGGATCTCTTGCAAAATTGTATGCCGTCAATATCAGATCATCCATGTCCCCGGTTTCAAACCTTTTGATCTGTTCCGGAAGATTCTGCATACACTCCGATCTGATACGATCGATATCGAGATACTTTCCACATTCTTCTTGAATACCGGTAACGATGAAATAAAACAACATTCTGATCTTCACTGACAGATCATGATTATTCGGATCTTCATTTCTTCGCTGGCAGTATGCAAGATGGATCAGAACAGCTTGAATATACTTCCGGTATGTAAACGCATCGCATGTGCTCAGGAAATCCTTCATGTTAATTGTCATTGCTTCATTGAAAGTTTCACTCATTGTCATCTCCTTATGGTTCTTTTGTTCTGGATCTGTATTTTTTCTGTCCGGATCCGAGCAAGATTTTTTTACTGTCTTCTGCACCAGATCCAGAAGGATCCCCCCCGGTATCATCGTCTCTGTTATCGTTTCAGGCATCGGTGCTGGTCTGCCTGTATAAAAACGGACTGTATTTCAGATTAAATGGGGTTCCTGTCAGAGTCTGTTTTAAAGCCTTCTGAGCGTTCCTTTTTCTGGATGATCAGATGATCACTTACAGCATGAAAAACGCTGAGATCAATGCTGTGATCTTTTGTATGAACAAATATTAATTTCCGTTTTGTTCCTGTCTGTTTGATCGACAGCAGATATAATAATCATGTTGTTTTCATGGTACTTCATATCCCCCAAAACAAGAGCCGCTGTCAATTCGAGCGGCTCTGTTTTGATAACTGATTTCATTCTTCGGAGAATGGATCATATCCGAGAATATTCTCTATTCGTTTCGATTCCTTTTCTTCATGAAGCTTTATGAATTCCTGCAGACAGAGTAACAATCTGTTTGCCATGCTTTCATAAATGAACACTCCTATCAATGTCGGATTCCCATCTTTCCAGACACGAATGTCCAGAATATCCTTTCCGTCATCAGTAACGAGATATGTCGCGTATAGCTGTCTGCCCTTATTCCGATTCAGCTGATGCTTCTTTCCGATTTCAGAAATGTATTCAGGATATTTATAAATCATATTTTCTGATCCTCACTGTCTTCCGGTTTCGGTCTTCTCTGAACAGCAATATGAATCTCATGAATTGTATTTCTTGACTTCGGATTCTCGAGATTATCATATGCCACCAGATAGCAGACTACATCGTCACACATCTTCAGCAGATGATCCGGAATTGATATCGACTGATCAGCTGAGATCTGTACCGGGATGGTGTTGTCACCATCCATGAACTCTGCTCTGATATTGTCCGGAACATCTCCGCTCAGAATGATCTCCATTCCGTAATCATACTGATACAATGCACGCGTTCTGATCTGTTTCGATTCAGATAACTGCGCGAATACTTTATTCCCATTCATACCGTTTCACTCTCCAGCAATGTCTTTGAATTTCTGGATCTGATACTTATTGTTTGAAAGGATTTTTTTCAGATCACGATACGGATCATAAAACGAAACATAGAATTCTTCTCCAGCTGATCGGTAGTTATATTCATTCTCAATCTTCTTGATTTCTGTTTCTTCCGCATCACGAGCTTTCATGATTTCTTCCAGCTGGTCAAACAGTTTGACCACTTCGGCAGCTGTCTCTTTCAGGATCTTTTTTCTCAGGACATCAGTCGCTTTTTGCATCGGAGATACAGCCTTCTGATTATCTTCAATAGCTTTCTTGATCACTGCCTTCTTTACTTCAGCTTCTTTTTCCTGTCTGATATATTCATCCAGACTGTCCCGGTCATAGTTACCGAATGCAATCTTCTTTTTTTCATCGAGATCAAACAGTTCCGTCACTACTTCTTCAAGACGTTTTTTCTCCTCTTTATCCTTCAGATCCTTCACATGGCTGAAGATATCTTCCTTGTAAAAGATCAGGTTGTCCTTTCTTCTATTGATCGTTTCACGTTCTTTTCGGATCTCATGCAAGCGTGCTGTGATCTTATCCTCACGGCTCTTTGACATTGTGCGGTTGTATTCTCTGTTCAGCTGTTCACGTTCTTCCTTCAGCTGATCCTGTCTCTTTTCAATGTCAGCGAGTTCTTTATCAATTCGACTGAGCTCTTCAATCTCTTCCGGTGTATGCTCTATATTTTTCAGAGCTTCGATTTCTTTCGTGTATGTTTTCATGATGTTCTTTTATCCTTTCATTCATTGATTTCTATCAGTAGCACAAAGTAATTGCGAAGGGTATGGAGCCGGCCCAGCTTATGAGGCTCTGCCGGCCCACCCTTCAGAAAGGAGTTCAAAAGAGTTAAACTCTCACCCTTTCCGCGCATCGGATCCGCAATGCTTTGCGCTGGAAGGGTTATCGCTTATACAGCACCTTTGTTCCTTTTCGGATTGTAAAGCTTGGAATGCCGCGTGCCTGTTCATATTTTTTCAGGAGTTCAACAAGCTCTTTCTCCGTCTTCATATACTCCGTAAGATCATCAGCTGATCCGCGATTGTACAAATGTTTCAAATGAATCTGTTTTCCTCTGATCTCCTTGAGAAGATCCATCTCTGTCTTTTCACCGCGTGTATTCATTACCGGTATACTTGCAAGTGTAATCATTCATTCCGCTCCTTTCTCTTTACTTTTCTGATATCGATCAGATCCTTTCCCAGCTGATCAAGCTCTCTCCGTTTCCTCTGCCGGTCTTCCGGTGAAAGTCACGGATCATTCAGTTCCTGAGCTTTATCTCTGATCTGGTAGATTACCGCATTTTCTCTTTCCGTTCTGTCATCCATGGTCTTCTGGTTTCACTCCTCAAATATTTCCGACTTATGTCTCCGGTAATATACTCGAGTGCTGTCCGCAAGACCTCTTCTTCCGTAAATGATCCTGCCGGTCTCATCCCATGTATTTCCGTTCATAAGGTGAGAGATCACAATAGTCTTCATGATCGGATCAGGAATAGTCTTCAGCCATGCATCGATTTCTTCTTTTTCTGTAAAATACTGCACGATCTGATTTGCCATACGATCACGCTGTGAATCGATTTTCTCGAGTGCTTTTTCTATGACGGATCTTCCGTCTGTCTGGTACTTTGCACCGGATCCAGCAAACGAAACGCTATGCCGGGTATCGTACAGCTGTTTGATAGCATCGGAGAGAGCTATGATCTCCGGAAGTCTCTTCCGGTGATTCCTGACAATCTCTTCCGTCATGGATCAGCTTCTCATTTTTGGATTGCTGTCCAGATCAGCGTTCTGATCATCCGTCATATCGTTCAGAAGACCAGTCAGGACACTTGATTTCTGCCGCAATGCATCCTTGTTCATTGCTTTCAGAGATCGTGCTGTAATGCCTAATTCGCGGCAGTACAGCAATGCTGTTTTATTCAGATCCTCAAGGACTCCGATCAAAGGATTTTTGTAAGAATTCGGAAACCCTTCACGGTTCAGTCTCTCGAGACTGATCTTTCCACCTTCTTCAGCAAACTGCTTCAGCGTGTCATCACGTAGCTCCAGAATCTGAGCCAAGGAATCAATCACCAGAGAGAAAGAAGGATCGAAAGTACCTGCCTGTTTCATGGCATCTTCGATATGTCTTCTCCATGATCTCTTTTTCATCGATGCACCTCACTTTCTAAGTAAATACTTATGTTTTATACGTATGTTTCATACATAACTATAGTTTAAACTCATCCTGTTTTTACATTCCAGAATAATCAGCCCCATTTTCTCAAAATTTTAGTCCTGAGAGAGAGAATGCCATCCGCGCCAATCCTTTTGACATATCGGTATACACCTATAGGTGGGGGGGGATACCCTCAGTCCATCCTCTTGATCAGATCATCCACATTCTGAATATTATTTTTCTGTGCTATGCGCTTCAGTAATT
>AUXO013197805.1_pt1 | contig 10288 bp, 8 predicted proteins | sample 768731 | NCBI WGS metagenome assembly AUXO01 (sample SAMN02715735, study PRJNA202380) | gut metagenome | biome: sheep rumen | host: Ovis aries | place: New Zealand: Palmerston North | reverse complement strand
GAGTCCGGCAAGGACTACGCAAAGCGCCTGGGCATCTCTCCCCAGGAGCTGTCCATGTTCAAGGCCCACGCCTCCAACTTCCGGGTCCCCGGAAGGGACGTGGTCCTCAAGGCCATCCTGGGCCGGGATCCTGTGCCGGACGAAAAGGCCGTGGAGCATATCCTCATGGAGCTCCATCACCCGGGCCTTTTCACCTCCACCTATGACCTGGAGGTCAACTGCCGGAACGAAGTCCTCAGGGCCGTCTTTTCCAGGCTTCGGGATACGCCTGTGGAGGACAGGATCCTCTTTGCCTCCTGCACCCTCTCCGCCCTGGGCCTGCCGGATCTGGGCCTGAAGAACACCAGCCCGGAGACCGTGGCCGAGTGGGCCCGGGACCCTGAGATCGCCCTGTTTCTGGAGGAGTGCCGCCAGAGAATGTCTCTGGTCTCCTACAGCGACTTTTCCAACAGACGGGCCGATTTCAGACAGAACTACATAAAGGCCCGCGGCCTTGGGGACAAGTCCCTTCCCTTCATTTACGACCAGCTCTTCTACGAAGGGGACCAGACCTGCTCCGTCAACGTCATCCAGGATTTCTTCGGCCGCATGACCAGGCCCAGGAGCCGCAGCGCCAGGGATACCATCATCGAGATGGGCATCAAGATGGGCTGCAGCCTGGGACAGATCAATCTCATGCTGGTAGAGGCCAACTACGCCCTGCTCTACCCCAGGAGCTTCTTCCAGTTCGACGTGATCGCCTTCAGCCGGATCGCCCAGACCGACGCACCTTCCCATTAACAACATCTGACAGCCAGGGGCGCTGCCCTTTGCGTTACAGTGACATTAAGGAAATTTTTGCAGGAGGTATGCCGGCATGCAGATCGACGGAAACCTGAAAAGCAGGGCTGCCCGCCCCCGCGCAGCTGCCGCGGGCAGGACAAGGCCCGATCCATATACAGAACGAAACAGTTCCTTCGAGGAGCTTTACAACCAGTCCAGGAAATTCGCCTTTGGGGGCAAGATCGTGGATACGACAGATCCCAACGGCTTTCCCGTGATTCTCTTTATCCTGCGTCCCGACCAGGGCGAGGGAGATGAACTGGACAGGTATTTTTCCAATATCACCCAGATGACGGTCAACAGCTACGAGGAGTTCCGGACCATGCACTATACCGGCAGGTCCATCCACGGCCCCTACTGGTGCTACCACTTCAGAAGGCCCGCAGACGCCCTTTCCCTGAGAGAGCTTCTGGAGGACCATATCGATGTGGATCCCGTATGGCTCATGAAAGAGCTTCTGGAGCAGGTCAACGCCTTCGGACGCTGCCGCCGCCTTGCGGAGGGAGACCATACGGGCATCCGGGAATATACTTCCCTCTCCTGTCTGAGCCTGGATACGGTCTTCTGCAGCTGCAGGGACCAGCAGCTGAAAAACGTGACCATCCTTCCCCTCAGGGGCCTGTCCGGCACCTATGACTATCCGGACGAGATGCCCAGGGAGGCAGGCAAGGAAGGATCCTCCGAAAAGACCGACGTCTATTCCATCGCCTATCTTGGCGTGGAAGTGGCCAGCTGGACCGGGACCTCCTTCAGGATCCAGGGCATGCCCCGGGGCCACGAGGCCCTGCTGACCAGGTGCCTCTCCCCCTTCCCCGCCCTCAGGCCCGACGCGAGAGCCTTCCTGAACGACCTGATCGAAGGAAAGGACGAAGAAGCGGAGGAATACGTGCCCGAAAAGAAGGGAGGCGGCTTTTTCGCAAGCCTCCTGACCGGCATCCGGGAATCCGTTTCCGGTCTGGGCGGCAGCGCCGCATACGAAGACGATCCCGCGGATGAAGAGGAAAACGAAGACAGAGGCGGCAGCAATGCCACATTCCGCTGAGGGGGGACCGGAATTGATCACAGTACAGGACAGTCATCAGTTTACATACAGACACAACCGTCCCGAGAACCAGGACGCATATTTTATCATGACGGGATCCGCCCGGCCCGACGGCTCGGGCCAGATCCTCATCCAGGCCGTTCTGGACGGCATCTCCTCCGCCAACGGAAAAAAATCCTCCGGATTTGCCCTGGACGCGGCCTATAAATCCCTGGGAGGCCTCCTGGCCAGATCCCGGGACCTGGCCGTAATGGACGAAGACCGGCGCTACGCCCTGATCCTGGGCGCCATGAAGGATGCGGTCAGACGCTCCGACGCGGCCCTGCGCACAAGGCCGGGCGACAACGGGTCCACCATCAGCATCGCCGTCGTCTTCGGCGGCTATGTCTATACCTGCAACATAGGGGACTCCCCCATCTATCTTCTGAAGGATTCAGAGGAAGCCCCTTCCCTGACGGAGCTCTTCTTCAGCCACAACGAGGCGGCCATCCAGGTACGTGAAGGAAAGATGACCCGGGACGAAGCCGTCTATTCCCCCTCCAAAAACCATCTGTGCAGGGCCCTGGGCGACGCCAGAAGGATCAGGGAGGACGAGATCCCCTTCTTCAGAGAGCCCCTGGGGGCCTCCAACATACTGCTCATGGGCAGCGACGGAGCCCTTTCCGTTTTCCCTCCCAGCCGCCTGCAGGAGCTGACCACAAGAGCGGTCAGCATGCAGAACCTGGTGGAGCAGGTCTATGAGGACGTGCAGGATTCTGATTCGGACGACAATTTCACAATGCTGGCCACCAGGATCCTGGTCAGCTGACAGAGGTATCCATGTCAAAAGGTATTTTTCGCTACAGCAAAGACGGAACTGAATACAGAGACTATCCCTTCGAGGGAAGCCCCATGCCCGGCGCCCACAGCTCCCAGACCAAGCAGATCCTCCGGATCCGCTTCACCGGGGAGGTGCCGGAGGGCGGCCCCTTCTACAGCGGCAGGGACTACTGTCTGAAGATCGTGACCGTCTATCCCAGGCGGTCCGGAAGGCCTGCCGACAGGGACTACTGGGACGCGGCCGATTTCCGGGGCGACCACCTCATGCATCATATCGCCCTGGACGAGAACGGAGACATGGTCTCCCGCCAGCTGCGCAGGGACGGCAGGATCGACGAGTCCCTGGACGGCCGCAGGGTCATGATCCTGGAGCCGGACGGACTCTCCCTCTTTGACCTGATCAACGACAGGCTGGACAAGGCCATGGAATTCATCGACCTGGCCTCCCTTTCCGTTACCGAAAGGCTGGATATCCTGGACCAGATCTGCGAAGGCCTCCAGGAGCTCTACCGCCACGTCCAGAGGGACGGGCGCAGGATCGTGGCCTACCGGGATCTGAAGGAGGAGAACGTGGTGATCCTCATGGAAGGAAAGAGAATGGTGGCTTCCCTGATCGACTTCGCCACCATCCGCCTGGAGGATTCCGACGGCAACAGCCCCAACAATACCTTCCGTTCCCAGTTCTCCGAATCCAATACGGCCCCCGAGGACATCATTCCCGAAAACGACCCGGTCATCAGCTTCTACCAGACAAGCGGCCAGAACCAGAAGACCGACGTGTTCGCCCTGGGCCTGATCCTGGGCCGGCTCTTCTCCGGCTGCAGGCCCCTCAGGGACTGGATCCACAAGGCCCAGATGAGCGAGACCGACAGCGAAAAGCTCTGGCTCCATGCCTATGAGGACGTGATCTCCCGCTACCAGACCAGGGATTTCCGCTGGCTGGAAAAGGAACTGGGCGAGGACTTCAAGTGGCAGGAGGAAATCGACTCCGCCATTCTGAACAAGGTCCAGCGCCTCTTCCGCCAGTCCACCCTCCTCTGGCCGGACGCCCGGCCCGGCATCGATCTTTTCCGCCAGCGCCTGGGAGACATCCTGGACCTGGCCGTGACCAGGGAAGGCCCCTTGGAAGCCGAAGAGGAGGCTCCTGCCCCCGAAAGGGAAGCGTCTTCTCCGGAAGACGGCGCCCCGGACGGCCCCGCGGAAAAGGAAAAGGCGGAGCAGTACTCCCTCTTTCTTCTGAACACCTCCGTTCCCGCGGAGATGATGGGCTCCTACCGTCTGGCCATGGAGGATGCCTGGAGAAAGGAACTGAAAAAGCATAAAAAGACCGGAGAGCCTCCCGCCTCCTTTACGGCTGGCTTTATCACCTTCCGGTCCGGAAACGGAGCGGATCACTGCTATGCCAAAACAGAGATGCCTCTCCACCTCTATACCCACGATTATCTCATGAACCGTGTCCTTCCCCAGACCGTCTCCCTGACTGACGTGTCGGGATCCGCGGCACGGGGCTTCAGGGACGCCTTCGTTTACGTAAGAGACTACCTCCAGGAAGAAGGCAGCCAGTCCTTCCTGGGCAGTGTCTGTATCTTTACCCCCTGCGTCCCTTCCTTTAAGGAATTGGAGGAGGTGCAGTTCGGGGATATCCTGGATGAGTGCGAGCGCCTTTCCGTTGAGCGCTACGGACGCCATCTCCAGGTGGTGATTTATTCGGATCCCGAAAAAAGAAACGGCGAAGACGCTGCGGACTGGTACGACGAAAAAAATCTCCGGATCTCCGGTCTGGATCTTTCCGGAGCCGGAAGCGGGCAGGCGAAGCCAAAGACCGGCGGCGCCTTTTCCTCTCCCGTCTGGGATTACCCCCTCTATGAGGAAGACGCCTCTTCCGGCGGCAAGGGCGCCGGCCCGGACACGGAGGATGGTTTCTTTGTGGGCCCCGATGCCCTTTACGCCATGGGTCCCGGCGGCCGTGAGATCTATGTACTGAGGCGGAAAGCATCAGAAAGGACCTTCCCTTGAAAAATCTGAAAAAAGGCTTTACAAGACTCGTCATACTGGAAGCACTGGCGGTGTTCCTCTTCATTACGGCCGGCATACTGATGCCGGAAGCGGCGGAGCCCCTCCTGTCATCCATAGCGGGGATGCGCCCGGCGGGCGTCTTTACCCTGCTGGTGCTGTTTCTGATCCCCCTTGTCAGGATCCTTCTGGGCATCTTTGTGCGTGAAGCGCCCGGACATGAGGAAGACGACGGATACGAGACCTGGAACGACGGCTCGGACATCCGCTACGAGGAAAGAGGCGGCGGCGCCGCCCCTTCCCCCTTCCAGAAGGCTGCCCCCCGGGACGTTCCCGAATACGACGAGGACATCCCCGCCCCGGGCGGCGAAAAGGCTCCCGCCCCCCAGGCTTCCCCCTTCTATGCTCCTTCCTTTATCAGGATCCAGCAGCTCTCCGGGACCGCCGCCATAGGCAGCCGGGACAGGGTCAAGGTCCTGGACCAGGAGGGCACCTACCAGGTGGTCATGGATTCGCCCATTCCCTCGGCGGAGCTTCTGTTCGAGTACAGGCCCGGGACCTGTTACCTTCTGGGCCAGGAGGATATCCAGATGATCCCCGACCGGCCCCTGATCCTCTACTCCACCACCCCTCAGGGAGCCAGAATCCCCCAGTACGCTCTCACCTTTGTCACCTACGAGGAGGCATCACATGCTTAAAGCCGGAACATGCATCTGTCCCAGATGCGGCAAGATCTTCCGCATGGCCTATTATTACAACGCGCCCTCTGCCATAGGAGCCAGGCTCAGCTATTCCAGGCAGAACCATACCTACCGGGTGGATCCCTATTTTCCGGACGATCCCGAAAGAACGGCAAATCCCGGCTTCACCCTCCAGCTGGCCACCCGGATCGGCAAAAAGGAGCAGGGCGTTCCCTACTCCATCACCGTGATCCGCCAGATGGACGGCAGAAGCGAAAAGGAAGAGCTGACCATGCGCCACTCCTGCCCCGAATGCAGGCATTACAACACGGTCCTGCCCAGGCACTACGGAATCTATCCCCTCTATGTCATCGCCCTGGCCGGTCTGACCTCGGCGGGAAAGAGCGCCTGGCTGACCGCCATAGCCAACCCCAACAACCTGGCCAGGCTCAACGAGGCCGGCTATTCCATGCACCTGGAGCCCGACGGCTATTCCGGCAGCAGCAGCAAGGCCGAGCCCACCGTTCCCGGCTCCATAGGCCGGACCACCTACCTGGTGATCACCGACAGAGAGGGAAAGGGCGTGGCCGGCGTCCTGCTCAGAGACTTTTCCGGCGAGCTCTTCGCCCCTGCCAGGGAAAGCGCCGAATGGGGCAGCTATGACTGGCAGAACTACAGCTCCGACTGGGCCACCTTTGCCGCCCAGGGCAATGAATACGCCGGGCCCGATCTTTTCTTTATCGTGGACAGCACCGTCAAGTCCGGCAAGCATGCGGATCAGGAAACAGGGGCCTACAACACCCTCCGCAACAACGCGGACCTGACCGGCAGGCCGGTGGGCCTGATCCTGACCCACGCGGACAAGCTCATGGAGGAAAAGCCTCCCCATCCCGGAGATCCTTCCGGAACGGTCCCCCTCATAGACAGCAAGACCTTTGCCGTCAATGCGGGCTACCGCATGCGCCAGCTGGTCCCCAGAATGGCCCTGCAGGACTATATCGTGACCCGCTGCCACAACCTGGCAAGACTCCTGTCCGGCACCGGACTCTACCGGGGCTTTCTGGTCAAGTCCTGCGAGAACAAAGGCGGCCTGCAGGACTTCAATAATCCCATCAACGTACTGGATCCCCTGATCTGGGCCCTCAACACACTGGGGATCTTCCCCGTACAGTAAAAAACGGAACGGATAAAAATGATATACGAAATTATTTACGCAAACAGAGACCGGGGCTATGACCTCTATGACAGGAGCCCCGGCTTCCCCACAGAATATCTCGCGGAGATCCGCACCGTCTGCGGCCGGCTCTGCGGCCAGGGCACGCCGGACAATTACGCCAGGCATTTCGCCTTCCTTCCCCTTTCCGGAAGCATGTGCCTTTTCGCCGTCATCATCCGCCAGCCCAGGGGCAACGCGGGAGAAAAAAGGGCCCACAGCATGGTCCTGAACCTGGTCTGCTCTAAGGAAGACGCAGCATTCCTTCTGGGCCGGCCGGCCTTTCTCTTCTCCGCTCTGGAAAACGCCGCGGAAAAGGACCTTTCCTCTTCCGGCTCCCTCCTTCCCGTCTATGAAACGCCGGAGGAGCTCCTTGCGTTGTCCGGAGAGATCTCAAAGCCCTCCAGGATCCCCGCGGAGAGCCTGCAGAAGGTCCTTCTCATGTCTCTTTTCTACGCGGGAGAAGGAAAGCCCGGACAGGTCATGATCTCCCTTCAGGAGCCCTCCGCGGCGCCCGAGTGCCTGTCATGGCTTCTGCCCATGGTCCCGGAAGAGGTCCGTCCCCGCCTGTCCTTCCATACGGGCATTCAGACCGCTTCCGAGGGAATCGGCTGCATCCTGAAATTCTGCACCGAAAAGGACTACGCCCTCATGCAGAGGACAGGCTTCGACGGCGGAGAAAGAGCCGTCCTCAGCCACTGGGCCGGAGGCAGGCTGACCTGCAATGACAGGCCCGTCCTGGACAGAGCCTCCCGCCTTTCCCCCTTCCTTTCGGAGGATACGGGCTCTTCCACCTGGTCTTCCCTCCTGGAAAGAGCCGGCATCGAAGACGAAAGCACATCTTTACGTGAAAGAGGAAATGAAAAAATGACCACCAGATCACAGAAAAACGGCCGTCCTTCCGCAGGCGCCTTCATCGCAGTCATCCTGTTCGAGTCCATTCTCTGCGCCGCCCTCCTGATCGGCCTGGGCTTCGGCTTTAAATACATGCTCTCCGTGACACTGTCCCAGAGCGGCAACTATGTCATCGTGCAGGCGGAGGCCGTCAGGAAGACCGTCGTGGGACTGATCTGCCTGGCCGCGGGCTTTTTACTGGGCCTTCTTGCCAGCCATCTCACCTCGGGCCTGAAAAGGCTGCGGGGCTAAGCCGGGAGGCCGCCATGTTCCTTCTCATCTGCCTGGCCGCTTTCGGGGCCCTTTTTGCCATCTTTTGTACCGGGCGCCTGGAAATGGAAGCCAGGGCCAGGGACTACCGGAGAAAGATCCACAAAAGGCTCCTGGTCCGCTCTCCCGGGGCCGAAAAGGATCTGACCTGTGACCTCTGGTCCGCCACCTATATCATAGGCAGGATGAAGAGCAAGTGCGATCTGTGCCTTTCCGGGGACCCCTATGTGTCCAGGATCCACGCCGCCATGCTCTATGACGGAAGGACCTACCGGATCAAGCCCATCTGCCACACCCGCGCCGGCAGATCCTATACCAGCGACGTCTACGTCAACGACATCCGCGTGCCCCTGGAAGGTACCCTTTTGGAGGACGGGGATGAGATCATGCTGGGCAGGACCGCTGTCCGCTATGTCAATGTAAAGGGGAAAAAGCGATGAAAAAGACACTTCCCCGTCTGGGAGCTCCCCTCCTGACGATTCTTTTTTCCATACTGCTCATGACTTACGTAAGCAGCCTCGCCGACCCGGATCTTGGAGACAGTGCATTCCGCCTTTACCGGACGGCCATGCTGCTTACCTCATTTATGGCCCTCCTGGCCTTCCTCATGGATATGGGAAAGGGGATCCGGCTGCAGAGCATGATCCTGTCTCTGTCCGTCCTCTCCTCCTGCGGATGCACCATCCAGTTCCTTCTGGGCAATATCAGGGACCATCTGGTCTACCAGGTCCTCTTTATGGCCGCGGCCGCCCTGGTCTTTCTCTTCCTTGCGGGAAAATGCGCCGTCTCCGACCGCCTCTTTTATCTGGCGGCCGCCGGCGTGGTCCTGCTTCTTGCCCTCAACTATTTCCTGGGACAGGCGCCTCCCGGAGGCTTTACCACCGCAAGGCTCTGGCTCTTTGTGGGCGGGGTCTCCATCCAGCCCGGAGAAATGGTCAAGATCCTTCTGATCTTCCTGGGAGCCGCCTCCTACCGGAAATGGCAGAGATGCGCCGTCAGCTTCGCCCTCTGCCTCTCTTCCTGCCTGATCCTTCTAAAGCTCAGCGACATGGGCAACGCCGCCGTCATCTTCCTCATCCTGGTGGTCCAGGTCTTCTATCTGCTGGACAGCTGGAAGCTGGCCCTGCTCCTGGTAACGGGAGCCTTTACGGCCTTTGCCTGGCTGATCCGCCATTCCGCCTATGCCTCGGCCAGGCTCTCCAACTGGGGCCATGCCATGGAAAGGCCCGGCGGAGTCCACCAGCAGGCGGACCTTCTGGAGGCCATCCTCTTCGGCGGCCTTATAAACGGCGTGGGGGCGGATCATGCCGGGAGCCTTAAGTCCATCTACGCCATCGACTCAGACATGGCCCTGGGGGCCCTTCTGGCCGTTTTCGGCGCCGGCATCCTTTTCATCGTTCTGGGGGCCTATGTCATCCTGATCTGGCAGGCCGCCGGCAACCACAGCGTCTATCCCTTCAGCCATCTGGTCCTGGTCCAGGCCTCCATGCTGATCTTCGCCCAGGTATTCCTGAATTTCGGAGGCAGCATCGACCTGATCCCCTTCACCGGGATCACGGCGCCCCTGCTCTCTCTGGGCGGATCCTCCATGGTCTGCTTCGGGGCCCTGACCGGCATGTGCTTTGCGGCGGAGTGTCCCATCCTGAAAAGCGCGGATTCCCTGGCCAGGGAAACGGAAAACGTGGACATCCTCTCCAACCTGCTGAAATTTGGCAGCCGTTACCTGAAGGCGGCAGCTTACCGCCTGAAGGAGGTCATATGCACCGTTCTGAAAAAAGATACAGAAAACTGATCCTGGCCCTGGCCCTGGTCCTGCTGGTCATGCTGCCGGCCTCCCTGATCCGCATCAGTCTGGCCGCCTCTCAGATCAGCGCCCGCACCTTTACGGAAAGGACCGGCCGGTCCTCCGTCATCACGGACCGGAAGGGCGGCGTCCTTTCGGGAGGCGAGACCGATTTCGACTCCGTGGTGGGGAACCTGACCGGCAACGGCTGGTCGGCGGACAATACCATTTCCAGGCGCTACGCGGGAAAACTGAAACCCTCGGGCTTCAACGCCCTGACAGGAGAGGCCGGCCTTTCCGACAGATCCTGGAAATCCCTGGAGACCACCCTCCTGCCCGTTCAGGACCAGGTCACTTTAAAGGATGCCTTCCGGGGAAAAAGAGGGTGCCTCTTTTCCTACAACTATAAGACAGGCGAGGTCTATACCCTCCTCTCCCTTCCCTCCGCCTCCTTCCTGGCGGCCGGGGAGGAAAACACGGACGACGGAAGGCTTCTCAACCGCTGCCTGGACGCCTCCTATATCTCCGGCTCCACCATGAAGGTGGTCACCACCATCTGCGCCCTGGAGCAGGATCCCTCTCTGGCAGAGGCCTCCTATGACTGCGGGGGCCGCTTCGAAACGGAGGGGGGCATGGACGTGACCTGCCTGGGCGGTAAGGAAGGGGGCCACGGGACCCACGACCTGGCGGGCGCCCTGGGGGTATCCTGCAACGTCTATTTCGCCCAGCTGATCCGGACCCTGAACGTGGAC
>AUXO014403143.1_pt1 | contig 10289 bp, 6 predicted proteins | sample 768731 | NCBI WGS metagenome assembly AUXO01 (sample SAMN02715735, study PRJNA202380) | gut metagenome | biome: sheep rumen | host: Ovis aries | place: New Zealand: Palmerston North | reverse complement strand
CCTGTACATGCGCCACAGCCGATGCATAAATCACGATCAACTTTTACTGGCATAACAACCTCCTTTTAAAACAAAATCATTATATCATGTGCAATTGGAGGTTAGTAAAGGCTAACCGTACCCTAATCCTTACGTATCTGTAAGGACAGGAAATCCAGCTGATCCTGGTCGACAGTGCTTGGTGCATCAGCCATCAGATCGTAAGCTGTCGCCGTCTTCGGGAAGGCAACAACATCCTTGATGTTGTCGGTTCCGCTTAAGATCATGATCAGTCTTTCAATACCGATACCGACACCGCAATGAGGCGGAGCACCGTAATCGAAAGCCTCAATAAAGAAACCGAACTTGTTCTTGATCTGTTCCTTGGTCAGGCCAAGCGCATCAAAGACCTTGGCCTGCATCTCCGAGTTATGGATTCTGACCGAACCGGAAAGCAGTTCGTAGCCGTTTAAGACCAGGTCATAAGCACGGGAATAACAGTTTGCCTTGTCATCGATCAGCTTGTCAACATCCTCATCCCTTGGTGCGGTGAACGGATGATGAGCACTGACATAACGTCCCTCTTCCTCCGAATACTCGTACATCGGGAATTCGGTGATCCAGGCAAATGCGTATTTGTTCTTGTCGATCAGGCCGAGTTCTTCCGCTACTTTCTTACGGACAGCACCTAACGCAACCTGGGCAATCGCCTTCTTGTCGGCGATCATCATAACGACATCACCGTTTTCCAGTTTTAAGAAGTCCTTGAGGGCTTCCTTTTCATTTTCCGGCAGAGCGTTGTTGACGGAACCGGAGAACTCATTCTTGTCATATTTCAGATAAGCAATGGCCTTGGCTTTATAGATCTTGACGAACTCTGTCAGTTCATCGAATTTCTTTCTGGAAAGCCTGTCACAGGCGTTGTGGAAGACCAAAGCCTTGATGATGCCACCGTCCTTGATCGTATTGGCAAAGACCGCAAAACTGCTGTTTTCAAACAGAGAAGTCACATCGCACATTTCATTGCCGAAACGCACATCCGGCTTATCGGAACCGTACTTGTCCATCGCATCGACATATTTGATGCGCGGGAAGCTCAGATCTTCGATGCCCTTGGTCTCTTTGAAGACAGCACGCATGACCTTTTCAACTTCACTGAAGATATCTTCTTCATCGGCAAAAGACATTTCGATATCGATCTGTGTGAATTCCGGCTGTCTGTCGGCACGCAGATCTTCATCACGGAAACATCTGGCGATCTGGAAATAACGGTCGATGCCGCCGATCATCAGCAACTGCTTGTACTGCTGCGGAGACTGCGGCAAGGCGTAGAAACGGCCCTTATATAATCTCGATGGGACAAGGTAGTCTCTGGCACCTTCCGGTGTGGACTTGGAAAGGATCGGCGTTTCCACTTCAATGAAGCCATCTTCATGAAGGACTCTTCTGACGATTGTGGTGACCTTGTCTCTCAAGATCAGTTTATCCTTGATCGGATTGCGGCGGATATCCAGATAACGGTACTTCAAACGAAGATCTTCCAAAGCATCCGTCTCATCGGCAATGATCATCGGTGTCGTCTTGGCACTAGAAAGCACCTTGCAGGACTCAGCTACGACTTCGATCTCGCCGGTCGCAAGTTTCGGGTTCGGGTTTTCCTTAACGGAAACTGTACCTTCCACTTCAATGACGTATTCGTTTCTGACATCTTTGACAAGGTCGGAATGCGACTCATCAAAGGTGATCTGAGTGATGCCGTAACGGTCTCTCAGATCGATAAAGACGATGGAACCGAGGTTCCTTCTCTTGGCAACCCAGCCGGCAAGCTTTACATGCTTGCCCGCATCGCTTTTTCTTAATTCTCCGCAGGTATGATCTCTATTCATAATAATCCTCCATAAGCTGATCTAATCTGTCTGTCAGTTCATCACGTTTGACGCTTTCCTGCGCCTTGGTGAGTGTATCTTTCAAAGTGATCGTTCCTTCTTTGACTTCATCTTCGCCGATGATCAGAACGAAACGGGCGTTCTTTCTTTCCGAAGACTTGAACTGGGCCTTCAGGGAACGCTTGTAGTAATTCATCTCGCAGGAGAAACTGTTGTTTCTGAGCTCTTCTGCGATGGATAAGGCGTAATCAGGATCCTCGTTGAGATTGATGACATAGCAGTCCAGAGAACTCTTGATGTCAAAGATCTCTTCCGCATCACACAGGATCAGAAGTCTCTCGACGCCGATCGCAAAGCCGATGCCGGAGATTTCCGGACCGCCCATTTCCTTGACCAGGTTGTCATAACGGCCGCCGCCGAAGATCGTTGCCTGCGAACCTGAAGCCTCATTGGTGCTGACAACTTCAAAGACGGTATCGGTGTAATAGTCCAAACCGCGGACCAGACGATCATCGATCTCATATGGAATGCCAAGGACATCCAGATAATGTTTGACATCCTCGAAATACTTGGCTGAATTCTCCGTCAGCTTCATCTTCGGTGCATTCTTGACTAAATCGGAATCTCTGTCGATCTTGCAATCCAGAATCCTGAGCGGATTTTTCTCCAGACGCGTCTGGCAATCATAGCACAGTTCGTCCTTATGCGGGGCAAAATAATCGATCAGATCCTTTTTGTACTGAAGACGTGACTCGTTATCGCCTAAGGTATTGATCAATACCTTCACCGACTGTAAGCCGAGGGTCTTGATGTAGAAGTAGCCCAAGGCGATGACTTCCGCATCGATCAAAGGATCCTTGTCACCGACACATTCAATGCCCATCTGGGTGAACTGTCTCTGTCTGCCCTTCTGCGGACGTTCATGCCTGAACATCTCCTCGATATAGCCTAATTTGATCGGCAGTTCATTATTGCCGTACATTTTGTTTTCGACAAAGGAACGGATGACGCCGGCTGTACCTTCCGGCCTTAAAGTCAGGGAATCCTTGCCGTTCGGCGAAAAGGTATACATCTCCTTTGTGACCATATCGGAAGTATCGTTTTCTTTCTGGAATACGCCGGTGTATTCGAAGACCGGTGTCTTGATCTCGCCGTAGCCATAGAGATTCAGAAACTGTCTGAACAGATCGGATAAAATGTTGAATTTCACCATCCTGTCCGGCAGAAGATCATACGTTCCCTTTACCGTCTGATATGACATGTTTTGCCTCCTCCTTAAAATAAAAACGTCCTCATTCTAAGGACGTTAAAAACGCGGTGCCACCTTAGTTCATATCGTAAGATATGCCCTTTAAGCTTTAACGCAGCGTTACGGCCTGCTTATTCACAGGCATCAAGGAAGTGTCCCTCCAATATCCGGATGAAGCCTTGCACCCTTCGCTTCTCGCTTTAAAGCGGATACAGGAATAATTTTCCTTATTGATATTTCAAATCATAGCATTATTTAATAGCTCTTTCAACCGAAATTACGCTGTCCACTTTCCTCAGATTGGCCATGATGGTTTCCAGATGTTCAAGGTCGGAAACCATGAAGGACATGGAGGTCGTCGCGGAAAGATCTTCCGCATTGGCTTGCGAATTGACGGCCGTCAGATTCGCCTTGTATTGAGCGACAACAGTGACTAAATCGGTCAAAAGATAAGAGCGGTCCTTGGAGAAGATCTTGATGGATGCTTCATAGCGGATGTCCGGTTTCTGCGGATCCCATTCCACATCGATCAGCCTGCGCTCGTTGGCGATATTTGGACAATCGGCCCGATGGACCTTGATGCCCTGTCCCTTGGAGACGAAGCCGACGATCTTATCGCCATAGACCGGTGAACAACATGGCGAGATGGCGATCTTCATCGAAGAGACGCCCTTGACCATGATGCCGGTCTTGGAAACGAAGTTGTTTCGTTCCGAGTTTTTCTTTGTGATCTTCTCAAGATAATTCAGATCGAGTTCTTTCTTGCCCAGCTTGGTCAGCTTTTCAACGACAGCAATCGGCGTCATTGACTTGCAGCCGATGGCATACAGCAGATCGTTGGCAGTGGACTGCTGGAAGGAACCGGCAACCTTATCAAGCTTCTTGGCATCGAAGAATTCATCGATGTCCAGATTGTGCTTCTTCAGTTCATCCTTCAGCATCGTCTCACCCAGCTTGATGAGCTCTTCCTTATCTTCCAGTTCCTTCTTCAGGAAATACGCCTTGATCTTGTTTCTGGCGTGGTTGGTCTTGACGATCTTCAGCCAGTCTTCCGAAGGCGAGGAATTCTTGTTGGTACGAAGTTCTACGACATCACCGGTCTTTAACGGTGTATTCAACGGCACCAGGATGCCGTTGACCAAGGCGCCAACGGTCTGGTTGCCGACTTCCGTATGGATACGGTAGGCAAAGTCGATCGGCGTTGCCCCGGCCGCCAGGTCAATGATGCGGCCGCGCGGGGTCATGCAGTAGATGTTCGCGTTGAAGATATCATGTGTGATATCGTTCATGTATTCCTTGGCATCGGCATCGGTGTTCTCTTCAAATGCCTTGAGCCAGTTGAGTTCTTCGATCAGTTTCTTCTGGGAACGGGTCTTGCCTTCCTTGTAGGACCAGTGAGCAGCAATGCCTCGTTCGGCGATTTCATCCATCTCTTCCGTACGGATCTGAACTTCATAGATTCTGCCATCCGGACCGACAATGGTGGTATGCAAGGACTGATACATGTTCATCTTCGGCATGGCGATGTAATCCTTGAGCCTGCCCGGGATCGGACGATAGACGGCATGGATATAACCTAAGATCTCATAACAGTTGGTCTCGGTTTCCGTGACGATGCGGATCGCCAGAAGGTCCAGGATCTCATCGAACCGCTTGTTTTTGGTGACCATCTTTTTATTGATGGAGTAAAGATGCTTGGAACGTCCGAAAATTCTGAATGGGATATTGTGCATCTTTAAGACGATCGAAATATCTTCGATCATCAGATCAATCTGCTGATCTCTCTCCGATTTCTTGGATTCGACCAGTTTGGCGATCTCGTGATACTTCTCGTTGTCCAGATAATAGAACGAGAGGTCTTCCAGTTCGTTCTTGATCTCGGCAATACCTAAACGGTGGGCGATCGGTGCATAGACATCAAGGGTCTCGCGGGCGATCCGCTTCTGCTTCTCCGGCGGCAGGTATTGCAGTGTACGCATATTGTGCAGACGGTCGACCAGTTTGACCAGAATGACACGGACGTCCTTTGCCATGGCGATCAGGATCTTGCGGTGGTTGACCGCCTGATACTCTTTCTCGTCGGTAAATTTCAGATTGGAGATCTTGGTGACCGCTTCAACCATCTCGTAGATCTCTTCACCGAATTCTTCGATGAATTCTTCTTTGGAGACGTTGCAGTCTTCGATGACGTCATGCAAAAGACCGGCCGAGATCGTATATGGATCGGTCTTGAGTTTTGCCAGCTCATAGGCCACGTTGAGACAATGCACAAAATACGGCTCGCCGGAGCGCCGCTTCTGATCCTTGTGCTTTTCGTAGGCATAGTTGTATGCCTTGTCTATGAGGGCAATCGATTCCTCGTTTTTGATGTAGGTATTGATCTGCTCATAGAGGTCTTCTTTTGTTCTGGTCTGGTCTTTCATATGATCATAAACCTAAAAACCGAAGCTTCGCTCCGGTCTTCCTTAATACTTCATCAGAGTGAAGACATCGTATTTGTTTAATTTTTCTCTGCCGCCGAGTCCTTCCAGTTCAATCAAGAAGGCACAGCCGACGACTTCGCCGCCGAGTTCTTCGATCATCTTGGCTGTCGCTTCAACCGTACCACCGGTTGCCAGCAGGTCATCGATGATCAGAACCTTCTGTCCCGGCTTGATCGCATCGGCATGCATATGCAGCTCGTTTGATCCGTATTCCAGATCGTATTTATAGGAGATTGTCTTTCTTGGCAGCTTGTTAGGCTTTCTGACCGGAACAAAACCGATCTTCATTTCGTGTGCAACCGGACAGCCGAAGATAAATCCTCTTGATTCCGGGCCGGCTACAACCTGCGCACCGACTTTCTTTGCGTAATCGATCAATTCTTCACATGCGTAATGGAACGCTTCACCATCCGCCATCAGCGGCGTGATGTCTCTGAATAAGATCCCTTCCTGCGGGAAATCAGGTATTGACGCAACGTAATCCTTTAAGTTCATAAGTACCTCCCTAAACACAAATAAATTATAGTAAAACTAGATCAAATCTTCAATTACGAAGGAAAGTTTGCCGGGATGATAATTGTCCTTTTTGACATGGCCGATCATCGTGGTAAACTTCCTGGCGGCATGTGTCGTGTTGAAACTGATTGCCTCCAGATCTTCACTCAAGACAAACTTGGGATAAGAAGCGGAAATTAAGAAGCGTTTGGAGTAATTGCAGTCCTTAATCGCGAACAGCGGTTCTTCAAAGCCCTGGCCAAAGGGCTTGAGTTCATTGAGCTCCTCCAGAAGAGCATTGGTATACTCATTCTGATCCAGGGCAATCACATCCTTGGAAACTTCACTGATCTCAAAGTCATGTTCCTTAATATATTGTAAGAATTCTTCGTACTTTTCTTCTTCGATCGACAGACCCACCGCCTGGGCATGGCCGCCGAAAGCGGAAAACAAGGAAGAAGCTCCCATCAGATAGTCATGCAGATCGCCGCCCTTCGGACAGCGGCCGGAACCCTTAAGCAGATGATCGGACTTGCTTAAGACCAGAACCGGTTTGCCTAATTCGTCCATCAGACGATTGGCGATCAGACCGCAAAGGCCTTCCTTGAAGGCATCGGAAGCCACGACAACGACATTCTCTCTTACATCACAAAGACGCTTTGCCAATACCGCCATCTGCTTGGAGAGCTGCTTGCGGGAAGCGTTGATCTCTTCGATCTTAGGCAGATACATCGCGCAATCCCTGCGTTCAGACAGCAGGTAGCGGACGACGTAATTCACGTTGAGCGAATCATCCATTCTGGAGACCGCATTGATCTTGGGTATGACCTCAAACGATAAAGTTTCATAATCGTAATCCTTACTCTTCATGAGATAGGAAATCGGATAGATGTCCTTGCTTTTTAGGATCGATAACATCGTGTTTAAGAGATAGCGGTTATAGCCCAGAACCTGAACCATATCTGCCAAAGTTGCCAGCCCGCCATAGACCAGTGTCAGATCATCTTCCCTTATGCTGCTTGAAAGCAAGGCACACAGGCCGGCTGCACACATGTCGGCATACTTCTCATCAAAAAGATTCGGATGCAAAAAGGCATCGCAATCCGGATCGTCCTGATATTCATGATGATCGATAACTAAAGTATGCAGGCCTCTTTCTCTGGCATGGCGCAGCTGTTCATTGGCAATGATGCCGTTATCCACACAAAGCAAGACATCAAAGCCATGGTCGGCAGCCGTATCGACGATGCGCATGTTCAAGCCATAGCCTTCCTTGGCCCTGGAAGGAATGTAATAATTGGATGCGATATTCAGATCGTCAAAAAGGCGTTTCATGATGGCAGTGGCACAGATGCCGTCACAATCATAATCGCCGACAATAAAAAATCTTTTATCCTTCAAAGATAAAAGATGATCCTTAAAATCATTGAGGATCTTCAGATCGTCGACCTTGAAATCCGAGACATCCAAGGATGAGAGTTCAACGTTATTGATCTGACAGATCGTATCTTTTAAAGAAATGCCGTTTTCGTAAAAAACGTATTTCATAGTGTCGCCAGGCCAATCAGCAAGCCAAGGATCGAAAAGACGGCCTGCAGAAGATAGAAGCCAAGGACGATCGTCTTTTCTTTATAACCCTTGATGACAAAAGCGTAATGGATCGGCGTATAAGAGAAGACTCTCTTGTGGAAGAGTCTGACAGAGACCTGCTGGACAACAACACAGAACATCTCAATGACAAATACGCCGCCGATAAAAAACAAGGCAATGGCGCAGTCACTCAGTATGCCAAGGGAAGCAAATAAAGCACCCAGGGCAAGCGAACCGCTGTCGCCCATAAAGATCTTGGCCGGATGGAAATTGAAGCGCAGATACCCGATAAGACCGCCTAAAATGCATACCAGCAATAAGACGATATGATCAAAACCAAGGCGCGCACAAAGCACCACGAACGGAAGCAAAGCGATAAAGGAAACGCCTGCGCAAAGGCCATCCATGCCATCGGTAAAGTTGACCGCATTGGCTTCCGCCATATACAGAAGGATCATAAACGGCAGAAAAACCAGCCAAGGCAGATTGATCGTCTGATGCACAAACGGCAGTGTCACCTGGCAAGGAATAATGTCACGATAGACGAAAAACAGAAATGCCGTATAGGCGAATTCCATGATGAGTCTGGTCTTTGGTGAAAGGCCCTCATTGGAATGGGAACGGATGACTAAGGAATCATCGATAAAGCCAACGGAACAGTAAAGAATGTAAGAAAGTAAAACAAACTGCGTCCTTTTATCTGCCAGGCCTGTAAAATCCAGTACGGCAAACACGATGATCGGCAAAACTACGAAAAGAAGACCACCCATGATCGGTGTCTTCTCTTTCTGTTTGAATTCTTCCAAAGCATATTCCGAAGTAACCTGATTGATATTCTTCTTTTTCAGATAGGCGATGAAGTGCGGCATGACAACAAACATCGCAATGATTGAAAGGATCAATCCGGCTGCATAAATAAGTACAGATTTCATACCTGATTATTATACACTAATTTGTCTGACTTTCATCAGAAGTTTCAGCTGCTGTTTCGGAAGACGTTTCCACGGCATCCACGTGATTGATTTCACGGAAAGAAATGGTGATTTCCTTGTTTGGATCAATGATCGTACCGGCCGGCAGGGATTGCGCATAGGCGATGCCGAAACCATCCATCTTGATCGGAATGTGCGACAGATTCCAGAAGTCGATGACATCTTTTCTGGTCCAGCCGGTGAAATCCGGCAGGGTCATACTCTTGCCGTCTGTCAGCAGGAACACCTTCTGATAGGTATAAACATCTTCCCTCGCCTTTGGCAGCTGGTCGACGATGTGATTGCCGTCAAAGACACCGATGACTTCCAGATCGAGTTCTTCCGCCTTCTCTTTTGCTTCGTTATAGGATAAAGAGATCAGACTAGGCATCTCATGCTTTTCAATGTATTTTTCGCTCTGCTTCTCTTCCTCGTCGCCGATGATCAGATTTTCCAATAAGGCGATGCGGTCGATCAGATCAGGGATCGGCTTGATATCGTAATTGTAGTAGACCGTCTCCGGTGAGACATAGGCAAAATACACCATATATTGCGGATCGTTGTATGGGAAACCCAGCATGCAGGAGATGATGTTTTCATCTTCCGCATAACCGCCATCCAAAGGGATCTCGGATGTTCCGGTCTTGCCCATGACCTCCACTGTCTTTGCAGCATAGTGACGGCAAGTGCCATCCGGTTCAGCGACGACACGGCGCAGAAGATCCTGCATCTGCCTTGCAGTGGATTCCTTGATCGGTTTGGAGACGACCTTGCGGCTGCCCTGGTAGACGACCGTGTTGGTATTCGGGTCGACGATCTTTTCAATCAGATAAGGCTTGATCATCTCGCCGTTGCCGAAAATGGCGGTATACGTCTGCAAGAGCTGCAGCATCGTCGTTGAAGAACCCTGGCCATAGGTTGCCGTGATATCATCGACCGGCGATAAACCATAGTTGGTGTAGCCGGAAACTTCATCGATGCCGTCGGAATTGACCGTCTGGTAAAGATGATATTTCTCCAGATAATCCTTATAGTTATCGACACCGACATATTCCGACAATAAGGTCGCTGTCGCAACGTTACTGGAATAGATCAGACCGTAATCAAGCGGAATCGTTCCCCAGTCAAGACGGGAAACGTTATAGATACAGCCAAGCTGATCGCCGCTGTAGGTGCGGGCGGTCGAGGCGGTATAGCAGTAAGGTGAAGAGTCAAATCCCCTGTCACCGTCATAGACACCCAAATCCATGGCTGCCGAATAGATGACCGATTTCATGACGGAACCCGGTTCGTACGCCAGCTGTGAGCCGTAATTGACCTGGACATCGTCTTCCTTCAGTTCATTGGGATTAAAGGAAGGCGTCTGGCCCCAGGCCAGGATCTTGCCGGTTTTGATTTCCACCACAGCTGCCCATGCCCTCGAGGCTTTTTTGGCTTCCATTGTCGTATTTAAGGCACTGTTTAAAGCCTCCTGTATGGAGACATCCAAAGTCAGATAAACATCGTAGCCATTCACGGCATTGACGGTCTCTTCATACATGCCCGGCAGGATGTAGCCGTGCTTGTCTCTCTGATAGGAATGGTAACCATCCGTGCCGGAGAGTTCATCATTCAGATAAGATTCGATGCCCAGTTT
>AUXO010961484.1_pt1 | contig 10289 bp, 11 predicted proteins | sample 768731 | NCBI WGS metagenome assembly AUXO01 (sample SAMN02715735, study PRJNA202380) | gut metagenome | biome: sheep rumen | host: Ovis aries | place: New Zealand: Palmerston North | reverse complement strand
AAAATAATTAGAGTACGGTCTAATAAAATTGTTGTTTTATGGGAGAGTAATAATCAATATGTAGTTGTTGTTAGATATAAATAACCACTACATATAGTGCAAACAGAAAGGAAAAAATTATGGAAGATAATTATGTGGTATACCATTTGCACACTATGCTAAGTAATGGGGTTACAAATATAGACTCAATTACAAGTTATCAAGAGTATGTCGATTATGCAAAATCTCTCGGTATGAAAGCAATGGCGTTCAGTGAGCATGGAAGCGTATTTGAATGGCTTAAGAAAAAAGAAGCGGTTGAAAAAGCTGGCATGAAATACATACATGCAGAAGAATTTTATGTTACGGAATCTTTAGACGAAAAGATACGTGATAACTATCATTGCGTTCTTATAGCTCGTAATTATAATGGCGTTAAAGAATTAAATAAACTTTCAAGTATTGCCTTTAATCGTGAAGACAATCATTTTTATTATGCTCCAAGAATTTCATTCGAGGAGCTTATTAATACTTCTAATAATATTATAATATGCACTGCATGTTTAGCTTCGATTCTTGCTTCAGATAATGCTCCACTTAAAGAACGTTTTATTTCATTTTTAGTAGCAAATAAAAATAGATGTTTTTTGGAACTGCAACATCATGATGTACAAGCGCAGAAAAGCTATAATTTAACATTATGGAAACTATCTCAAGAAACTGGTATACCTATGATAACCGGTACCGATACCCACGCATTAAATGAAGAACATATGCGTGGTAGAAGTATTCTTCAAAAGGCTAAGAATATACATTTTGATAATGAAGATGGTTGGGATTTATCATTTAAAACTTATGATGAACTTGTTGCTGCATATGAAAAACAAGGGGTATTACCTATTGATATAGTTAAAGAAGCCATTAATAATACTAATATAATGGCTGATATGATTGAAGAGTTTACTATGGATAGAAGTTACAAATATCCACATCTTTGGGATAATCCAGAACAGTTACTTAGAGATAAGATTAAACAAGGTATTATCAATAAAGGAGTAGATAAATATCCAAATTATCAAGAATACCTCGATAGGATAGAATATGAGATGGAAGCATACAAACATAATGAAGCTATTGATTTTATGCTTCTTATGGAGGATGTTATATCCTGGTGTAAATCTCAAGATATTCAAACTGGATATGGCAGAGGTTCTGTCAATGGTAGTGTTGTTGCTTGGTTGCTTGGTATTACCGAAATGGATAGTATTAAGTTTGGGCTTAACTTTGAGCGTTTTATGAACGTAGAACGTGTCAGTCTTAGTGATATAGACACGGATATTCCACCATCAAGAATAGATGAAGTTAAAGCTTACGTATTTAACCATCATGGTTTATATTGTAGTGACATTGTTACCTTTAATACAATTGCTGATAAAGGTGCTATAAGAGATGTTGGTAGAGCATTAGGCATAGATTTGGATACAGTTGGAAAAATTTGTGATTCTGTTGATAACGAAGAAAAATATGCAGAATCTCGTAATAAATTTAAAGAATTATTTAAATACGTTGATTTAGTAAAGGGTTGCGTAGTATCGGTTGGCAATCACCCATGCTTTACAAAAGACGCATTAGTATTAACTGATAAAGGATATAAAACAATTAATACTATAAAATCCGGGGATAAAGTATTAACACATAATAAAAGATATAAGGAAGTAAAAGATGTAATTTGTACAAAAAGTAACACGGATTTTTATAACATAAAAACTTCGTTTATGGATATCAAAGCAACTGCTAACCATCCATTCTATATCAGAAGACCATCTAGTATTCGATTAAGAAAATACAAAGACGGAGTAGATACAAAAATTAAAACATATGAACAACCAGAATGGGTTAATGTTGAAAATATCCATAAAGGAGATATGTTGGGTATGCCAATAAATAACAGTTCAATTACGCCTGATAATGAGTTTTCTAACTATTTAAATTTTAATTCAGATAGTTTTTGGTGGATTGTAGGCAGATATATTGGCGACGGGTGGATTACTCATAACACAAATAGAAACACGAGATATCTTATTATATGTTGTTCTCATGAAACAAAAGAGTTATCCGAAATAATCACAAAATTAAAAATGGAGGGATATGATTATAGGGTAGAATTAAGAGATACTGTGCATCGTATTTATATCAAAAATATGAAGCTATTAGAATATCTTGAGAGATTTGGGAAATACGCAGACGGAAAGTATTTGACGGATGATATTCTTAATTTACCTATAGAGTTATTGAGATCATTTATTAGGGGATATATAAGTGCAGACGGTTCTTATTCAAAAAGAGATAATGCGTATTCCTTTAATACAATTAGCAAAAAACTTGCTTTAGGGTTAAGTATGTGTATAGCTAAAGCATATATGACTCATACTACATGTCAAGTTGTTCCAGCTCATACAGAAATTTTATTAGGGAGAAAAGTTAATTGTAAGGAAAAATATCAATGTCATTTTCACCTTGATAAGAGACAAAAGGATAATAACTTTTATGAAGATGGTTATGTATGGTTTTATTGTCATGGAACAGAAATATTAGACAACGTAGAAAATACTTACAATTTATCAGTATACGACGATAATTCTTATACTGTAAATAATGCTGCTGTGCATAATTGCGGAATGATAGTTTCTCCTCATTCTATAGATGATGAAATAGGATTATTCACCACATCTAATGATCCATTTCCGATTAGTCAGTTATACATGAAAGAAGTTGATAGCCTTAACTATGTAAAACTTGACTTACTTAAGTTGGATACTATTCAGCTTATTAGTGAGACATGTAAGATGGCAAATATTCCTATGGTATTACCTGACAATATGGATATATATGATGATAATGTATGGAATTCTATGAGAGATAATACAACTGGGTGTTTTCAATGGGAATCAAATACTGGACAAGATTATATTAGAAAATTATTATCCGATAATACTATAAATAAATATAAGAGAGCAGGACTTAATATAGATAAAATGACTTTATTATCCATAGGTAATTCTGCTATACGTCCAGCAGGAGCATCATATAGAGATGACTTAGCTAATGGCGTAGTTAGAAAAACGGGTTCAAAACCTATCGATGAGTTTCTTTCAAATACATTTGGTTATCTTGTTTTTCAATGCCAAATAATAGAATTTCTTCATCAGTATTGCGGATTCACCATGGGGGAAGCTGATATTGTTAGACGTGGTTTTGCAAAAAAGACCGGTACAGATCAGTTTATTCCAATAATAAAGAACGGTGGATATCTTAATGGTAACAAAAATCATTATATTGACGGTTATATTAAAACTATGAAAAATAAATATGGTATATCTGAAGCAAAATCTGAAGAGGATATTGTGGCATTTATTCAAGTTATAGAAGATGCGAGTTCATATCTTTTTTCATTAAATCATTCGCAACCATATAGTTTTATGGGTTATGCTTGCGCATATCTTAGATATTATTATCCAACTGAGTTTATTACTTGTTGCCTTAATATAAATAAAGACAATAGTGATAAGACTACGGCAGTTACTGATTATGCAAAAAAGGTTGGAGTAGAAATTGTTCCAATAAAATTTGGACATTCTCGTGCAGATTATGCATGTGATGCCGTTAATAAGAAAATTTATAAAGGTGTTGCTTCTATAAAGAATCTTAACAATGCTGTATCCGAGGAATTATACACACTATCTCAAAGTCGTGTGTACAATAACTTTATAGATCTTCTTATAGACATTGCCGAGAAAACTTCATGTAATTCTCGTCAGCTTGATATACTTATCAAACTCGATTATTTCTCTGAGTTTGGCGAAATTAATGAACTTTTGTGGAAGACATCTCTTTTTGATAAATTGTATGTTAAGGGTAAGGGTTTTAAATCAAACATAAAACAATCGAAACTTGGACTAGATTACCAATTTATCGAGCAATATTGTACAGAATTTAAACCAGCAGAGGTTAAAGAAGTTAACGTTGACGCTATGCAAACTGTACTTAGTGAGCACGAAAGTAAACTAGAAGAGTTTAATAATATGCTTGCACAGTGCATTAGGCATAAAAAGGACGGTACCGAAAATGGTATTAACTATGAAAAGTTATTTAAGCTCACTGAAATGCCTGAAGATATTAAGCAGCGTTTCGCAACTAAAACATCTGAAGCAGAATTTAAGGGATTGGACGGCTATAAACTATTGACAAACATTCAATACAATGGTAATATAATGAGTGTTAAGGAGAAAATTAAATATCAACAAGAATATCTGTCATATATAGACTATACCGATCCTAATATAAATCAGAATTATATAGTTGTAACCAACTTAAATACTAATTATTCTCCGAAATTTACAGCTTATCGTCTTAAAGATGGCAAAACAGTCAACTTAAAAGTACGTAAGAATAAAAAAGGAGATTATAACGTAAAAAATTCATTCAAAGATACTCCGTTTGAAGACGGCGATATTCTCCAAATGCTGCGGTGCAAAGCAGAACCTAAAGCTAAATTTATAGACGGAGGATGGAAGAGAGATTATACTGATAAAGAATGGTGGCTTTATGAATATAATGTCATAGGAGAAAATTAAATGTATTGAGAAGATGTTTAAAATATGTTATAATATAAGTGTACCCCTAGGATAGTAGTAAAGGAGATTTTATGAAAGAACATGGCAATTTTATTTCATATCTGCTTTTGTGTATTGCAGTATTGCTACTCGGTGTATCAGGAGTATTTACAACAATATCACTTAATCAGATGGAACAAAAACTGAATAATGTTGAGGAACAAAATGAGATAATACTACGAGAGTACGACTTAAAACAGAGACAGATAAATGATTTAAAAGTAGTAATAGACACTTATGCATCCGAAACTGATGCAAAAATTTCGGAGTTAGGCGGAGATGTACAGGAACTAAAAATAGAAAAAGAAACTAATGAACCAAATCTATTACACGAAGAACAACATACTCCTATTGGCGTATACGAACTTACGGCATATGAATGGACTGGTAATCCTTGTGCAAATGGTAATTATCCTAGCTGTGATTATACAGTAGCTTGCAATAGTCTTCCGTTAGGCACACGGATTTATATTGAGGGTTACGGTGAATATGTTGTAGAAGACACTGGAGGAATGGCTGGGAATGTAATAGACATCTACATGGGGGACGTATCAACTTGTCTACAGTTTGGAAGACAGACTGCTCAAGTCTATATAGTTGAATAAAGGAGAAAATTAAAACATGACAGTTATAACTATTTCTGGTAAAGCCGAAAGTGGTAAAGACACTACGGCGACTATTCTAAAAGAACAGTTGGAAGATATGGGTTATAGCGTATTGATTACTCACTATGCCGACCTACTAAAGTATATATGCAAACAATTCTTTGGTTGGGACGGTAAGAAGAACGAGGAGGGACGTACCCTCCTCCAAAAAGTGGGTACAGAGACGGTACGCACAAAGAAGCCGGAGTATTGGGTTGACTTTATAAAATCCATATTGGAATTATTCGATGAGGAATGGGATTTTGTATTAATTCCAGACACAAGATTTCCTAACGAAATTGAATCCATGAAAGATGATTTCGACTGTTTATCATTATATATTTCAAGACCAAATTATGAGAATCATCTAACAGAAGAACAGAGGAATCACCCATCTGAAACAGCATTAGATGATTATTATTTTGACCATAAACTCATTAATCCAGGAGACTTAGCTGGGTTAACCAATGAGATAAAAACATTCATAAACCATATGTTTGAAGATTCAGTAAAGAAGACGCTGATAGATAAGATAAAGGATCGCCTATGAGAAAGATAATTATAGATCTCGATGGTGTTGTGTTTGACACAATATTTACCATAGTAGACCTCTATAACGAAGATCATATATATTACAAAGATTTCCAAGTAGTGACACCTGATAAAGTTAAAACATGGGATTTTGATGAACTCACTTTAGAACCAAGAGAATATATTGACAAATATTTTAATCAACCTCGGTTCTTTACAAATGTCAAGCTTATGACATGTAGTAAGTGGATAATTAATAAACTACATGACGTTTATAATTATCGGATTATATTCTGTTCATCTGGTTCGTATCCAAATCTACAGTTAAAACGTGATTGGATTAATATTAATTTCCCATTTGCGGAATTTATTCCGGTTGAAATGCCAACCTATGAAGATAAGAGTCATGTGCCTATGCAGGACAGCATCTTCATAGATGATGTCTCAAAAAATCTTATTACTAGTAATGCCGATATAAAGATATGTTTTGGAGAAAATTTCAGTTGGAATGAGAATTGGGACGGCATCAGGTGTCGCAATTGGATTGAAGTATATGAATATATAAAAAAACTTGAGGGAGGCAAAGTTTAATGAAAATCAGTTTTAGAAACATTGTACAAGTAGACAAGTTCTGTAAAGCAGCAGAAAAATATGATGGCAACGTTACCGTTTCCGAGGGAAGTATATCCGTAGACGGAGAATCAATAGTTGGGATTATGACCCTCGGATTAAATAAAATTTTAGAGGTTAACATTTCAGACAAATTCTCTGCAAGCGCAGTACAGTTTGAATCTGAAATTGCGAAACTCGGCATAGAAAGGAGTTGAGATAATGTATACATACGAGATGGTAGGTTTGGCTGACCAAAATGGTAAAGAGTATGAGTGTGAATATGGCACGTATTCTTTGGCGGACGGATTTAGATTTAATGAATCTGTTGACCCTATTGTTAAAGACAAAGGCTGGAGAGAGATAGTAAACATATTATTTCACGACAATCTTTGGAAGCTTAAAAAAGATCCTGTCAAGAGAATGACCCAAGATGAACTTGAGGAAATTCTTGGTTATAAGGTTCAGATTGTTGACCCACAGCCGGATAAAGAAGAAATTGATGAAAAACATCGTAAGGCAGTAGATGATACAGTTCGGTTCTTAAAAGATTTTTTTAATCTAGATGTAGATCCCAAAGATTATTATTAAACGCACTATATATAGTGGTTAAGAGTGATTAACAAATACAATATATTGTATTAAAAATATAATGAAACGGAGATTTTATAGGATGATAAAGCTCTACAGTACACATTGTCCAAAATGCAGAATTTTGGAAACACAACTTAAAAAACATAATATTGAATTTGAAGTAATAGACGATGAAGAAATTATGATAAATAAAGGCTTTAAGTCTGCTCCAAAGTTGGAAATAAACGGACAAATACTGGATTTTCCAGAAGCAATGACAAAACTTATGAGTGGAGGACTTAATTAATGGACTATAAAAACTATGAAGATTTTAGACCGTATGTAGACTTTATAAAAAATTATAGATTAGCAAGCAACGCATCAACCGGAAGTGCAGTTGATTCTAATGCAAATGTTGAATATAAAAATGTAACAACGATGACAGGAGAGCTTACCAAACAACAACTCATTGGTGTTAACAGATTAATTATGTTTGACACATTAAAGAAACTATTTAACGAAGATATAGCTAAAGAATATTTGAGACAGTTGGATAATCATGAAATTTATAAACATGATGAAACTCAGCCAAATCTTCCTTATTGTGTAAGTATAACAATGTACCCATATCTATTTAATGGTATGGCAGAAATAGGAGGTATATCTGACTCTCCTAAGAATCTGCAATCTTTCTGTGGATCATTTATTAATCTTGTTTTTGCTATAGCCGCTCAATTTGCAGGAGCCGTAAGTACTCCAGAGTTTTTAACATATATGGATTACTTCATTAGAAAAGAATACGGTGATGAATATTATAAACATCCAACTAAGGTAGTTGATGGTTCAAATAGGCACAGAACTATGGAAGAAGTAATTATACAATATTGGCAGCAAATAGTTTATTCGCTTAATCAACCAGCCGCTGCTAGAAATTATCAATCTGTATTTTGGAATATAGCATACTTCGATAAAGCTTACTTCAATGGAATATTTGAAGATTTTGTGTTCCCAGATGGTACAAGACCAAATTTTGATTCAGTAATGTGGCTTCAGAAACGATTTATGCAATGGTTTAATCAGGAAAGATTAAGAAAAATACTTACATTTCCAGTAGAAACGGCTAATTCATTAGGTGGTGTAGATGAAAACGGTAACGTTTGGTTTGATGACGAAGATTTTGCAGACTTTCTTGCAGATATGTGGAGTCAAGGACATTCGTTCTTTTGGTATAACAGCGATAGCGTTGATTCATTAGCTTCATGTTGTAGACTTCGTAATGCGTTACAGGATAATACGTTCTCTTATACTCTTGGAGCAGGTGGTGTTAGCACTGGAAGTAAATGTGTGATTACAATTAACTTTAACAGACTAATTCAAAATACTTATAAAAATAAAGAAGAATATATTAATGATGAAAATCATTTGAAATTAGATAAAGCAATTAGAAACCAGGTAAATAAAATTCATAAATATCTCGCAGCTTATAACGAAAACCTAAATGAAAATCTTAAAGCTGGATTAATGCCAGTGTATGATGCTGGTTATATAAGTATGGATAAACAGTATTTAACTATTGGTATTAATGGGCTTGTAGAAGGAGCAGAATTTTTGGGTATACCAATTTCTCCTAACGAGGAATATGAAGAGTATTGTACTACTTGCCTAAAACCAATATACGAGGAAAACAAAAAGGCTAAAACTAAGGATATTATGTACAATACAGAATACGTACCAGCTGAAAATCTTGGAGTTAAAAATGCTAAATGGGATAAAAAAGATGGATTGTTTTCTCCACGAGATTGTTATAATTCCTATTTCTTTTTACCGGAAGATAATACCCTATCAGTGATTGATAAATTAATCTTACATGGTAGTAAGACTACGAAGTGGTTAGATGGCGGAGTAGCTTGTCATATTAACCTTGAAGAACATTTAACGAAAGAACAATATAAAAAACTTATGGCTGATGCAATTAAAGCTGGATGCCAATATCTTACATTTAATGTTCCTAATACAGTTTGCAATGATTGTGGATATATAAGTAAACACAAGTTCGATAAATGTCCAAGATGTGGTTCTGAAAATGTTGATTGGGCAACAAGAATTATAGGATATCTTAAGTTGATATCTAGGTTTTCAGAAAAAAGACAAGAAGAAGCTGCTAAGAGGTATTACATAGATGGAACAAATTATTGATAATAGACCATTAAAATACCAAGGATACGCAATAGTTCTCCAGGAAGTACCTGATGAAATAACGTTAGCTTTCAATATAAGTGGATGCCCTCACCATTGTGAGGGTTGCCACTCACAAAACTTATGGGAGTATAAAGGAAACATCCTAAAAGATGAAATTAAATCAGTTATCGATCAATACAAAGAATATATTACTTGCGTATGTTTTATGGGCGGAGATCAAAATATTAGTGAATTAAAAGAACTATGTAAATTAATTAAAGATGATTATGGGCTTAAAACATGTATTTATTCTGGCGAAGATACCATAAATAAATTTAAGATATTTATAGATGAATGCTTATTAGATTATTTAAAAATTGGACGATATAACAAAATGCTAGGCGGATTGGATTGTGAATATACAAATCAAAAAATGTGTGAAATAAAAAATAATCAAATACAAGATATTACATATAGATTTCAGAGAAAGAAGGATAATGTTTAATGTGTAAATTATGTAAACAACTAAAAAAAGAAAAGGGCGATATTGAGATTTATGAGGTAATAGTTAATCGTCAATTTTTATTTTATCAATTTCAATATGATTTAAGTGATGAAGAATGCAATATAAATTATTGTCCTCTTTGTGGAGAAAAAATAGCGCAATATAAATAGTAATTACTACACAGTTCGTTGTTAAGGAAGTATAAGAAAATGTATATATATTTGGTTAAATATAAGAAAAATATTATAGCCGCAGCCGATAGTGATTCACAAGCTGAAGCGGTTATCAAACAATATATGCGAGATAATAAAGATATGAAGCTCGAAGATTTTGACTTAGAACCGATTAGGTTTTTTACAGAATAATAGTGATTATGAATAAAGGGAGAAATTAAATATGGGATATAAGGTTTCTATAGTGGGATGTGGACACGTTGGGGGTTGTATGAAACAGCTATTCCCCGATGCGATTATATATGATGAGCCTAAAAAGATTGGTACACGGGAAGAAGTAAATGAATGTGATTTCGCTTTTGTCTGTGTACCAACTCCTATGGCTGATGACGGTAGTTGCGACACTAGTATTGTGGATGATGTA
>AUXO016641004.1_pt1 | contig 10291 bp, 11 predicted proteins | sample 768731 | NCBI WGS metagenome assembly AUXO01 (sample SAMN02715735, study PRJNA202380) | gut metagenome | biome: sheep rumen | host: Ovis aries | place: New Zealand: Palmerston North | reverse complement strand
AAGTTTAATGAAACAAAACAATTCATATTAGAAAGTATAGTATTCACAGCATTTAATTTATATAACAATGGTGGAGCTTCTAAATCTAAATTAGTAGAATCTCATAGTAGATTTGAACAAGAAATTGAAAATGACAAAGAAGAAAAATTATCAAGAACACAACAATTAAATACATTTAAGATCCAAGCATTAAAGGAATTAGGATATACAGAAATAAATAAAGAGAATGCATCTGAAGTATTAAATAAGATGGCTGAAATTCAATCTAGAAAAGTTTAATATTTTAACTCAGAGTGCACTTCCAATAATATATGTTATGTTAACTTCTATATTATTTTTAAAATAAGTCTATATAAAATATAGGCTTTTTTATTGAGATAATAAATAATTATTACTATTCTATTAATTGATATATAAAATGAGTCATGTATGAATTTATATAAATTTTTAAAAAAATTATTTTTTTAATATATTGTATATTTATATATAATACATATTTCTTATATAAGGTATTATATTATATACATTATTAATAATATATAATAAGGTATATATAAAACAAAAGTTTGCTATGAGGTGAATAATTACCCATCTTTTGTATTCTCGATGCAAATTAGAATTTTTGAATTTTTATCAAGGTGGTGAATTATTCATCTTTTTTTGTCTCGATGCAAATTAGCAAAATTAAAAAAGTTACTATTTGTAACTTTTATTCATTTTTAATCCATTTAGCATATAGTGTTATATTTTCATAACCAGTCTGGCAATTATTTTCATCGAAAGTAGGGGTCCTTGGTAGGTTGATTGTATTTGTAACATTTAACTTTTTTGTAAATTCTTGATCATAATACCATCCATCAAAAGTATATCCATCTTTCTTTGGAATATAAATGTCATCAAAGTCACTAGTATGTGCTGCTACATTAACATGAGTAAAATAGACCTCTTCCCCATTATCGACGTAGGAAACTCTAAATCCCCCACCCTCTAATGGTACACAATCTTTTTCCTTCTTTCTTTTGAAAAAAAACATATCACTCACCTACTTTAATTTTTTAATAAATTTATCAATATCACTATTTTTAGTTTTATTATTAGTTATTGATAAATGCTCAGTATGTGGATTTAATAAGTATTTATCTAATTTATTAATCTTTTTTTCATATTTCATATTTGAATCATGTGTTACTACGAAATATGTTTTTCCTTTTATTTTTTTACCATAACTATTAAGAAATGATTTTATTATTGGGCATATATCAAAAGCCCATATTGGTGAACAAATAATTACGTTCCTATAGTCTTCTATTTTCTTTTGCATACCAAAACTTTTTAGTTTAGGTAGTATTCCTTTTAAAGATTCATATCCTGAACGTAAATATGCTTTAGTTCCACTTCTATCAATACCATCACTAATACTTAGTAGCTCACAATTAAGTTTTTCTTTAATATACTCTGCCACTGCTTTAGTATTACCTGTTCTACTATAATATATACAAATTGTTCCTTTCATTTTGCCTACTCCATTTTAAAATAAGTCTATATATAAATTTTATCATATATTAATTAATATTACTAGTTATATATTGAGTTTATTTATGTATATAGATATAATAATATTAGAATATATTTGGTAATGGAGGTGCTAATTTATGAGTAAAAAGAAGAACAAAAAGAAAGACAAACATAATAATCAAAACAATCAACAAATTCAAAAAAAACAATCTAAACAACAAACTCAAAATAAGCATCCAAATCAACAACAAACAAAATCTAAAAATATAAAGAAAAAATACTATAAAAAATATTATAAAGATAATAAAAAGAAACAACAAAAACAAGTTAAACCTAAAGAGGAAATTGTTCAAAAAGAAACAAATATTGAGATGGTTACAGAGCCAGTTGTTGAGTTTAAAACAGAAACTCCTACTGAAGTAAAAAAAGAAACTAAAAAAACTAGTGATAGTAAACCTAGAAAAATAAGTATATTTAAATTAGTAATGAGTATTATTAGCGCACTACTTTTACTAGCAGGATGTATTTTAGATACCTACTCTATTATTTTATATGAGAATATTGAAACATTACTTAGAATATTAGGTATTTCTATTACTGTGTATTTCTTTATATTTTTAACTTATTTATTATTTAGAAGTATTAGAAAGAAATTTATAGCATTCATAATACCTTTTATAATAGCTATTATGGTTGTTTTAATTGAGGGTACTATATTTTATTATTTAAATAAAATATATACTTCTATTGATGTATTAAGTGATAATAAATATATGAAATATTCTTCTTTAGTAACTTATGATCTATCATTAAATGGTATTGAAGATTTAATAAATAGAAAAATTGGTGTTACTAAAGAAAAAGAAGATTATGAAGGAAATGTTTTAGCAAGAGAAGTTATTGAAAAATTAAAATTAGATGAGAACAATACTATTGTTGAATATGATTCTACTATTGAAGAATTATATGCACTTAAGAATTTAGAAATAGATGCAGGTTTCTTTAGTAGAAATTATGTAGATATGTTCTATTCTCTTGAAGATTTTGAAAATATTGAAGAAGAAACAAAGGTATTACACGAAGAAAGTAAAGAATATGAGAGTATTGAAGAAGATATTAAAAGTGAAGGCGCTTCATTAAATAAACCTTTTAGTATGTTACTTATTGGCGTAGATTCTTCTAAGAATGGTGTTACATCAGGTTATAATGCAGATGTTTTATTATTAGCAACATTTAATCCTAAAACGCTAAGAGCTACCCTAACCTCTATTCCCAGAGATATGTATTTAAAAACTGCTTGTTCTAATGGAGCATATAGAAGAATAAATACTACTACTTGGGGAAGCTCATCTAGTTGTGCTGTTAAAACTGTAGAAAATATGTTTGGTATAGATATAGATTACTATGCTAAAGTTAACTTCAAAGGTGTTGTTCAATTAGTTGATGCAGTTGGTGGTATTGATGTAGATGTAGACTACTCTATTTGTGAACAAAATAGTTCTAGAAAATGGGGTTCTAATACTCAATATGTAGAAGCAGGACATCAACATTTAAATGGTGAACAAGCTTTAGCTTTTGCAAGAAATAGACATAAACCAAATGATGGAAGTAAAGTTGGTAAAACAATGGCTAAGTATTGTCCTAGTTGGAATAAAGGAACTAGAAATGATTATACAAGAGGAAAAAATCAAATGAAAGTTATACTTGGTATAATTAGAGCAGCTACTAAAATGGATAATCCTAATGATGTAGTTGGTGTATTAGACAAAGTTAAATCTAATTTCCAAACTAACGTTAAAGCAAAAGATTTATTACAAATGTATGATTTAGCTAAATCAATAGTTATTTCTGATAATACAAATTTAGTAAATGTACAAAGAATGCAATTAAGTGGTGCTGGTATGTGGAAGAAAATATATGAACCACAATCAAAGAGCTACCCTGCTGTTACTATTCCTTATCCAGGAAGTATTAATGATATTAAAAAAGAGATAAAAGCAAATCTTAAAAACACAGGTGTTAGTGGTTCTAAAAAAATATCATTTGATTTAAATAATTTTTATAAAGATAAAATAATCGGTCAAGGTAGTTACTCTGCCCCATCAATAGCTACTCTTAAAAATATGTCTGGACAGTCAGTTTCAAGTATTAAAAATTATGCTGCATCTCATAATTTAAAATTAAAATTTATTGACGCAAATACTAATCAAGAAGTAAATATAAATGATTATTCTGTATATTCTTTTTATAAACAGAAAGAACATAAAGATATAATATTAGATCAAGTAAGTACATTAACTATCTATGTTAAAAAGGAAGAAACACTTGATGAATAAGGAGGTGAATTAAATGTCTATATCATTTTTAATAGTTCCAGGATTAAATTATCAAGTTAAGGAAAATATTAAGAAAAGACAGTATTCTAAAGAAGATTTACATGAGATATATAAATATACATTAAATAATATATCAAAAACAAAATCAGTTCTTATAGGAGATGCTATTATATTTTTAATAGTGTTTGGCTTTATATCATATCAAATAATATCATCTGATGCTTTAGTATTTGGTATTATATTTGGAGTTAGCTGTTATTTAATATCTTTGTTGATAGTATATTTAGGAGCTAAATCAGTTAAAAATCAATTTCCTAAATTATTGAAGAAATATTATCCTGAATATTATGATGAAATAATAAATGGTCAAAGTAGTAATATAGAATATTCTACTCAAAACAATTAAAAAACTTTAAACAATTTGTTTAAAGTTTTTTTATTCTCCTTTAACAATATATAATTTTCCATTATCTTTTATTAAGGTTAATATAATTGATTTTTCATAACCTAAATCTTCTACATATTCCCATGATAATGAAACATTGTATGCTTCATATTCTTCTTTATTATAAGTGTATTTAGTTTCTTCAATATTAGTAACATCTACCCTACTTACTTCAGGTAGTTTTTGAGTTCTATTCCCATCTATATTACTTTCTACATTTTTATATAAAGTGGCACCTAAATTTTCTTTAAAATTTTCTTTTAAATCTTTATGAATATATTCAAGACCACCTATATCAGTACTAGCTATTTTATTATTAAGAGTAAATACATCAATTATAAAGAGTTTTGAGAGTATTTCAGCGTATTTACTATAATCAATAGTATCTTCATTTAAAATAATCTCTAACTCTTTAAAATTGCTACTAAATAGCTCTGTATCAGTATCATTTAAACTATATCCATACAATTTTAAAGATCTTAATTCTTTAGTATTAGATTCTGGTTTAGATAAAGTGTTTTTTATTGTATAAAAAGTATATCCAAATAAACCTATTCCAATTATTATAAATAATACTATTATAAATATATCTAATTTCTTTCCTTTTTTCATTTATTTCTCCTTTTTAGAAACTCTTGTATCTTTATAATCTTTTCTTTATCTTTAGGTCTATTATTTTCTAACATCCATTTTAAATTAACTTCTAACTTTTCAACTGGATACCCATCAATAAATTCAATATTATCATGATTAAAATTTTTACAATTAACATCTATATAATCATTTAATTCATATACATAATCATAACGTGTTGATTGCTTCATATTATATTTTTCTTTTAATTCATCAAATATTTCTTTTGTAGTTTTAATATCAATATCAGCACACTCATCACATAGATTATTCATTAATAATGAACCACTAGCTATAATACAATAACTATTTTTATCTAAATGAAGTTTATTTAATTTTTCTAAGTATTCTGCCTTTTTCATATTATTACCTTCTTAATTATTTTGATTTTTTATTTCATGTAGTTTATCATCAATTTCTTTAACTAAATTATATTTTCCCATACGATCTTCTTTACCATCATGGTTTATGAAATTATTCCATTCTTCTAAAACTTCATCTATATTTCTTTTATTTACTCTATCATTTAATATTGCATATGCTGTTTTTTTATAATTCATAATAGAGACTGCACCTAGAGCTTTATAATATGATTTTTTAGGTATTTTAGATATTTTATAATAATATAATGCTAAATCATCATCAACTTTTCTAGGATTTTTGATAATTATTTTATTTGTTCTAAATATTGTTGTAGCTCCGTTTAATTTAACTTTTTGGGCATCTTTAGGAACTTCAACATCATATATAGTATCTCCTCTATGTAACCATCTAATTATACATTTTTCACTAGCAAAATTAAAACCACCAAAATCTTTAGGATTTTCTCCTTTTGGATTCCATCTATCACTTATATTAACTTCACCAATTTTATATTTAAAACTACTTTTAGCACCAGAAGTTGTTCCAAACATTACTTTTACATATTTTTCCATATTATTCCCTTTCTAAAAGACATATACATTCAATATGTTTTGTTCTTGGAAACATAGAATATGCATTTATATTTTTTAATATATAATTATTTAATAAATCTATATCTCTTTTTAATGTATTTGGATTACATGATATATAAACTATCTTTTTAGAATTAGAATTCTTTAAAAACTCAATTACACTACTAGATAAACCATTTCTTGGTGGATCTACGATTATAGTATCATAATCTCCATTAGCTATTTTAGCATCTCCACATATAAATTCTATATTTTTTAAATTATTTAAGTCTTTATTAATATTTGCATTTTTTATAGAATCTTCATTTATTTCTATACCAGTAATACTTTTATAATTTTTATTCATCCATATTCCAATAGTTCCAGTACCACAGTATAAATCTAGTAATTTATTTCCATTACCTATATATTCTTTGGCTTTATCATATATTAAAATCATACCTTCTTTATTTACTTGATAAAAACTATTAGGATATATACTAAATTTTAAATTATTTATTTCATCTATTAAATATTCTTTTCCTTTAATGAATTTATTATTTATATATAATGAATCACATTCAATATTACGAATATTTTTATCTTTTATATTACCTAATATATTAATCATTATCTCATTGTTAATACATCTTATTAATATTTCATTTATTCCATTTAAATTATATTTTTTTAAATCACCTATTTTAGAGTTAATTTTAGGGTTTAATAGCATACAACTATCTAATTCACATAAATCATGTGTTTTATCGTTAAAATAGCCTAATTTACCCTCTAAAACATGCAATATAACTTTATTTCTATAATTATATTCATTTTTAGTACTTATATATTTAATATCTCTATCAAATAATCTATTTAAATAATTATTTTTAGCACTTATTTCATTATCTAATGTAGTGTGTAAAAAATTACATCCTCCACATTTATCATATATAGGACATTTTACTTCTACTCTTTTATCACTCTTTTTTATAATATCAATAATTTCACCAGTAGAATAATTTTTATTATCTTTTATTATTTCTATTTCTACTTCTTCATCCTTTAAAGCATTTTTAACAAATATAACTTTATTATCTATTCTACCAATTCCATTACCATTATTATCTTCATCAGTAATAACTATTTTATACTTTTTCCCTATCATATTTACCTCTATTCATAGTAAGTTTTTTACTCTTAGCTTTTATTATCAACCATATATAACTTAGCTTTTATTTTATCAGATTCTGCACCATATAAATCTTTTTTTCAAAATCTAAATAATCCATATTATCTATCTTTTCCTCATATATATAATATCATAAAAATAAGAACTTTAGATAAAGTTCTTATTTTAAACTACTAAATATACTTGTTCCTACTCCTAAATCATTTTTAATATTAAATCCATCTAATATAGTTGCACCTACATCAGCTAGAGTATCTCTATCATTTATATGTTTACTCTTTTTAAATAAAGTACTATAAATTAATATTGGAACATCTTCTCTAGTATGATCACTACCCTTAAATGTAGGATCATTTCCATGATCAGCGGTAATAATTAGTAAATCATCTTTTTTAAGATTTTTAAGTATTATTGGTAAATAATAATTAAATTCTTCTAAAGCTTCTAAGAATCCTTTTCTATCTCTTCTATGACCATATAATGTATCAAAATCATTTAGGTTAGCAAATAATAATCCTTCAAAATTACCTTTAGAGAAATCAACTATTTTCATAATAGTGTCGATATTATTTTTAGTTTTAATTTTAACTTCAAAACCTTTATTATTAAATAAATCTGGTACTTTACCTAAACCAATAGTTTTAATACCATTTCTTTCAAGCAAATCAAGTGTGTTAATAGGAGGATCTGCAGTATAATCTTTTCTTTTTGAATCATCTCTTATAAATTCTCCTATTTTACCATAAAAAGGTCTTGCTATTACTCTAGCTACTTTATATTCACTATTTGTTGTTATATAACTAATTTTCTCGCATATTTTATATAAAGTTTCTAAAGGAACTACATCTTCATGAGCAGCTACTTGTAGTACACTATCAGCACTTGTATATACTATTATTGAACCTGTTTTAATTTGCATTTCTCCAAGTTCATCTATTATCTCATGACCATCTCCTGCTATATTTCCTATAACATCATATCCAGTTGATTTTTGTATCATTTCTATTAATTCATTTGGAAAACCTTCAGGATATGTTTGATATGGAGTTTTAAGTATAGCTCCCATTAATTCATAATGTCCATTTAATGAATCTTTAGCATGTGATGCAGGATGAGCTTTCATATATAATCCTCTTTTTTCAGGTACTTCATAACCAAGTAATGTTGTAAGACCTAATCTTTCAAGAACATCTAAATTATATGCTTCCCCTATTGTATGTAGTATTGTATTAGCTCCTTTATCACCAAATTTTTCAGCATCAGGAGCTTCTCCTACTCCACAACCATCAAGTACTATTAAAAATATTCTTTTAAACATATCTATTCACTTCCTTTAGTACTTCTATTAAAATATTCATTATAACTATCTTTTATAAAATTATTAGCTAAATGAGTGTATATTTCAGTAGTAACTACATTCTCATGTCCAAGTAATTCTTGAACACTTCTTATATCCGCACCACATTCAATTAAATGAGTAGCAAAACTATGTCTTAATACATGTGGTGTTATTTCCTTTTTAATACCTTGTTTAATAGCTATTTCTCCAATTATTTTATATAATCCTTGTCTAGTCATTCTTTTACCATGATTATTTAAAAATAATGCATTTGTTGGTTTCTGATTCTTAACAAATAATAATTCTCTATATGTATTTATATATAAATCTAAATAATGAACAGCTATTTTAGATAATGGAACTATTCTTTCTTTACTTCCTTTTCCAAATACTCTTACAGCCATATTTACTAAATCTATATTATCTATATCTAAACTAACTAATTCTGTTGCTCTAAGTCCACTAGCATATAGCAATTCTAAAATAGCTTTATTTCTATAATCAAATGGGTGTTCCAAATGAATATCAAGTAATTTATCTACCTCTTTAATACTTAAATAATTAGGTAATGTTTTCTTTCTTTTTAAACTTTCAACATCTTCACTAACATTAACTAATCCTTTATACATAGCTAAATATTTATAAAAACTTTTAATACTAGCAATTATTCTATTAATAGAACTTTCATTATATGTTTTAAATATATGTAATATATAATTATCTATATCTTTTTTAGATATTTGATCAATTTCTTTTCCAGTGTATTCTAAAAAGAATCTTAAGTCTCTTATATAAGATTCAACTGTATTTTTAGAATAGTTTTTATCAATAGATAGATAACTAATAAAGTCATCTAAATATTCTTTATTATTAATCTCTACCATAATATTACCCATATTAATTATATAATATTCTTCTATAAATAAAAAGAATATTGACAAAACTTTACTGTGTCAACATTCTATAATTCGTTTAATCCTCCACAAGAAGAAGTTATTTTATTAATACTTTCATCGTATTTAGATACATTTTCATCATATTTAATAAAAGATAATGGTTTTGTAGTTATATCACTTGTTATAAGAGATTTATGGCTACTTTTTAATTTAAATTGAAGTAGATTTCTACTATAGCAATTACTATCAAAATCATATAATTTATATGTTTTTAAAGTATATTTACCTACTCCTTTATCATAATTACCTGTATATGCTAATTTACTAATTGCATCTATATATAAAATAAAAGTATCATCATTTTTAAGTATTAATTCATATTTATATTTACCATTAGTACTAATACCATAATCACTTAAAGCATCAATACTAGAACTATCTATATCTGCGCTTGATATATATCTACCTACATGAGATCTTACATTTTTAGCTCTATTAGTAATAAATATAAAAAATAAAACTAATAATATACCAAATGCTATAAATAGTATAATTGATAATTTATTTACTTTAATATCATCATCCATATTTATCTTCCTATCCTAGTATAATATTATCATATTTTTATTTAAAATTAAACTTTATATGTTAAAATATTCATGAGGTGTTAATTATGGATTTACTTCAAAATAAATTAAGACCAGAATATTTAAAAGATGTGTTAGGTCAGGAACATATTATTGGTAAAAATAAATTATTAAATAATCTTGTTAAAGAAAAGAAATTATTTAATATTATTTTTTATGGTAATACAGGTTCAGGTAAAACTACAATAGCATTAGCTTTAATGAATGAATTAAAATTAAGATATAGATTATTAAATGCCACAGTTAATCCTAAAAAAGACTTTGAAATAGTTATAGAAGAAGCTAAAATGTATAATGGAATTATCTTAATAGTAGATGAAATTCATAGAATGAATAAAGATAAACAAGATATA
>AUXO015468718.1_pt1 | contig 10292 bp, 8 predicted proteins | sample 768731 | NCBI WGS metagenome assembly AUXO01 (sample SAMN02715735, study PRJNA202380) | gut metagenome | biome: sheep rumen | host: Ovis aries | place: New Zealand: Palmerston North | reverse complement strand
AAAAATGGCGGTATGGACCTGTTTCATTGAGCACAACAGAAAAATCTGCAGGAAGATCCTGCCGGTACCGGAACAGAAAGCATGCCGGCTCTATTCCGGTTCTTCCAGTTCTCCCATAGTATCCAGGTAGCGGGCCGGCACCGCGTCCTCTACGATCTGCCGCAGCTTCTCCATGGACATGGAATCAAACTCGTGAACGCCATGGTCTGCCGCCATTTCTTCCGTAAAATCTTCCAGAGGGTAAATACGGAAGCCCTGTCTGCCGTCTTCATAATAAGTAACGATCGGATCCAGACACATGGCTGCAGGGCGGACCCTGCCGGTCGCAGGATCCCGGACCGCTTTTACAGTCAGCATACCGCTGAGCAGGTTGGAGCCGATCTTCTGGGCGCTTATAAAATTGCCCAGGGAATAGATGACCGGACATCGGGTCCCGTCACTTTCCCTTGTCAGGACCGTCAGCTCCTGCAGGACATGGGGATGATTGCCGATGATAATATCCGCGCCCCAGTCCACCATTTTCTGCGCCAGAACTCTGACAGAGGCATCGACCCGGAAGGTGTTCTCTGTTCCCCAGTGGGTATGGACCACGACCAGGTCAGCCTGCTGCCTGGCCTTCCGGATCTGTTCCCGGATCCGCTCCTCCTGTGATGTAAAGATCATGACACAATCCGTGCCGGAAGGCATGCGGCTGTTGGAAATCTGGGTATAGCCCAGAAAAGCCACTTTAATGCCGTTCTTTTCGACGATCCGGATCCGGTCCGCGTCTTCCTCTGACGCGTAGAAACCCACTGCAGGAATGCCTTTCTCTTCCCAGTAAGCCAGGGTGGCCAGTGCCCCCTTTGTGCCCTTGTCCAGCATATGGTTATTGGCCAGATTGATCACGTCAAAGCCCGTATCGGTCAGGGCGTCTCCCGCCGCGTCCGGAGAATTAAAGGCCGGATATCCTGAAACGGCGTACACCGATTCCGCCAGCGGCGTTTCCTGGTTGACGGTCGCGATATCCGCCCGGGATATCTGTTCCTTTACGTATTGATACATGGGACGGAAATCATATCCCTCCGCTGTCTCCGCGTCTTCATAGACTGATGTATGGATCAGATTGTCCCCGACCGCCAGGATCGTGACCTCCTCCGCTTCTTTTGTTTTCTCCTGCTGTTCCGCGGACTTTCTGTCCGCCAGATCTTCATTTGGGATGCTGCTCTTTTCGGCCTGGTCTTCCGTGAACACGGGAGACGGGCGCCGCGCCGGTCCCGTCCCACTTTCCCCGGTTCCGGCATTGACAGACACTGCTGCGCAGGCTGTCAGCATGAGACAAGTCAGGGCCGCTGTCATACAGTACAGAAATTTTCGCATTCGATTGCTTCTACACATATTTATTCTTCTCCGGAGTCATCTGATAAAATCCGACACGCATTATTGTAACACAAATCTGTCGGCGGCTATGCCTTTTCAAAGCAGCGGATTCTGTCTATAATACAGGCTATGGAAAAACTAATGCGCGCAAGAGACATGGCAAAACTTCCCTGTATCTCCTGTGAAGGCTGCGGCGACTGCTGCCGGGGCATGGGGGATACCGTCCATCTGGACCCTTATGATATAGCCATGCTCTGTAAAAATCTGAACTGCACATTTGAAGACCTGCTGGATGTCCGGATTGCCCTGCACGCTGAGCAGGGCCTGGCCATCCCTCATCTGCTGATGGAAAAAAGCCGGGGCTGCTGCAGCTTTCTGGGCAGTGACGGCCGCTGCGGGATCCACAGCTTCCGTCCGGGATTCTGCAGGCTCTTCCCTCTGGGCCGTCAATACGACGGAAAAGGTTTTCAGTACTTTATCGTTCCGGGAGGCTGTGACATGCCGGGCAAGACCAGGGTCCGGATCCGCAAATGGCTGGATATTCCCGACCTGCCCCGCTACGAAGCCTTTGTATCCAGCTGGCACTATTTTGTCAGGGACGCCCAGGCCGGGCTTGCCCGTTCACAGAATCCGGAACTCAATCAGCAGATCAACCTCTTCCTGCTGCAGACCTTTTACGGCATCCCCTATGACCCTGACCGGGATTTCTACGACCAGTTTGAGGAGCGTCTTGCGAAGGCCTCCCGCCTGTTCACTGACTGACAAAAGGATCCCTCCCGGATCTGCCCGCGCCTTACCGCAGGCAGATCCGGGAGGGATTTTCTCACTTCCTTATATCCGCATCAGGACCTGTCATTTCTTTTTCCACTGTCCGTAGAGGTGTACATTTCCGTAAGCGGCTGTTTTGGCCACCGTGCATCCATTGGTATAGATCTTCAGGGTATATCCTGAGGGCTGCTTTCCTTTTATATACCAGCCGCTCTTTGTCCCGCTGCTGTAATACCATTTCTTATCGTATTCCCTGTAGACAGTCCAGCCTTTGAAGCTGTACCCGGTCCGGGTGAAGCCCAGCGCCGAAGCCGTCTTCGTTGCCGTACTGGTCCCGTACGTGACCTTTGTTGTTACGGAAGATGCCCCGTCGGAATCTGTCTTATGATATTTGATGGTGAATGTATCCGGATTCCAGCGCCCGTAGAAATGGACCCTGCCATACTGGGCTGTCTTCGCGACTGAACATCCATCGGTATACAGCTTGAAATAATAGCCGGCCGGCTGGTTGTTTTTGGCATACCATCCGTTCTGGGAACCGTTGGTATAATACCACTTCTTATCGATTTCCCTGTAGACCATCCAGCCTTTGAAGGTAGAGCCGCTCCTGGCAAATCCCAGGGAGGAAGTCGATTTGGTAGCGGTATTGGTCCCGTAAGGCACGGTCGTTGTTACAGAAGCGGCAGAATCGGATTCTGTCTTATGATAATGGATCGTGAACTGCTGCTTCTCCCAGACCGCGTACATGCTGACGATGCTGCCGGCCGGCGCAGTCTTGGCCACTTTGGCTCCGTTGCCGTACAGGTGATAGGTATATCCGGAAGGCAGCTTTCCATTGGTCAGTTTGACCCAGGCAGAGCCGGAAGAAGAATCCGCGTACCACATGTCCTTATCATCTCTGTAGGCCTTCCAGCCCGCGAAGACATAGCCGGATTTGGACATATACAGCTGGGAGATCGTCTTCAGGGCTGTACTGGTGCCATAGGTGACCAGCGAGCAGATTCCCGAAGGATTGGCCGATTCACTGGAATAATAGATGACCATGAACCTGCCGGCCAGCTTGCCGGCGGCATTGCTGTTCACGGAAGCTTTGGAATCGTTGGCGATCCCCTTGCCTCCGACCGCGTTCCTTGTGACGGTGCCTGTCGGACCCGCAGACAGCTGGATCCCCCATGTCGTATCGTAGTTCCTGGGCTTGATCACATTGCCCTGGATCGTCAGGGTCCCGCTGTTGGCATAGATTCCGCTGCCGGCGGAACCGTAGATCCGGCATTTCGTGATTGAGACCTTACCGACCGCAGCGCTGCCGCCCTTGTACAGGGTCACACCATTATTGCCGGCTGTCTGGATATTCACATTGGCAAGACTCCCCGAACCGCCGCTCTGGAAGACCACCGCGTTTTTGGACGTGTTCCTGATCGTTCCGCCGCTGACATTCATGACCGCTTCTTCGGCACTGATCCCGTTGGTGCCTGATCCGGTGATCGTATTATTGGTTAGTGTCGCTGTCGCGCCGCTTTTGATCCGGAAGGCCGCCATCTCGGCATTCGTAATAGTATTGTTTTTGGCAGTCAGCGTAGAAGATTCCTGACACTGGACCGTGTTGTAGCCGGTCCCTGAACCATTATTTGTCAGCTTGTTCCCCGTCATTGTCAGATCGGATCCAGAGGACACAAATACCGGAGTCGCGATACAGGGTTTGGACCAGGTAACTGTATTATTGGTAAGCACGCCTGTCGACCCGTCATTCAGATTTAAGAAGTCACGGTCAATGCCGTTCACTGTACAGTCGGTCATCGTCAGTCTGGAGCCAAGAATATTAAAGGTATTCAACAGAGAATTGGCTGTTTTTCTGGATGCCCCGGTGCAGGTGACCGTACAGTTCTTAACAGCAGCCTCCGTGTTATTGGCCGCATACAGAAATTCGGATACGTCCGTGGCCGTACAGTTATTGATCTGCAGATTCTTAAAACTTCTGGAGATCACACAGGCATAGCCGATATTGTCAAAGGTACAGCCGGTAACGGTAATATCCGCGGCCGCGCCGCCGTCCTTGGCGTGATGGCTGCCGACACCCGAAAAACAGTTGGTAAACGTACAGCCGCTGACCGTGATATTCCTGCAGATGGTACCATCCAGAGGGACCGCGCCGCTGCTGGTGGCCTGCGACGCGTAGTCCAGCTGCAGGGCCTCCGAAATATCCGTGGCCTCCCCGCTGGCAGGCGCCGTATTGCCTGTCCCATCCCCGTCCAGAGCAGGATAGCTGATTCCGGAATAACGGACCATATCCTTAAAAGTGACATTGGAGATCGTACTGTCCTTCACACCTGTCAGTTCAATATGATGGGTACCGACGCATTTCGTCAGCACCGTATCCCGGATGGTAATATTTCTGCCATGCCAGAGATAGATCAGATTGTTCACAGGAGATGTTGACGTACTGCTGATGTTTCCGTCCCAGGTACCGCCCTGGATCGTTACATCGATCAGCTGGTCATAGCCGCCTGTACCTTCCCCGGCATTGATCAGCATGATGGAAGTGCCGGACCTGCGGATCGTCGCTCCGGATGCCAGTTCCAGATTTGTATAGGAATAGATCCTGAGGGCCGCGCTGATCTTGTAAGTACCGGCAGGCACCCGGACTGTCAGAGGCTTGTCCGCGGACGCGCCCCGGGCAACGTTAAGCGCCTTCTGGATCGCCTGGGTATCATCCGTATTCCCGTCTCCCCTGGCTCCATAGGCCGTATCCTTCACTGAAATCGTGGTCGCTGCCAGCAGGGGCTCAATGGAGTCCTCCGCGATCTCTTCCGCCGCTGTCATATCTGTGGAAGCGGTTTCCGGCGCAGCTTCGACAGGAACTGCCTCATCGCTCTCCTCCGCTTCCATGGAAGCTACGTCTGTCCCTGCTTCCGCAGCGGTATCGCTGCCATCTGCCGTTTCATCAGCGGCAGCTTCCGCGGAATCTTCTTCCGGCAGATCCTGTTCCACCTCTTCCTCATCGGAAGGATCCTGCTCTTTGGCTGCCTCGTCATTGTCATTCTCTTCTTCCGGTATCCGTACTTCCTCCTCCGACTGTACCATCGGATCGCCGGTCGTATCTGTCCCGCTGTTTTCAGCCGCCATAACCGCCGCTGTGTTCTGCAGCAGAACAGCTATGATCAGCATGCATACTGCCAGATGATTTCTCCAAACCCTCATGCTCCTTCTCCTTTCGACAGCGCTTCTTTCCCGCTTTGCCTTACGATTCAGCTCCGCATGGTGTTAAAACGCCTATGCCAATCATTATACACGGAGAAACCGGATTCATCCAAATTATATACGTATAAAAATCCCTGACAGATACACAAACAATCCATTGCGTATCCGTCAGGGATTCCGGCACGACCGGAAAACCTGCTTTCAACTGTATATCTCAATCTTTTTACCCACTTATATTCATCATTCCGTGTAAAAAAATACGGCAGGGCCCTTTTTGCAGTGTCCTGCCGTAAACTTCCTGTTTATTTAATTGTCCGTCTGTCTCTACAGTCCGATGAATGCGGTTGGTCCGGGCTTATGCCTCTGCCTTCCAGATACCATGCAGATTGCAGCTCTCGTAAGCTGCTGTCAGCTCTTCACCGTCTGCCATAACGAACTCAGCGTAAGGCTTGTCGCCGGGCTTAAGGTCTTTCTTCTGGAAGCCCTTGTTGGTCTCCGCAATGATCCATTCAATATAATGGGCGTCCAGCATGGGATGCTCCACAGAGCCAACGCTGACCTTTATGACATTGCCGTCTTTGACAATATCCGGGATATGTTTCTCTCTTGCCGCGTCAACAGTGCCGGGAACGATCTCGACCATGGCCTCGCCGCAGCACTTTGTAGGGCACTGGGACTCTCGGAAAAGAACAGCGATCTTACCGCATTTTTCGCACTTATAAAATTTCATAGCAGCCTCCTTTATCCATTTTTGTCTTGTTTTTCTAAAGGATTTCCCTTTGGCATATTATACCATTATCCATATACTTCTGCCAATAATAAGAATCGATACAGTTTTCGCATGCCCGGGTCCCTGTTTTTGAAGGGAGTCTTGCGATGAGGTCTTGTTATGAAATCAATCCGTATTTATAATAGAAGAAAAACAACACCATTTATGTATATAATGGCAGCGGAATGCGTGAATGGAATTTCCACAAAAGAAATTTTCACAAAAGAAATTTCCACAAAAGATATTTCCACAAAAGAAATTTCCACAAAAGGAATTTCCACGAAAGGTTTTTCCACGAAAGGTTTTTCCACGAAAGGTTTTTCCACGAAAGGAGTTACCCATGAAAGAATTAAAAGATTATGTATTGACAATCCCGGATTTCCCGGAGCCCGGCGTCATGTTCCGTGACATCACCAGTGTCCTGCAGGACGCTGACGGATTGAGGCTGGCCATTGATGAAATGCAGGAACTGGTCAAGGATGTGGATTTTGATGTTGTAGCCGGCGCTGAGTCCAGAGGCTTCTGCTTCGGCGCGCCCATTGCCTACAACCTGCACAAGCCCCTTGTCCTGATCCGTAAGAAGGGTAAGCTCCCCCGTGAAACAGTCTCCGTAGAATACGAGCTGGAGTACGGCACTGCTACTCTGGAAATTCATAAGGACGCCATCCAGCCCGGACAGAAGGTCCTTCTGGTCGATGACCTGATCGCGACCGGCGGCACAAACCTGGCCATGGCGCATCTGATCGAAAGCCTGGGCGGTGAAATCGCAGGCGTCGTTGTCCTGATGGAACTGGCTGGCCTCAAGGGCCGCGAAAAGCTGGGCAAATATCCTCTGTATTCCGCTCTGACCTATGAAGGAAAGTGATAAATCTTCTTCATGATCTGTTGTTTTATTATTTACAAAGATACTGAAAAATGCAGCAGTCCGCGCGGCTGCTGCATTTTTTCTGCTTTATGACAGGTTTTTACTTTCTGTTGTTATGTGACAGTCTTCTGTGCCGGCATCTATCGCCATTACAGATATCTTATCTCAAATATCCGGCAGGTCTTCCCTTAGTCAAAGCTCTTGCTGTTCTTCAGGATTACGTCATGGCTGCCGCCCTCTACGATCGAAGTAGAAGATACGACGGTCAGTCTGGCTTTCTGCTGCAGCTCTTCAATGGAGAGGCAGCCGCAATTGCACATGGTGGATTTGACCTTGTACAGCGTACTCTGCACGCCGTCGGCCAGGGAGCCCGCGTAAGGGACGTAGCTGTCTACGCCTTCCTCAAAGCTGAGCTTTGTCGCGCCGCCCAGGTCATATCTCTGCCAGTTGCGGGCACGGTTGGAGCCTTCTCCCCAGTACTCTTTTACATAGTTGCCGTTAATCAGGAGACGGTTGGTCGGGCTCTCGTCGAATCTGGCGAAGTATCTGCCCAGCATGACAAAATCCGCACCCATGGCCAGGGCCAGGGTAATGTGATAATCATATACGATGCCGCCGTCGGAGCAGATCGGGATATATACGCCGGTCTCCTTGAAATACTCATCTCTGGCCGCCGCGACTTCCTGTACCGCGGTCGCCTGTCCTCTGCCTATGCCCTTGGTCTCACGGGTGATACAGATGGAACCGCCGCCGATACCGATCTTGATAAAGTCAGCGCCTGCTTCGGCCAGGAAACGGAAGCCGTCCCTGTCAACAACGTTGCCCGCGCCTACTTTGACTGTATCGCCATAGTGCTCACGGATCCAGCCGATCGTTCTGGACTGCCATTCGCTGTATCCTTCGGACGAGTCGATGCAGAGTACATCCGCGCCCGCCTCAATGAGCTTGGGAACTCTTTCCTCATAATCTCTGGTGTTGATACCCGCGCCGACCACATAGCTCTTATGGGTATCCAGCAGCTCATCCTTATTGGTCTTATGGCTGTCATAGTCTTTCCGGAATACCATGTACTGCAGACGGCCTTCTTTGTCCAGAAGCGGCAGGGAATTGATCTTGTTGTCCCAGATAATATCGTTGCAGTCATGCAGGCTGGTATCCGCGGGAGCTGTTACCAGCTTGTCCAGGGGCGTCATGAAATCAGCGACCTTCAGGTCCAGGCTCATTCTGGAAATCCTGTAGTCTCTGGAGGCGACAACGCCCACCAGTCTGCCATGGGCAGTACCGTCATCTGTAACCGCTACGGTTGAATGGCCTGTCTTTTCCTTGAGGGCCAGTACGTCAGCCAGGGTATTGTCAGGAGAAAGATTGGAATCACTGGTTACAAAGCCTTTTTTATAGGTTTTGACCCTGCGTACCATTTCCGCTTCGGAATCCGGTGACTGTGATCCGTAAATAAAAGAAACACCGCCCTGTCTGGCCAGCGCGATCGCCAGGCGGTCGCCGGAAACAGACTGCATGATGGCGGATACCATGGGGATGTTCATTGTAAAGGGACAGTCCTCTTCCCCTTTGCGGTATTTGACCAGGGGTGTTTTCAGACTGACTGCTGTGGGAACGCAATTTGATGAGGAATAACCAGGTACAAGAAGGTATTCTCCAAAAGTGCGGGAAGGTTCGGTGTAATAAAATGCCATAGTTTTCTCCTTTGATCAAAAACGTTACAAATCCCTGCCCGCCGCAGCCCTCTCTGTTTCAAACGAAACGGGCCATATACCGCAGGCTTTTTAAGTTTATTGTCGTTTAGTGTAAAGCCGCTTTTAAAATCTGTCAACAACAGATTTATGAATTTCATCCTTATGCGCGTTTTGATGAACACTGCGTACCGATCCTTCCCCCGCGTTTCATGATCCCCGCAATCAAAAAGCAGGCACAGCCCTCCACTTTTTCAGGGGCTGTGCCTGTCGTGCGGTCAGTCGGCCGCCATGATCCTGACCCGGTTCAGGGCATTCCTGACGGCAGGGATATTGATCACGATCAGTGTCAGAACCGCCTCCGCCAGAAGGAAGGAGAAGTTATAGATGACCGGATATAAAGCGGCCAGGCTCTTCGGGAAATTTTCCGGCATATATTCCATCCAGAACAGATACCCCGCCAGCGCGTTGAAAACGCCTCTGCCCAGAACACCCACGATATACCCGATGACCAGGCCATGTTTCTTCTTATAGAAGAAGCCTGCCAGGCCAAGGGCCGCGAAAGCGAGCAGATAATCACAGCAGACCTGCAGAACGGAAAGGAAATACGGCTCCTGTATGAACTGCAGGATTCCATAGACGAAACCGACCAGGATACCGGTGCCCGCCCCATACCAGTTGGCGATCAGTACGATAAACAGCATGGAAAATAATGTGACCGAACCTCCGAAAGGCAGAGCAAATACTTTGATATAGCTGGTGACTTCCGCCAGGGCAATCCCCAGGGCACAGTAAGCCAGCGCCTTTGCAGTCATTTTCCTGCCGGACACTTTCCCCGCGATCGCGCCCGCCGCGATCAGCGCGGCAAAGGCCATGAAAACGAACAATCCATAACCGGCGGTCGTAAGCCCGCCATCTGCTGTTACAAAAATCGACATAAAAAAACCTCCTTGGACAGTTCGTCAGGAGATCAAAAAACAATACCGCTCCGGAGCGCGCCGCTCCAAAGCAAATATGTGCTTCCCTTCGCCGGTATTACCCGGATCAGGTGATAAGGGTCACCGGAAATCCGGTTTCTCAGCATTTTGCTCCCCCAGCGATTTATATAATTTACATCCTATGTTTTAATACATATTCTCCATCTTGTCAAGAAAACCCGGACCCGGATGTGCTCTCTTTGTCCCTGTCAGTCATTTTCCGGTTCCCGGACCGTCCTTTTCTCCAGATAGACATTGAGCCATTTTTCATGGCCGCGGCCGGGCCGGACATCTCCGGTGCGCGCATAGCGGACCAGGCCAAGGGCAGGGATTCCCGCAAGGATCCCGTTCATTTCCTGTTCCGTCAGATCCGTAAAGTAGCGTCCGTTCCGCTCTCCTGAAAAACTGCCGTATTTAAAGGACATATAGAATACGCCTCCTTCCCGCAGGTACGGGGACAGCCTTTCGATGACCCGGACAATCTCCTCTTCGGGGAGATGCAGCAGGGAGGCGCAGGCCCAGATCCCGTCATAGGTTTCCCCGGGCCGGAATTCCTGAAAGGTAGAGCAGATCACCGGCTGCCCGGTAAAGTCCTCCGCCAGTCTGCAGAGCTCCTCCGATCCGTCTACCGCCGTTACCCGGAACCCCCGCTCCAGAAACAGGCGGGT
>AUXO017062894.1_pt1 | contig 10293 bp, 9 predicted proteins | sample 768731 | NCBI WGS metagenome assembly AUXO01 (sample SAMN02715735, study PRJNA202380) | gut metagenome | biome: sheep rumen | host: Ovis aries | place: New Zealand: Palmerston North | reverse complement strand
TAGGACATAAAATGTTTACACAATTAAAAGATCACTTGAATAATCAATATCTTCAGATAAAGTTAGAGGTTCTTAAAAATAATGTTTATGCTCGTAGTTTTTACGAAAGAGAAGGATTTGTTATTTCTGAAGACCGTAACGAAAAATTACTTCTTAAATATACATATCATACAAAATCAAATTGATGTAATTTCTTGATTTTATAGAAATATTTAATCAAAAAGTATCATGTTTATTTAGATGCCTGATTAACAAAACGAAATCTAAACTAAACGTGGATAATAATTAATGGCAGAATCATTAAAGAAACAGACTAAGAAGGGGCTATATTGGAAATTTGCCGAGCAGTTTTCAAATTATGGAATTCAGTTTATCATCGGCATTTTTATGGCGAGGTTGCTATCGCCTTCTGACTACGGTATCACTGCCCTGCCAGCAGTGTTTATGGCTGTGGCAGGCATTTTCTCTGAAGGAGGATTTGCAAAAGCTCTTATTCGTAAAAATGATTTAAAAGAAGAGGATTTGTCCACAGCATATATTTATAGTATGTGTGTGGGTGTTTTGTGTTATATACTCCTTTTCTTCTCTTCCCCTTGGATTGCAGATTTTTATCATACGCCTGTACTTAAACCCTTAATGCGTGTTACAGCTCTTGGATTTCTTTATGGTCCAATAGGGACTCCACAAAATGTCTTACTCCAAAGAGAAATGAACTTTAAAATAATAGCTAAAATTTCAGTTGTTGTAAAATTATTAGGTGGAATTGTCGGTATCATTCTTGCCATCATTGGATTAGGAGTATGGGCTTTAGTAATTTCAGGAATGGTTGGTAGCATTCTCAGTCAAATTATAAAGATTTGTATTGTAAAATGGTATCCCAAAACTGGATGGTCAAAAGAGTCTTTTAAATATTTATGGAATTATGGCAACAAAATGATGCTTTCAGCCTTGCTTGATACATTGTATAAGAATATAACTCCAATAGTTATTGGAAGGTATTATAGCACCCATGATTTAGGTGTTTACAACAGAGCACGACACTATGCTCTACTCCCATCTCAGAATATTGCATCAACGTTAGGCAGTGTTTCTTTTCCAGCACTAAGCAAAATGCAAAATGACAATAATCGTTTGAGCAATAATTACCGAAAAATGTTGCGTGTCTCGGCATTTGTTGTCTTTCCCCTAATGATGATGCTATCTGCATTAGCACGTCCTATAATAATTCTTATGATAACCGAGAAATGGGAGTCTTGTATTATACTGCTCCAAATAATGTGCTTCAGCTTGATGTGGTATCCTATACATGGAATAAACCTGAATCTTCTTCAAGTAAAAGGGCGTAGTGACCTATTTTTACGTTTGGAAATTATAAAAAAAATAGTAGGAGGTATCATCTTAGCCATAACATTGCCTATGGGAGTGATTCCTCTCTGCTATGGTAGCATAGTTTCGAGCATGATTAGTTTGATTATTAACACTTACTATACAGGCAAGCTCATCAATTGTGGTTATTGGAAGCAAATGCGTGATTTATTTCCAATATTAATGCTATCTTTTGTGATTTGGGGTGTAATTCAGGGAACACTTCTTCTAATAAGCTCATATTGGATACAACTTGTTGCTGGAAGTATAATAGGAATCGTTACTTATCTTGGTTGTGCATTTATTTTCCATTTCCCAGAATTGAATGAAGTAAGATATCTTTTAAGTAGAAAATAAGATGACAGGGCTAGAACAAAAATATGATAAGAATTTTAAGGTTTGTGTCTATTGCACTGCTTATAATCATGAGGATTATATAGAGAAGGCGATGGATGGATTTTCCATGCAAAAAACGAATTTTCCAGTTGTTTCTGTCATTATAGATGATGCGTCAACCGATAATACAGTAAATAAATTAAAACAATATTTTCAGAAACATTTCAATATTGAAGACGAATCTGTTGCATATAAGACGGAAAATGATTATGGCACCGTATTATTTGCTCAACATAAAAATAATTTAAATTGTTATTTTGCAATAATTCTATTAAATGTTAATCACCACAGCCAGAAAAAATCAAAATTACCCTATATTTCTCAGTGGAGAGACAAAAGTAAATACCAGGCTCTTTGCGAAGGGGATGATTACTGGTGTCACCCGATGAAATTGCAAAAACAGGTGGATTATTTGGAGAGCCATAGGGATTATAGTGCTTGTACACATCAGACAATGAATGTTGATACTAATTGTAGGGAAATAGGACTTTTTAGGAAAGATCAGCCTACAGGCGAAATCAATATAATGAATTTGGATAAATACTTGGATTTTCCACATACATCTTCTTATTTATTCAGAAATGTCAAACATCCAGATAATTACATTGAAGGTGGAATAGAAAAAGAAAAAATGTGTTCTGGATGGGATAAATCGCGTGTTTTGTTTTTTTATTCTATTGGCAAGGTATACTACTTCAATGAAATAATGTCATGTTATAGAGTAGGAAGCGGAGGATGGACGCATACAATGAACACAACCAACAAGACAAAAAAAATTGTTGAGGTGGAATGGGCACAGATAAGACAAGTTAAAGCCTATGGCCTTCCAATTAATATAAATCCCCACTATTACAGAAATGTGGTATTATACTCTTTTAATTTCTTCAAGAAGAATACTAATTGGAAGAATTTCAAACTGATGTTGTATGGATGGTGGAAAGCACCTAGTAAATTTGAAGCAACAACATATATACTAAAAGTTTATTTGAAGAAAATTAAAAGTAAAACGAGAAGAATTCTTAATGGAAAATGAACTCGGTATTAGTAATAATTGTCACCTATAATCCAATGAAATGGGTTGAGAGGTGTTTTAATAGTCTCAGACAATCCAACACTCCTGTTGATATATTTGTTGTTGATAATGGTTCCACCGATGGAGGTCCTGATTACATTCAGAAAAAATTTCCAGAAGTTATTTTCTATCAAAGTAAGGAAAATTTAGGTTTTGGAAAAGCTAATAATATAGGATTGCAATATGCATATGACAAAGGATATGATTATATATATCTTCTGAATCAGGATGCATGGATTTTTAATGACACAATAGAACAATTGACAAATATCAGCAAGCGGCATCCTGAATATGGTATTTTAAGTCCATTCCAAATAGAAGGGAATCTGTCTAATTTGGATTACAATTTTATATATGATGTAATATGTAATAAGCAAAGTGTAAACACCGCTTCTATAATAAATGATTGGTATTTCTGCCGGAAACAAGATGTATATGACGTTGATTTTGTGATGGCTGCACATTGGCTAATTACAAAAAAATGCCTTAATATCGTTGGTGGTTTTTCTCCAACCTTTCCCCACTATGGTGAGGATAACAACTATGCAGACAGAGTTCATTACTGGAAATTGAAAGTTGGCATTGTACCATCGTGCAAAGCTGTCCATGATAGAGGAAACAGAGAGATAAGCAATGAAAAGAAACTATATCTTCTAAAATACATATACGTATTAAGAGTCACGAGTAATCCAAATTCTAAGGTGAAATTAGGCGTTTATATCAGAAGCTATCTTAAAAATTACCTACGTCATCATAAATTATGGATGAGAAAATACGCAATCAGATTGTACAAAGAGCGGAAAATCATAAAAAATAATTTAGAAAAATCATTGGAAAAACATGCCTTTTTACAGTGAGTTCTTACATAAACTTTTATCCTTCAAATAAATTCATAAACCGAGTTTAAGTAAACAACTCATTATTATCAGTTGCATAAGAGTATGTGACGTACTATTATGATAAATAAATGGAAAAGAATACCATCAATTACAGCATTATCATTCCTCATTATAATATTCCAGACCTGTTAATGAGATGTTTGCATTCGATTCCACTACGGGACGATATTCAAGTTATCGTTGTGGATGACTGCAGCCCTGAAGCAGACACTTATATGAGTCGATTTCCAGAATTGTCACGTCCTAATTTTGAGTTTTATTCAACGACAAAAGGAGGTAGTGCAGGAAGAGCAAGAAATGTAGGTTTAGACCATGCCAAAGGAAAATGGTTGATTTTTGCCGATGCAGATGATTTTTTTACTAATAATATTCAAGATATTTTAGATGAATGCATAGACTATAAAGAAGATATAATTTATTTTAATTTCAAATGTGTTTCTTCAGATGATGTAAGTCAGCCATCAAAACATAGGCATGGTTCTCATTACAAAGAGTATTTTAATGATTCTACAGGGAATGAAGAAAAATTCAGACTAGACTTTCCTTCTCCATGGGCAAAAATAATTAAAAAGCAACTTGTTGATGATAATCATATAAAATTTGATGAAACAAGGTGGTCTAATGATGTATTTTTTATAACATCAGTTGGGATTAAAGCAAATAGAATCAAGGTAATCAATAAAGATTTATATGTCTTAACAGAAAGAAATGATTCTTTGACCCATGTATTCTGTCAGAATATCGAAGAATTAAAAGTAAGAACAGATGTGGCTTTCCGTACTCAAAAAATTATTTCTGAATCATCTTATCGTCATTTTAATATAATTTCCTTTTACTTAAGACTCTTGTTTATAAGGAATAAAAAATTATTTAACATATATTTTAGAAGAGCTAAAACATTAGGGTTTAACACATTTGAACTTATTAGAAATATTGGGACAGGAAGAGGACGGAGATTTCAATTACGATTATTCTTTTATATTCTGACACATCATTTATAAATTATTTAAATAGAATTATCATCCTAAATTTTGTAAGGACAATTATCTTGTTATCTAAATCAATAGTTCATTGTTATTCGTATATCAATGAACTATGCTTATTTGAGTAGTCTTTATATGTCAGATCCAATTATTTCTATCATTGTCCCTGTATATAACACACCCAGAAAGCTTTTAGAAGAATGTCTGGAAAGCCTGCACCTTCAGGAATATGAAGATGCGGAATTTATCATCGTAGATGATGGCTCTGATGCTGAGTGGATTATAACAGTAGTTGAACAGTTCAAATCCTTGGATTGCAGATTCAAATATTTGAAGAAAGCCAATTCCGGTCCCGCTGATTCTAGGAATATTGGTTTGAAACAAAGCAAGGGAACATATATTATGTTTGTTGACTCTGACGACCAACTACTCCCAGGCGCTTGCGGCTATGCAGTAAATGCCATTGAATCGTCTCATAGTGATGTAGTCCTTTTAGCTAAACAACATCAACACACAGAAAAGAGCGCTTTTCGAAAGATATTAAATAAGGAAGAAAAGGAAGGATTGATGTTCAGCGTTTTGGCTTTTACGTCTGTCTATGAAAAATATGGTGTTGTTGTGGACTCGCCATGGGCTAAAATATTTAAAAGCTCTATAATAAAAGAACATAACATCAAATTTCCTACTAACTTGTCCAGATCTGAAGATGCATTCTTCTGCTTATACTATTATGAACAAGCAACTACCATATATGTTGACAATTATCCTGTTTATAAATATATAGAAAACCCGGATTCCATCTGCCGCAGAATGTCTGATGTCAGTGTTGTGATGCTGCCCGAAATCTTAATCGCAGAAGAAGAATTTATAGAGCGGAAAAAGGAATATCGACAAATATTCAGCAAGGCACTTGAGAAAAGAACGAAGAAAGGCATTTATGAAAGCTTCTCATCATACTTTTTTCATGCAGACAATAAAAAAAGTAAATGGGAATTATCAAAAGAGCTTAAGGCGTTCTTAGAACAACCTTTGATTAAAAAATATTTCTCTAATTTTAAAATGAATAATTTTAACGGAGAAAAAAATAGAATTTGTTTTTGGCTTATTAAAAGAAAAATGTACTATTTTTTTATGCTGTTCAATGATCGTTTTAAATGCAGATTCTTAAAACACTAGTTTGAGATGTCACGTAAATCATTAGCAATATTTAGATTGTTGATTATTATTTCTTCATTCTGTTTGGCATTTTCTATCAGTTGTAGGACTGTGGATGATGATGATGAAGTAAATACTATCATCAACACCAGTATAACAGACACAATCTACGTTGACAGAATGGTGCATGATACAACTTATATTGACAGCATAGTTCATGACACGACTTTTTTGGATAGCATCGTCCATGATACCGCTTATATAGACAGTATTATTCATGATACAATTTATGTGGACAGCATCATTCGTGACACAATTTTTGTTGATACGTTGATTCATGACACAATTATTGTAGACAGGGAATGTTATCACAATCCTATCATCGGAATTGATGCACCGGATCCCTCTGTCATAAAAGCAGAAGACGAATATTTTTATCTTTACTCCACAGCCAGAAATGTCAATATTTACAAATCAAGAGATCTTATCAAATGGGATTATGTTACAACAGCTTTTGAAGAGAAAGGACGACCCCAAATCGTAAAGAATGCATCTATATGGGCTCCAGACATCAACTATATAAATGGTCAATATGTTTTGTACTACGCTCAATCAGTTTGGGGCGGTAAAAAAAGTTGTGGAATTGGTGTCGCCATATCCGACAATCCTGAAGGTCCATTTACTGATTTGGGGAAGTTGTTTACCAGCATGGAAATAAATGTGCTCAACAGCATTGATCCTTTCTACATTGAGGATGATGGAAAAAAATATCTGTTCTGGGGAAGTTTCAATGGTATTTATGGAATTCGTTTATCTGACGACGGACTTTCTTTGTATCCAGGCTCGAATAAATTTCAAATAGCAGGAAATGCCATAGAAGGGACCTACATTCATAAAAGAAACGGATATTACTATCTGTTCGGTTCAAAAGGCAGATGTTGTGAAGGGTTAAAAAGCACCTACCATGTGGTTGTTGGAAGGTCATCCCATTTGGAAGGCCCTTATACAAACAAGGCAGGCTTTTCTTTGATGTCTTCCAGTGGTAACACTTTTCTAAAGTCCAACAATATTTTTGTGGCTCCAGGCCATAATTCGGAGATTCTTACAGATGATGCTGGAAACGATTGGATTATATATCATGGATATCTCAAATCAGATGAAGCTGCAGGACGTGTAGTCTTTTTGGATCAGGTGAAATGGAAAGAAAACTGGCCTTACATTGAAAATACTTCACCATCTGAAAAATATTATTCTCCAGCTTTTATAAATGATTAAAAAGAACCATGGAAAAAATTTTATCAATAATTATTCCGACATACAATATGGAGAAATATCTCCATAAAACATTAAGTTCACTGATTGTTTCCAATAAAGAACAGCTTCAATCACTAGAGGTTCTAATCATAAACGATGGAAGCAAGGATCTATCTTCACAAATTGGTCATTTCTATGAAAAACGGTACCCTGATACATTCAGAGTGATTGACAAGGAAAACGGTAATTACGGTTCGTGTATCAATCGTGGACTAAAGGAAGCTACGGGCAAATATATCAAAATACTTGATGCCGATGATTTTTTTGACACGATCGCCTTAGAGTCATTCATCCAAAGCCTACAAGAGACAAACACAGATATGGTAATTACTGATTTTGTCAAAGTGGATGAAAATGGACATAAGAAACAATATTACAGCTATGCGAAACTTCCGCATCATGAACCTTTTCCTACAGTCGAAATCCCATACAATAGTATGATGTGGATGCATGCGGTGACATATAGGACTCAGATGCTACGTGATATTCATTATCATCAGACGGAAGGCATATCATACACGGATCAAGAATGGATTTTTCTGCCAATCAATGCTGCAAAAACATGTTCATACGTTAATATATGCTTGTATTATTATTTGGTAGGGCGAAATGGCCAGACTATGGATCCGAAGGTTTTTGCAAAGAATATCACCCAGGAAATACAAGGACTATTTGTTATGATTGATGGGTATGACAAGATAAAAGATGAGGAGATGAGAATGCGGCAATATTTACATTATAGGATAATGAACAGATTGTCTGTAATATATAAATCAGCACTTTTGGATAATGGATATAAGTATTTTGACATATTGGAATTCGAGTCAAAACTGAGAGAAAAATCAAATTTGTTTTATTCTAAATCCGAAAATATTACAGTTCCCCTTAACCGCTATGTTAAGAAATTCAAAATAGTTAAAGAGTGGAGAAATTGTCAAAATCCACAAAAATTCAAAATGAAATGGGCGATTTGTTTAACAAGTTTCTTAACGTTGTTTAACTGCATGAAGCAAAAAAGGAAATCCGGACGAATGATAATCAGGAATGCCTGTCCGTAATAAATCTGTATGCAAACCACACTATTTCTGTGATTATATTTAAATCACTTATAAATCATCAAAATGGATAAGATTCTCACAATCATCATACCTACATACAATATGGAGAGATATCTCCATAAATCATTAAAGTCATTGATTGTTGACGACAAGCAATTAATGGACAGCTTGGAAGTATTGGTTATTAATGATGGGAGCAAGGACAGATCCTCGCAGATTGCACATGAATATGAAGAAAGATATTCTTCCACATTCAAAGTGATTGATAAAGAAAATGGGAATTATGGTTCCTGCGTTAACAGTGGGCTGAAAGAAGCAACCGGTAAGTTTGTTAAAATACTTGATGCCGATGACTCTTTTGACACGAATGTTTTCCAGAAATTCTTGTCACAGTTGCAAAATGTGAATGCAGATCTTGTTATTACAGATTTTTGCATAGTAGATGAAAATGGGAATAGAAAAAACGAACAATCGTTTGATCTGCCACAGAACACTTCATTAACCTTTAAAGATATACCACTCAACAAGTTGGTGCTATTATGGCATCATGGAATAACATATAAGACATCCATTTTGCATGATATGCATTATCGTCAGACAGAAGGAATATCTTACACGGATGATGAATGGGTATTCATGCCTATGATACATATTGAGGATATCGTATATTTCCCTGGTATCATGTACTTGTACCTCAGAGGGAGAGAAGGACAGACTTTTGATCCTAAGGTGGTAGCAAAATCACAAAAAATGTTTCTGGCTGTTGCCCGTTCCATGTCTGACTTTCTAGAAACACACAAAAGCGGATTGTCGGGCAATGCCATGTACTTCTTAAAGAACAAATATATACATCGTGTGAAAAAATTCTATTCCAACTATTTGATTTATGGCTGTACTAACTCAAGTAACGCTGCAATGGCGGAATTTGACAAATATCTTGAGCAGAAAGATCCTTTTGTTTATCAGATAGTGGGAGAATTTGAAAGCAAACAAGGAGTCAAGTTCGTTAAAGCATGGCGTAAAGGAAATTATAGAAGAAATAGTCTGATGTTGTTATATCAGCGCCTTCTACATAAACTCGACAGACTAAAGATTAAACTATTCGGAACAAAATAATAATAATATGAACATCGCATTATTAATTGCAGGTGGTGCCGGCAACCGTATGGGGCAAGACATCCCAAAACAGTTCATGCATGTGGATGGAGCTCCAATCATTATTCACACAATGCTTTGCTTCCAACGGCATCCGGATATTGACGCTATCTCGGTGGTTTGTCTGAAGGGATGGGAAACAGTTCTGCAAAGCTATGCCAACCAGTTCAATGTTACAAAGCTGAAATGGATTTTCCCTGGTGGAAACACCGGGATGGAATCAATTCATAATGGTATCTATGGCTTGAGAGATTCGGGATATTCTGATGATGACCTGGTACTGATTCACGACTCTGTTCGTCCGCTCCTTTCTCAGGAAATTATTTCATCAAACATAGCCATTTGCAAAGCATACGGATATGCAATCACTGGCATTCAATGCCGGGAAGCTATACTGGAAAGTGATGATGGATTCACAACAACCACAAGCATTCCACGTGACCGTCTGATTCGTACTCAAACACCACAGACATTCCGTTTGGGCAATATCATTGCCGCACACGAGGAAGCAAAAGAAAAAGGAATCACTAACTCGGTGGCTTCCTGCACGCTGATTGCAGAGTTAGGTACAGAACGTGTGATGCATATCGTGCCGGGCTCTGAAAAAAACATCAAAATTACCACGGTGGAAGATCTTGAGATGATCAAGGCGTTAATGCATACTACAAAAGAAGGATGGCTGAAATGACGACAAGTTATATTGACGACATAAAGACTGTAGGCCAGCAAGACTTACCTTGGCATCAGCTGAACGGCGCCAATATCCTCATCACCGGAGCCACGGGATTGATTGGCGGATGTCTTGTGGAGGTGATGATGAGCAGGCAGGAGAAGGACTACCACGTATATGCGGCAGGAAGGAATGAGGAACGAGCCAAAGCGAAATTCAAGGCATA
>AUXO015447740.1_pt1 | contig 10293 bp, 6 predicted proteins | sample 768731 | NCBI WGS metagenome assembly AUXO01 (sample SAMN02715735, study PRJNA202380) | gut metagenome | biome: sheep rumen | host: Ovis aries | place: New Zealand: Palmerston North | reverse complement strand
CATAATATCTTTCATAAATGCAGCCTGGCCTTCTTTTGTCATTGGATAAGGAACCTTTGCCACAAGTTCTTCCTTTGTAGCATATCCCTTTCTTTCCTCTGCTTTAAGGCCTTCATAATGAGAATAATCTTCCATGGAAAAGCCAGTGGAAACTTCATCAATTATCATTTCTTTTCCATATAGGCTGGACAGCTGCAGCATATTAGCTTTAAGATCATCTTTTGTCCCATGCCAGAAAGGATAATAAGAAAGACCTATAACATCAAAATCTTCCCCATCTCTCTTAAAGTATTCATCAAACCATTCTTTATACATAGGTGCATTTCCACCATTATCAAGATGGATCATAGTAATGATATCTTTACTAACTTCCTTAACTGCCTTAAGTCCTGCGCTGACATATCTGTTAATCTGATCAAAATTAGGCTTTAAACCTGTTGGCCATAAAAGTCCGTTAGTTATCTCATTACCTACCTGGACCATATCTGGAAGAAGATTTTCTTCTTTAAGGTCTAAAAGGACTTTTTTGGTATATGTATAAACTGCATCAGCAAGCTGATCTTCATTATAATCCTTCCAAGCCTTAGGCAGGATCTGCTTTCCTGGATCAGCCCAGAAATCACTGTAATGAAAATCAAGAAGTGTGCTCATTCCTGCTTCTTTTGCCCTTCTTGATATAAGAACAACTTTTTCATAATCATTAGTTCCTGCTCCGTACGGATTTTTATTTTCATCATAAGGATCATTCCAAAGGCGGATCCTTATAGAATTTGTTCCATATTCCTTTAATATATTAAAAAGGTCATCTTCTTTTCCATCCTTAAAAAACCTGGCTCCGCAGGCCTCTTCTTCTATTACGGTGGATACATCCATACCCTTTATAAATCTATTTATCTTCATCAAAAACCTCCTTATAGCATTATAGGGACGTGCATGGCACGTCCCTTTATTCTATTAATAATTATGGAGTAAATATTAATCAAAAAATTTAGGATCTGTAATACGTGTATGCATAAGCTTATAACGGAATCTTACAATCTCATTATCTCTTAATACATCTTCTTCAGTACCTTCATACTGACATCTTAAGCAGTAATACTGTTTCTTATCCTTATCATAAAACATATCGATATCCAGGTCTCGGAGGAAACATGATGGACATCTGAAATTTAATTTGCCTTTGCTAGATTGAGCCATGTTGAATATACCTCCTTGTCAGAAATCTTCTTTTCAAATCCAAGAGTAAACATTGGGCTGAATGCATATCCTTCACGGATAAAGCCCTTAGCCTCCTTAACATCTGTAGTAAGTGTAACTTCTGTATCAATGGCATTAACAACGGCCTTAGCACAATTTGCTCCTTCTACAAATGCTTCTCTGCACTTATATTCATATTCTATATTTTCAGTCTTTTCACCATCTGTTACAGAAAGAAGGATTCCTGTCATATCTTCAGGATATTCTGTTGTTCCGTAGCAGGCTGTTATATATTCCTTAATGATAACTTCTGCATCAGGGTCTGTCATTGAAAGGATATTTCTCTCAACTCTGATTGATGATGATCCCTCAAGGAAATGTATCTTTGTCTCTATCTTAACTGTAAGATCCTTAAACTCAATATCTACAGGATCTAAAGTAAGGATCCTGTCTTTTCCTTCCTGGCTGAATGATGCATGGCTTCTGCAAAGGGCAAGATCAACTTCTTCCCCATTGTGGCAGACCTTTGCACTTCTTAATGTTCCTTCTCCGGCATAGTGTGTGAAGTATCCCGCTCTGTATTTTTCCTGAATAAGGAATGGATATGAAGCATCCTGTACATGCTTTGTTCCGATTCCTACAGGCCATTCTAACTTAGCTGCATATGGACGAAGGTCAACTATCGCTCCCCCCTGTTCCATATTAACGCAGGCTCTCATATATGGGTCTGTATACCAGAAAAGCTGCTTATCTGAACCATAAAGAATATCCTTCCAAAGAGCACATTCAGGTTCTTCATAAGTTTTATTTGCTCTGTAGAAGTCTGCAAATTCAGCCATTGTCATATCAACTAATTTGCCTTCCTTCTTTAACTGACCGTAGTATCCCATACCTTCTTCATAAGACTTCTTAAGAAGTTCATATGGTGCTTCCCAACGTCCCATCTTATTTAACCATCCCGGTCCAACAAACATCATGTTATATGAATAACCATTGTTATACTTTGCAAGATGTCTGAACTGATCGATAAGATTAAAAAGATAAGGGAATTCCCAGGTCTTTGTATCATAGATCATTCCACGAAGTACGTTCTGTGGATGAGTTCCGAAATTGGATCCATTTCCATCATAACAGGCTATCAAATCTCTTGAAAGATGTGGGATAGCTACAATTCCACTATCTTCTGCTTCATTTGCGGCTGGTGCGTGTGTGTTCTGCTTTGATGGAATCCATGGAGCCCATGGGCCTCCGTCAAAAAGTGTATACCAGGAATTGTTACAGGTATGATAAGCCTTTGGACCTTCTTCCCAGCAGGTCGCAATGGCACATTTTACTGATGGATACTCTTTCTTGATATAATTCGTAAGGTCTGCATCCATATAGTAAGAACCTGTTGATTCTGGATAGAAGCCGAACTTCTCATAGAATTTCTCAAATACATCTTTTACTATCTTCTTCTTATCTTCCATAGAGAACATCCAGATACAGAAGTCCTTAGTCTTATACTTATCTCTGAACTGCTCACAAGGAAGACCTAAAAGTGAAAGTGAGATCTCATCTCCGTATGTATCATGGTCATGTTTTGCGATCTCAATTGCCTCATCGTTAAACAGGCTGGCATAGGTCATCTGAATAGTTACTTTAAGGCCATTATCATGTGCTGTCTTCTGCTGGAATTTAAAGATATCAAGTGATTCATTTAAGATCTTCTTATCAGCAATATCTTCTTCTTTGCCCTGTCCTGTAACTGTGGCTGAATACTCCGGCATAAGTTCCGGTCTGTGAATGATATTTACAACAAATGTATTTTCCATCTTTATCCTTTCTAAAGTTGCGCAATCGGTTGTTCTGTTATAAATATAACAAATCATTATTCCGATGTCAATCGAGTTTTTATTGTTTTTTATGCGAAAAATCTGTGAATCATATTCTGGAGTTTCCAAAAAACATATCACCAAAAAAACTCCTTACCTGATATTTACCTACAAATAAAGGTGTTATATCAAATAAAGAGTTTTTTTAATATTAGTATTTTATGTCGTTTTTAATTATTTAAGATAAATAATACTTCTTGCTGGAAGAGTGATCTTTGTTCCATTTAATGTTACCTCTGATCCATCAAGAGTTAAGCTTGCTACAACCTTAAAGTTTTCAAGCTCTGTTCCTGCAAGATCCATTTCAAATGAAACATCATCTGTGTTATATATTACTGCAATCTTTTTATCATTCCATGTACGGATAATTGCAGCCTGGTCATCCTTTGTAAGACTTTCAACAATAGAAAGTCTGCCTCTTGCTATCTCAGGATTCTCATTTCTTATCCTAAGAGCCTTCTTATAATAATTAAGTAATGAGCCTTCATCCTTTAACTGTTTATCAACTCCATCAATATCCTGCTCTATTTTATCTGCACCTGTTGGAGCATTAGTAATACCTGTTGTATCATCCTTTGACCAGACCATTGGAAGTCTCTTATTCTCATCCTTTTGTCCGGCACTTGCCATTCCAATCTCTTCTCCATAATATACAAATGGACTTCCACCCATAGAAAGAAGCAGACCGCCTGCATACTTCATATCATCTGTTTTCCCATTAAGATTATTTGATACTCGAGGCTGATCATGATTTGAAATAAATGGAGCATCTATAAAATCTGGATTTACTGCACTATATAATTCCTCTGACTTAAGCATTGCATTTACAAAACGTTCTGCGCTATATTTTCCTCTACCTGCTTTAACTATTGGTCCTTCACCACCTGAAACAGCAAAGTTAAACATACTAGGAGTTAAACTTCCATAATAGGAAGCAATTGTACTCTGATCAGCCCAGACTTCAGATACCATATAAAAGTCAGGATTCTTTTCTTTACAATAATTGAAAAGCTCATTCAGGATCTCGTTATTTGCAGCTGTATCGCTTTCTTCAAAATGAAGCGCTGCATCCATTCTGAACCCATCAACTCCATGTTCCATCCAGAAATCAGCGATATCCTTTATCTCAGCCATAAGTGTTTCATTTTTAAGATTTAAGTCTGGCATTTCTGACCAGAATGATCCTTCATAATACCAGTCTGTTCCAGGGACTTTATAATATGAGCCATTTTCCATTTTCTTTGAAAAATTGTAATAGCCAAAATATTTGCAGTCCTCAACATTTGGTTCATTGTCACCAAGTTCTTTAAGATATTCACAGGCTGATTTAAACCATTCGTTCTGTGAAGATGTATGATTGATGACTAAATCTATGATAACACGGATTCCTCTCTTATGAGCCTCTTCTATAAGCTTGTCAAAGTCCTCCATTGTGCCATATTCTCTATCAATTGACCTATAATCCACAACATCATATTTATGATAAGTTGTTGACTGTGTCACAGGCATAAACCATATTCCATTTATACCCAGATCTGCAATGTAATCCAATTTGCTTGTTACGCCGTTTAGATCTCCTATATGATCCCCATCTGAATCTGCGTACGATCTTACAAAAATTTCATAATAGTTTCTGTAATTGTCATCCTCCGCTTCAACTTTAACCATTTCTGTTGCGGGCTTTGGATCTGCTGAAGTCTCTGTTACCACTTCTGTTATAATTTCTGTGGAAACTTCCGTAGAGCTTTCTGTTGATGTGTCCCTTGTGTCAGTATTTTTAGTATTTCCACATCCACTGATACCTAATACAAGAGTAAATGACAATGCTGCTGATAATAATCTTTTCTTAAACATAATTCCCCTTTTCGAAAAAAATTAAATGTTAATAAGTTCATCTTTACCCGCTAAATTTTTATAAAAAATGGCCGGCCAAATCGGCCGGCCACTTGTTATGTCAAACCCTGTTTTTAAATAATTAACCTTTAACAGCACCGCCTGTAACACCTTCAACATAGTATCTCTGAAGAGCCATGAAGAGTATTGTTACTGGAATAGCGATCAAAACACCGCCGGCGCAGAATCTTGTGAAATAACCCTGATAGTCATTTGTCTTAACCCATCTGTACATAGCTACGGCAACGTTGTAAGACTTATCATTACCGAATGCAATGTATGATGCGAAGATATAATCGTTCCAAGGAGCCATGAAAGCTGTAAGAGCTGTATAGATAAGGATAGGCTTTGAAAGTGGAAGGATCATCTTTACCATGACCTGTGAACTTGTAGCACCATCTATTTTTGCAGCTTCATCAATTTCCTTAGGAATAGTATCAAAGAAACCTTTACATACATAGTATCCCATACCTGAACTTGCAACTGATACAAGAATGAGTCCAGGAATAGCACCAGACTGTGTAAGTCCAAACTGCTTTAAAAGGAAGTAAAGGCAGATCATTGTAAGGAATCCTGGGAACATACCAAGTACAAGCCAGAATCTCATAAGAAGAGTTCTTCCTTTAAATCTTGATCTTGAAAGAACATAACTTACACAAACAATGATGATCGTCTGTAATACTGCTACGCAGAAAGCAATGATTACTGTATTTTTATACCAAAGTAAGAAGTTTGTTTCGCCTGATAAAATCGCTTTATAACTGTCAAGTGAGAACTTCTTTGGAATTACATAATCAACCATACCACCGCCCATTTCATGATATGAACGGAAAGACTGCATTAATATTCCAAAGAATGGGAAAAGCCAGATGATACTGATAAGTATAAGTGCTATATATGCAGCAATGTTTCCAGCTTTTCTTTTTCCTGACATTGATCTTGGCTTATATGTTTTGCTCATTACTGGAATCCCTCCTCATCTTTAACTGAAGGTAACATGTTATAAACAATAAGAGATATAACAGCTGTTACAACGAATACCATGATACCAATAACCGCAGCCATTCTGTAGTTTGTATCATTTACAGTTGTCTTATAGAGCCATGTTACAAGAAGGTCTGTCTGACCTGCATTTCCCGCAAACTTGATACTCTGTGGTCCACCACCTGTAAGAAGGTATATAACGTTGAAGTTGTTCAGGTTACTTGTATATGTTGTAAGAAGGAATGGTCCTGTTACGAATAACATATATGGAAGTGTGATATATCTGAACATCTCCCATGCGTTTGCACCATCAATACGTGCTGATTCATAAAGATCTGCAGGAATATTCATAAGAAGACCTGTTGCAATAAGCATCATGTAAGGAATACCGATCCATATATTGATAACGATAACTGTTATCTTTGCAAGTGTTGGATTTGTCCAGAATGGTATAGCTTTACTGATCCATCCCCACCTCATTAATACTCCGTTTATAAGTCCATCTGCTGCAAACATCTTTGAAACATAAAGGAGTGAGATAAACTGTGGAATAGCGATTGTAAGAACAAGGATTGTTCTCCAAAGCTTCTTAAACTTAATTCCCTTTTTATTAATGAGCATAGCAACCGCAATACCGATGAAATAGTCGATAAATGTTGCAAAGAATGCCCAAACGAGTGTCCATAATAATACTTTAAAGAATGTTGAACCAAAACCGTCACCACCAAATGAAACAAGTTCCTTAAAGTTTTTAAGACCTGTCCATGTGAAAAGGTTTGTAGGAGACTGGTGGTTCTTATCATAATTTGTGAATGCAACACAGATCATGAAGATGATAGGAAGCACTGTAAATACAAAAATACCAGCTACTGGAAGTGTAAGAAGTGTCTTATCAAAATTCTGATCAAGAAGTGATGCAAGCACCTTTTTATTCTTAGGCAAAGCCTTTCCGGCTCTGAGAATTTTCTCTTCGTTATAATTTTCTTTTACATTTAATCTCCAAACAAAGATAAATGCAATGATAGCAATAATTGTTAAAATACCAAAAAGAAGAATCATGAAACTGTTATCACCATAAACAGTCTTTCTACGAATCTTCTGAGTTTTAATGGTACCAAGAGTATCTATTTTCTTTAAATACCCAATACCGATTGTGAACAAATAATAGAAAAATAAAACTTCTGCTGCAAGAAAAGCAATTCCTTTAACAATCTGGCCTCTTATGAACTGACCAAATCCCATGATAAGGAAAGAAATCTTAGTTGCAAAATCGCCCTTTACGAATGTTACACCTATTTCCTTAATATCATTACCTAATGCTTTAAAAAAAGCACCTACCGGATTAACCTTTGCAGAAGATTTAGCCTTAACGTTTGACATAACGTTCTTCCTCCGCTTTAACTACAAATTCTAAACAAACATTTTCCTTAAAAAAGCGGGCCGGTAATATATTTTACCGGTCCGCAATTAATCATTTTATGATTCCGTGAACCATATAAAATTCTTTAATTTATAAGATCTTACTGACCAGCGTATGACTTACATGTATTCTGGAAATCTGTAAGTGCCTTAAGAAGATCTGCATCGCTTGTGCTAGCTGTAAGTGTATCTGAAATTACGCTATCACCAAGACCTGTAGCAAGTGACCAATAATCACCAGGATACTGTCCCTGTGGAATATCAAATGTGACCTGCTCACCAAGAGCCTTAAGAGCTTCATCAGATGCAACCTTTTCGTTTGCCTGAGCATTCTTGTTTGATGGGCCCCAACCTACTTCATCAAATCTAGCAAGCTGTACTTCTTCTGATGAAAGATAGAAAGCAAGATCATCACAGATCTGAAGCTTATCTGTATCTTCCTGTGGCTTAACACCAAGAAGCTTGTTTCCTGAGAAACCTGAAAGCTGATATGTATTTCCATCAGCGCCCTGGAATGTAGGGAGCTTAGCTGTTGCATAGTTGTCTCCGAAGAGTTCCTTAGCTGCTGAAGCATCCCATGTACCATCAACGATAGCACCAACGTTTGTTGCATTTGAAAGTGATGAACCATTCTGGAATGATGATGATGACTTAAGCTCGATCATCTTCTTAAGAGCTACAACACCCTTATCTGTAGCATAGTCAACATTACATCCTGTAAAGTTACCCTCTTTATCTGTATCATATGTAAGTGTGCATCCTGTTCCGAAGAAGAATGCTGTCTGATACCAACCTGAATTGATTTCGAAGTAGAAGTTCTTTCCTGCTGCTTCACAATCCTTAACGATACCTTCAAGAGTTGAAGGATCCTTAACTACTGACTTATCATAATATAAGAAATAACCATTATCTGATGTGATTGGGTATGCATACATTACATCACCAACTGTAGCTGACTTAACAGCTCCATCATCGTTAGCAGATAAAACTGCTTCCTTGTAATCTGGGTTAACTTCTTCAAGAGCACCAGCTGTAACAAGACGTGTTAACTGATCCTGTGCGAAACCGTAAATATCAGCTGCTGCCTTAACGTCTGTGATAACGTTTGAAGCTGCATCGCCTTCACCTACTGCTTCAACTGTGAAAGTAACACCCTTGTACTGTGGGTTCTTTTCCTGGAAGTCTGCGATCTGCTTCTCTGTAAATCCAACGATTTCATTAGCTACCCAAACCTTAACTTTCTTTCCATCATACGCTGATGAATCAACATTCTTCTCTTCTGCATCGCCTGTTGCCTCTGATGATGCAACTTCTGAATTATTCTCAGGAGCTGCTGTTGTTGTTTCATTCTTGTTTCCGCATCCTGCGAGCACACCTGCTGCCATAGCTGTTGCAAGTGTAAGTGCAAGTAAACTCTTCTTTCTCATTAACATTTCCTCCATAATAATGTTTTGAAAAAATATTTATTGTTAAATGACGAAATGGGTTGGTTTCCATCATAAACAATCATAAATAGGTTCCCTAGCCGTACGCGCAATCGGTTGTTCTGTTTTTGATGATATCAAACACAGTTTTTGTTGTCAATAGCCAGTTTTCTCTCCCCCGGAAATTTTTTTTTGTGCATTTTCACAACTATAATTTCACCTGAAAAAACGTTTAAACGCTAATAAACAATAACATTTGGTTAAAATGGCACCGTTATTGGTACCGTTTTCACGAATTTTAGCACATATTTAACATAATTGTCAAGTATCCGACGCCTGTCATTGGTAAAATTGTCGAATCATTAAAAAAGGTTGATTTTACGCGGTTTTTACCAATTGACCCTGGTCTAAAATGCACGTTTTATGTCAAAAATATACAATAAAAAAGTAATAAATTTATGGTTTCAATATGTCATTTATCTGTTTTTAGTGACCTTCCGGTCATACTTAAGACATACTTTAAAGCCGCCTGTTTTCATTAGTTTTCCGTAAAATTGCCTAAAAAAACGTTTAAACTAAAAACGAGTCAAAAAAGAAAGACTCCATTGCAGAACAAAAACGGTAAATTCTGCAATGAAGTCTTTCAAGCTCATTATATTAAAAAGGGGGTTATATGTAAATCTTTGCTATTTTGTAGAACCCTTAAGTACTACTTCATAGCCAAGATATACTTTGCGTTGTATCTCTTTACCAGCCATATAATCAAACAAAGTCTTACACGCTACAGCTCCAAGTTCTTTTGGATCATACTGAAGTGTTGTGATCTGTGGCTGATTGGACTGAAGAAGTTTGCTGTTATAGAACGAAGCAACCTTCATCTTTTTTGGAATCTCAATTCCATCATCTCTCAATTTTGAAAGCACTGTTGCACATATCCTATCATCCATGCAGCAAATGCAATCTGCCTTTTTTTTGACAGCTTCTTCAACTGCCCTTTCAATCATCGCGTCTGTATCCATATTCATATAGATCAGCTCATCTGACGGGTGCATTCCCTGGCTCTCAAGTCCAAGTATATATCCATTTTTACGGTTTCTGTTAACGATATGATTCTCACTGCCACCAATAAGAACAGGTTTCTTAACACCCTTCATAAGAAGTATTGATGTGATCTCTTTACATGCATTTACATGATCATTATCAATCTGCACAACTGAGTTATCATTACTGCTTCCGATAACTACAAATGGAATATCATTTTTCTTAAGGAATGCTACAGTTGGATCATCCATAAGGGTTCTTCCAACTACAATTCCATCAACTTTTCTATTTCTTACAACTCTTTCAAGCTGTGATATATCTTTACTAAACACCATGGTCATTAAAAGATCATAGTTTTCCGTTGCTGCCACTTCACTGACACCCATCATACATCTCTGGAAGAATGGCAGATCAGAAGATGATGAATCTCCTGGAATGATCCAGCCAATATTGTATGTTTT
>AUXO018697073.1_pt1 | contig 10294 bp, 6 predicted proteins | sample 768731 | NCBI WGS metagenome assembly AUXO01 (sample SAMN02715735, study PRJNA202380) | gut metagenome | biome: sheep rumen | host: Ovis aries | place: New Zealand: Palmerston North | reverse complement strand
AATAATTTAACAGGTGGTGAATTAATAGGTGAACCAACAAATAATTTTTCATATGATGATATTATAAAAGAAATGAATTTAATTAATTTAACATACCTAAATTATGAATGGAATTATGATATTATTCAGTCATGGAAAAATAAGACATATTTAAACCAGTCATTTTACACATATATGATTAATCATATGGGATTTAAGCTATATGTAGATGATATTAAATGCTTACTTGATAGTAATAATAAACTATCTATAGATATTAATCTTAAAAATATGGGATTTAGCCATATTACAAGAAAATTATATTTAGAATTAATGATAGATGATAATGGTGATAAAACATATGTTAAAAAGAGTATTACTGATACTAATTTAGATATAAATCTAGAAGAAGTAATTACAAGTGATACAGATATTTATTTAAGCATAACTGATGAGATTGGAAGAAGTTATGAGCTTATGAATGGTACATATAGTAATGAAACTAATTATTTAGGAAAAGTAAAAATTAGCAATTAAGATATTTGGGCTTTAGAATTAATTGATTTTAAAGTCCTTTTATTTGCAATAAAAAACAAATTTTTTTATAATTAAATTAAAAGGAGAATTAATATGAATTTAGAAGAAAAGAAGATTTCAGGTGAAATTATATATAATGGTAAAATATTAACACTTATTAAAGATAAAGTATTATGCCCTAATGGTAATACTTCATTTAGAGAGGTTGTATTACATAATGGTGGTGCTGCAATATTATGTATTACAAAGGATAATTTAGTATATTTAGTTAAACAATTTAGATATCCTTATAATGAAGTAATGTATGAAATACCAGCTGGTAAGCTTGAATTAAATGAGAATCCTTATGATGCTGCATTAAGAGAATTTGAAGAAGAAACAGGTAATAAGGCAAAGAGGCTTATAGATTTAGGATGTATATATCCATCTTGTGGATATACATCAGAAAAAATATATTTATTTTTAGCAAACGATTTTACTATATCTAAACAAAATTTAGATAGTGATGAGACACTAGAAGTAGTATTGATGCCACTTGATAAGGTTGAAGAAATGGTTTTAAATGGAGAGATTAAAGATTCAAAGGCTATATGTGCATTATATAGATATAATCTTTTAAAGAAGAATGGAAAAATATAATAAAAGTGTTTTTATTGTGTTTAAAAATATTACATTTTAAAGTAAAATATTAATAATTAATCGATTTATAGGGAGATGGTAGTATGAAGAATATGCTTTCATATTTAAAAGTTCATAAATATGATACATTTGATGTACTACCATTTAATGATATTGATTCTTTGATATTATCACAAATTAGTTATTTGAATATAGAAAATGTAATAAAATCATATTCTAAAATTAATTCATTAATTATTTGGGATAATTGGCGTATCTTATGTGATAAAACTATGACATATAGAGGAAATAAAAAGATGTGTCGTATGTTTAGTGATAACACAAGATATAAGGATATATTCGTTGTTGATTATGAGGTTATTGCATCAGATGATAATAACACTCAATTCTTTGCAGTAACATATTATTTAAATGATTTTTTATATGTTGCATTCCGTGGTACAGATTTAACAATATACGGTTGGAGAGAAGATTTTGATATGCTATATGAGCGTACACCATCTCAAATTGCTGCAGTAAATTATTTGAATTTTATTTCTGATAAATTCCATAAGCCAATAATTGTTGGTGGACATTCTAAAGGTGGTAATTTAGCTCTTTATGGTGCAATGTATGCGAAAGAAGAAACTAAAAAGAGAATAATAAAAATATATAATTTTGATGGACCTGGTTTTTATGATAAGAAAATATATGAAACAGAAGAATTTAAGAATGCATCAAAGAAATTATTCTCTATAACATCAAGAGTATCTGTTGTATCAATGTTATTATATAAAATACCTGGTGTTAGATTTATTGAAGTAAGAAGTGTATCTGTATTAACTCATGATGCATTTAACTGGAGTGTTGATGTTGATAAATGCAAATTTAAATTTGTAGAAAAGAATTCTAATTTATCTAGATGGTTAGATGCTGCAAGTGATCAATATATGGAAGAGACTACTCCTTTTGGTAGAAAAAATATAGTTGAGATTACTTTTAAAATATTAAAAGAATCACCTACTATGTCTTTAGTTGATGTAGTACATCATCCTATACTTTATATTAAAAGATTTAGAGTTAGACATAAGGCTTTAAGTAAGGATGAGAATAATATTTTAGAAAATGAAATTAAAAAAATAAGAAAAATCTTAAAAATTTCTTTTAAAAATAGTATAATAGGAAAGAATAATGATTTAGAAAATAATAATAAATTATTAAAAGGAGATAAAGATGAGTAAGATTGTTTATTTTTCATATTTAGATTGTGATAAAGAAGAAGTCTTAAAACTTGAAAATAGTCTTAAGGAAAAAGGCTATGAAGTAAAGGATCAATTAGTTGAAGGAATTACTAAACTAAGAGTATCTATTTTAAGAAGCGATGTTATTGTAATGGCATCAAGTGAAAAGTCTTTAGTACTTGATACTTATTATGTTAATAATACTTTAATTAAGAGATTTAATAGAGATAAAAAGGTAATTAATGTTTTATTAAATTCATCTATAGATAATTTATTTGATAAGATATATCAAGATGAGAATGTATCAGATGATGCATTACTTCGTGCTGATGATTATAGAAACGATTTAGAAAATAAGAATCCAATTCTTCTTAATGATTCTACAATTACTAATTTAGTTAATGCAATTGAAAATGAAGAAGTAAAAGAAGATTCTTCAAATGAAGTAAAAGAAGAAAAGCCAGAAGTAAAGCCTGAAGAAAAGCTTGATATAAACGCTCCTATTAATAAAAATAGTAAAGAGGATTTATTAAGACTTGCAAGAGCAATTAATGGAGCTTCAAACGAAAATGAAGCAAAAGAAGATGCTTATGCAAAAGAAGAATCTAATGAAGATACAAATAAAGATACAAATGAAGATTCTAATGATTCTTTACAAGCAGAAGATCCTAAGAAGCTTGAAGCACCATCAAGTGAGATTCAAGCACCTGTTCAGGTTATTGCAAGACCTATTGCAAAGCCAATTGAACAACCTAAGGTTTTAAAGATTAATGAAGATATTTTAGATAAAGCACTTGCAAAATATAATAGAGAAGAATATTTAGATGCGATTGATTTATTTAAGCAAACAGAGGATCATCCTGTTGCAGAATTATATTTAGGTTATATTTTTAACCAAGGTTTAGGTGTTACAAAGGATGACAAGATGGCTTTCTATTGGTATCGTAAGGCTGTTGATAATGGTAATGAAAATGCATATACTCAGCTTGCTGACTGTTATTATTATGCAATAGGTACACAACAAGATGTAGAAAAGGCTATTGAATTATATAAGGCTGCATCAGATTTAGGTGATAAGGAAGCTTTATATCATTTAGCTAATTGTTATTATTACGGTAAGGATGAATTACAATATAAAGAGGAAGCATTCAATATTTATGATAATTTATCAGATGATGATGACTTATCATTAATGATTAGATTAGATTGTATCTTACACTTAGGTTTAATGTATTATGATGGAATATATGTTAAGCAAAACTTTAAGAAGGCATTTAAGTATTTTAGTCAAGCAGCTGACTTAAATTATCCTGAAGCAATTACAAACTTAGGTAATCTATATTTTAATGGTGAAGGTGTAGATAAGTCTTACGCTGAAGCATTTAAGCTATATAAGAGAGCTATTGATTTTAATGAATCAACTGCAATGAAGAATTTAGCTGATGCATACTTTAATGGTATTGGTACAACTGTACAAAGAAAAGAAGCAATTGAATTATATAAAAAGGCAGCACAATTAAATAACTGTGATGCTGAATATATCTTAGGTAGACTTTCAGAAAATGGTGATGATAACGAATTATTATATACTGATGCATTTAAGTGGTATATGAGAAGTGCAATTGATGGTTCATCAGATGCTGCTAAGCGTATTGGTGATTATTATTACTATGGTTATGGCTTAGGTACTAAGAATGAAGTAAAGATAAATAAAAATGAAGCATTTAAATGGTATTTAACTGCAGCAGAATCTGGTAATATCGATGCAATGCTTGATACTGCATCTTGCTATAGAGGTGGTACTGGTGTTGATGCTGATTATACTGAAGCATTTAAGTGGTATCAAAATGCAGCAGCAAAAGGAAGCCTTAAGGCATTAAATTTCTTAGGAGATTGCTATATGACAGCACTTGGTGTTGATGGTGATGTTGATAAGGCATATAATTGCTATAAAGAAGCTATGGATAAGGGCGATGTTACAGGTATTTATAATGTAGCTAATTGCTATTATGATGGATATTCTGTTGCAAAAGACCAAACTATGGCTAAGTCATTATATGAAAAGGCAGCTCAAAAGGGTTCAGTTGAAGCCATGGAAATGGTTGCAAACTGCTACTATAACGGATTTGGTACTCCACAAAAATATACAGAAGCTGTAAAGTGGTTACAAAAGGCAGCTAAGCTTGATTCAGCTTATGCAAATTATATGCTTGGTGTATGCTATCAATATGGCCAAGGTGTTAAAGCTAAAGATATTGATCAAGCAATTGAATATTATGAAGTTGCAGCCCAAAAGGGTGACTTAATGGCATTAGAAACATTAGGTGAATATTATATTGATGAAAATAATCCTAAGCATGATTATGAAAAGGCTGCAGATTATTTCATGACTGCAGATGGTAAGGGATTTGCTCACGCAACATATAATCTAGCATTATGTTACTATAATGGTAAAGGTACTGAACTTGATAGAGATTATGCTCAATCTTTATTTGAAAAGGCAGCAAAACAAGGCGATGAGGATGCTCAAGAATTCTTAAGAGTTCATTTTAATTATTAATTTAAAACATTATAAAAAGTACTTTTTCAGTAATGAATAAGTGCTTTTTTAAATTTTTAGTTCAAAAATATTCTTAAGTTATTGCAAAATTTTTAATTATATATTAAAATCAAGTAAATAAGTGGTTGTATTTTTACTTTTATAAAAATTAATAGAAAGGAGGTAGTGCTATGAATATTATGCTACAAACAGCAGGGCTTTTTGTAATGATGACTATATTCGTATTCTACTTTATTGATAGAAAAGCTGAAGTAAGAAGTAATAGACAATTTTTATATTTTGGTATTGCAATATTTGTATCATTATTATTAGACATTACTTCCTTAATTCTAATAGATTATTTTTATGTTGTAGGAAGTAATAGTATTCAAAACATTATAACAGAGATTGTTTGTAAGGTTTATTGTTTTTCATGTGTTAATGTAACATATTTTAGTTTCTTATACGTAATATTAGATATTTATTATGTTGAAAAGAAAAAATACGTAATATACGGATTAGCGTCACTCGCTTTAAATTTAGTTGCATTTGTATTAATATTAGTATCTAAAATTGAAGTACACCAAGATAAAACTGGTATGAATGATTTCACATCTGGTTTACCTGTAATATTTACATATATCTTTACTTTCGTAAATATGGCTTTTACTATCGCGTTTACTATAATTAAGCGTAAGCAAATGAATAGAAAAAGAGTACTTGGTGTTGCAATATTCTTAATTATTTGGGTATTGTCAGCTGCAATTCAAGGTTTATCTAATTATATATTTACAGAAGATGATATTGTAGTACTAGCGGTAGGATTTGGTGAGGCTATGGCCGCAATGGTTGTATATATTATTCTTGAAAACCCAGCCTTAAATATTGATAAGCTTACTGGCGCATTAAACCAAAGAGCTTTTATGGAATATGTAGATTATTGCTTTAGAAATAATAAGAACCAAGAATTTATAATTATGGATATCGATTCATCTATTATTGAATCAATAATGGGATTTGATAACTTTGCTAAAACATTTAATAATACATTACAAAAGTTCAAAGTAAAAAGAATATTTAAAACGGATAGAAATCATTTTATTGCAGTAAGAAATAAGAATAGAAGCTATTTAAGTATAGAAACATCTATTAATGAATTTAAGAAAATGTTTTATAGTAATAATTCAATTTCAACAGAAATTCCATATAGATTAATTTATATTTCTAATATATTCTTATTTAAGAATAGACAAGATTTAGTAAGTGGAGTTAAATATATAACTAATCATAAAAAGAAAAATTCAACGGAATTAGTTGTTGTAAATGAAGAAATAGTATCAAAACTACATGAAAAAACATCAATTGATGGTAAATGTGATATCGCATTTGCAAACAAAAGATTTACTGTATATTATCAACCTATATTCTCAATTAAAGATAAAACATTTACATCTGCAGAAGCTTTAGTTAGATTAGTTGATGAAAAGAATAATCTAATCTCTCCATTCCATTTTATTGAAGAAATGGAAAAAGATGGAAGAATTATAGAACTTGGTACAATGGTATTTGAAGAAGTATGTAAGTTTATAGCTGATCATAATATAGAAGAATTAGGATTAAATTATATTGAAGTTAATTTATCTACAGTACAATGTGCTCAAGAAGATCTTGCTGATAAATATATAGAAATAATGCAAAAATATAAAATTAATCCAGGTTTCATTAATCTAGAGATTACAGAATCAGGAGATGCTGTTAAGAACACATTATTAAAAAACATGGAAAAACTTAAAGCATATGGTGTATCCTTCTCACTAGATGATTTTGGTACAGGTAACTCAAATTTAAATTACATAGTTGAAATGCCAATTGAAATTGTTAAATTCGATAAAACAATGGTTAATTCATATTTTGATAATAAGATTGCAACTTATGTCATGAGATCAACAGTTAATATGATTAAAGAGCTTGGACATAAGATAGTATTTGAAGGCTTAGAGCAAGCTAATCAAATAAAAGCAATCCAAAACCTAAATGTAGATTACATTCAAGGTTATTATTATTCAAGACCACTAGAGAAGAATCAATTTAAGGAATTCTTAATTGATAAAAACAAATAGACCTATCGCATGATAGGTCCTTTTTGTTCATTCTTTAATAAATCAATATTATATATACTATCTAATACTTTAGATATCATAAATTCAATATCTAAAACATCATTAATACCTTCTTTAATATTAGTATAAATATTTATATCCTTTTTAATTTTATTTAGGTATTCTTTACCAAAATTATTAAATCCTAATACTCTAATAAAATTAATATCAGATTTATATATATTATTTACCATATCTTTTGTAATATTAAATAAAACATATAATAACATTCTTTTAATTCTAGATACCTTATATCTAGTTTCTTTTAGATGTTCTATAAATTTATTACAATCATCAAATTTATAAATATCTTTTAATTTATATTCTAATCCTTCATCAACTAAGAATATATTTCCAAGAGTTTTTATATCGTTTACTAATATAATATATTTTAAATAATTAAATAATAAAGAATCATCTAAAATATAATCTTTATCTTTATATACATTACTTGGCACATATTTTTCCATTATGTTAATATTTGACCTTATTGCAGATGCAGATGCAATAACATCATCTGTAATATTAGTATCGTTATAATTAGATTTAATTCTTTTTATTGTTTCTAATTCAATATTAAAATTGTTATCCTTTATAGCTTTATAATAAAAGAAACCTAAGTTATCATTTGCCATAAATGGTATTTTTATATTGAAGTCATATTTAGGATAATATTCTTGATATAATAAAACATTATTTTCTTCAGAACCAATAATAATTTTATTAACACCTAATAGATTTAATATTTTAACTGCGTTAGATGCAAAAATATCTGATCTTTCAATTGAATATACGAAAGGTAATTCAATTACTAAATCAACTCCATTTGAAAGTGCGTGATTTGTTTTTTTGAATTTATCAAATATTGATAAATCTCCTCTCATAGTAAAAGAAGAGGACATAACCGCAATTATTAAAGAATCCTTATATTTTTCTTTTATCTTATTAATATGTAATAAATGACCATTGTGGAATGGATTATATTCTACAATTATACCAATTATATCCTTCATTTTATCACCACATTTATTATATAAAAAAATAGATATAAATTAAATAATTTTTATTTTTGTACGCTTGTCCTACATTTGTCTACTTGACTATTTTATAATCTAAGTACAGATAAATGAAAGTAGAATAGTTGTTTTTCATTTAATTTGATTTTCCCCCCCTAAACAAAGTCAAGCAGAAAAGCTTGGCTTTTCTATTTATTATAAATAAATTTAAATATGATATGTTATTAAATATATTGTATATTAAAGTGACATGTTTTAACTTGTATAAAAATCTCAATTATGATAATATAGTATAAGAAAGTTTTTAAGAAAATATATAAATATATTTTTAGAACTATATTAATATAAGGAGATTACCATGAGAGGTTTAATTACTTTAAAAACATTATCAACTGAAAAAATATTAGAATTAATTAAATATGCTGAGAAATTAAAGAAGGGTTTCCGTATTTCTTATCCAGGTAAGAAAATCGCAACCCTTTTCTTTGAGAATTCTACAAGAACTCATTATTCATTTCAATGCGCATTATTAAATTTAGGTATTAATATTATTGACCTAAATGCATCTACATCAAGTGTTAATAAAGGTGAATCATTATATGATACTGTAAAGACATTTGAGGCTTTAGGAGTTGATGGTGTTGTAATAAGACATCAAAAGGATCAATATTATAAAGAATTAGAAAATATTAGTATTCCAATTTTTAATGCAGGAGATGGTAAGGGTGACCATCCAACTCAGTCATTATTAGATTTAATGACAATACATGAAGAATTTGGTAAATTTGAAGGATTAAAGTGCTGTATAATTGGTGATATTGCACATTCAAGAGTTGCACATGGTAACGTTGAAATTATGAAACGTTTAGGTATGGATGTTTATATTTCTGGACCTAAGGAATTTGATGATGGTTGTGCAAAGTGGATTCCTATGGATGAAGCTATAAAGACTATGGATGTTGTAATGTTATTAAGAATCCAATTTGAAAGATTATCTTTACCTATGGAAATTACAAAGGAAGAATATCACCGTCAATTTGGTTTAACATTAGATAGAGTTAAGGAAATGAAGCCAAACGCAATTATTATGCATCCAGCTCCAGTTAATAGAGGTCTTGAGATTGCAGATGATGTTGTTGAATGTGAAAAGTCAAGAATTTTTAAGCAAATGACTAATGGTGTATACGCAAGAATGGCTGTAATTTCAGATACATTAGATGGTAATTTATAGGAGGGTATATGCTATTAATTAAGAATGGTTTTATAATTAGCAATAATGCCCTTGTTAAAAAGGATATCCTTATTAAGAATGATAAGATTTTAAAAATTGAAGATGAAATTAATGAAGAAGCAGAAATTATTGATGCGAAAGGATTACTTGTAATGCCAGGTGCAGTAGATGTACATGTACATTTTAGAGAACCAGGCTTTACGTATAAGGAAAACATTTCATCAGGTAGTAAGGCTGCAGCAAAGGGCGGATTTACTGATGTAATGACTATGCCTAACTTAAATCCATGTCCTAATGATTTAAAGACATGGCAAGAGGAGCAAAGATTAATTGTTGAAAATGGTGTAATTAATATTTATCCATATATGACAATATCAGAAGATGAATTAGGTGAGAAATTATCAGATTTTGATAACCTACATAATTATTGTTATGCAGCATCAGATGATGGACATGGCGTTAATAATTTAGTTTTATTAGAAGAAGCTTGTAAGCTTGCGTTAAAATATAATATGGTTATTGCATCTCATGCAGAAACAAAAGAAGGAAGACAGCTTCCTTGTGGAGAATATGATGCAGTAAGAAGAGAAATTGAAATTGCTAAAAGAGTTGGTTGTAGATATCATTTCTGTCACTTATCTACAAAAGAGTCTTTTGAGGCAGTAAGACAAGCTAAGAAGGAAGGCTATAGAAATATTACATGTGAGGCAGCACCTCATCATTTAGTCTTAAATTCTTCTATGATAAAGGATGCTAACTGGAAGATGAATCCTCCACTAAGAGGAGAAGATGATAGATTAGAAACTGTAAGAGCATTAGTTGATGGTACAGTTGATGTTATTGCAACAGACCATGCACCTCATGCAGTATCTGAAAAATCAAAGCCATATAGTGAATGTCCTAATGGCATTATTGGTATTGAAACATCATTACCAATAATTTATACAAATTTCGTTAAAACAGGAGTTATATCA
>AUXO014330487.1_pt1 | contig 10294 bp, 8 predicted proteins | sample 768731 | NCBI WGS metagenome assembly AUXO01 (sample SAMN02715735, study PRJNA202380) | gut metagenome | biome: sheep rumen | host: Ovis aries | place: New Zealand: Palmerston North | reverse complement strand
GAGAAAGGGCTGAACGAGGATATCGTTCGGCTCATCTCTGCTAAGAAAGGGGAACCCGAATGGATGCTTGAGTTCCGCCTTAAGGCTTTCCGTTACTGGAAGGAGCAACAAGAGCCTAAATGGGGACATGTGCATGTTCCCGAGATTGATTATCAGGCGATTTCGTATTATGCAGACCCACTTGCCAAGAAACCTGAGGGTGATGGTAAGATAGACCCTGAGTTGGAGAAGACCTTCGACAAGCTTGGTATTCCCCTTGAGGAACGACTGGCACTTAGTGGTAATACTGCCGTTGACGCCATTATGGACTCTGTCAGCGTAAAGACAACTTTCAAGGAGAAACTGCGTGAGAAGGGAGTCATCTTCTGTTCCATCGGAGAGGCTATCAAGGAACATGGCGACCTAGTGCGCCAGTACCTTGGGACAGTGGTGCCTTACAAGGATAATTTCTTTGCGGCATTGAACAGCGCGGTCTTCTCTGATGGCTCCTTTGTGTATATTCCGAAAGGGGTGCGCTGTCCAATGGAACTGAGCTCGTATTTTCGCATCAACGCCCGTAACACAGGACAGTTTGAACGTACACTCATCATTGCTGATGACGATGCTTATGTATCGTATCTTGAAGGGTGCACCGCTCCTATGCGTGACGAGAACCAGTTACATGCAGCTATCGTTGAAATTATAGTGAAAGACCGGGCAGAGGTAAAATACTCTACCGTTCAGAACTGGTATCCTGGTGATGAGAACGGCAAGGGTGGTGTTTTGAATCTTGTAACCAAACGTGGCGATCTGCGTGGAGTGGACTCCAAACTCTCGTGGACGCAGGTGGAGACAGGTTCTGCCATTACATGGAAATACCCCTCTTGTATCCTCAGAGGTGACCATTCACAGGCAGAGTTCTATTCTGTGGCTGTCACTAATAACTATCAAGAGGCGGACACAGGTACCAAGATGATTCATATTGGCAAGAACACCAAGTCGACCATTATCTCGAAAGGTATCTCTGCAGGTCACTCACAGAACTCATACCGGGGATTGGTGCGTGCGGCTGCCACTGCTGATAACGCCCGTAACTATTCTAGTTGTGACTCGCTATTGCTGGGATCCGATTGTGGTGCCCATACCTTTCCTTATATGGATGTGCACAACGATACTGCTGTTTTCGAGCATGAGGCTACCACCTCAAAAATCTCCGAAGACCAGCTCTTTTATTGTAATCAGCGCGGCATACCGACCGAACAGGCGGTCGGTCTCATCGTCAACGGCTATGCCAAGGAGGTCTTACAGAAACTACCTATGGAGTTTGCCGTTGAAGCTCAGAAACTACTAAGTGTATCATTAGAAGGAACTGTTGGATAAAATAATAAAAACTATGTTAGAGAAATTATTTGGATTTGATCCCTCCAAGATGACCTTACGCAAGGAGGTGATAGGTGGCATTACCACCTTTTTAACGATGGCTTATATCTTAGCTGTCAATCCCAGCATCCTCTCTGCTACTGGCATGGATGCAGGTGCTGTGTTTACCACAACGTGTATCTCAGCTGTAGTAGGAACCTTAGTGATGTCTATCTATGCCAAATTGCCTTTTGTCTTGGCTCCTGGCATGGGGCTGAATGCTTTCTTTGCATTTACCGTCGTGCTCACTATGGGCTATTCGTGGCAGTTTGCGCTAACTGCTGTCATGATAGAGGGACTTATCTTTATCTTGCTGACCGTTACTGGCTTACGCCAGTATATTGTCAACGCCATCCCCTTGGTCTTGCGTCGAGCCATCAGTCCTGGTATCGGACTGTTTATTGCCTTCGTGGGACTGAAGGGTGCTGGTATTGTTGCCTCATCGGAAGCCACATTCATCACATTGGGTAATCTACATGACCCCGCTGTGCTGCTTAGTATCTTTGGTATCATATTAACGGCTGCACTCTTGGTTAGGGGCATAACAGGATCACTGCTCATTGGTATCTTGGCGACCACCATTGTAGGTATCCCTTTAGGCATTACCCATTTTTCGGGTATCATGTCAGCACCACCATCTATCAGTCCTATCTTCATGCAGTTTGAGTGGCACAATATTCTCACGGTAGATATGGCTGTCGTAGTGCTCACCTTCCTGTTTATCGATATGTTCGATACCATCGGTACCCTTATTGGTGTATCTAACCGTGCAGGTATGGTTGATGACAATGGCAACGTGAAGAATCTGAATCAGGCCTTTATGGCTGATGCCATTGGTACTACTGTCGGTGCTATGCTTGGTACATCAACGGTAACGACTTACGTAGAGAGTGCTTCTGGTGTCAACGTAGGTGGACGCTCTGGGTTGACTAGTTTTATTGCCGCCATCTGCTATGTTGTGGCACTGCTCTTTGCACCGATATTCCTTGCTATTCCTGAACAGGCTACAGCTGCTGCACTGATCCTGGTTGGTGTCATGATGATGTACGATATCCGCAAGGTTGATTTCTCCAATTATGTAACGGCTATACCTTGTTTTATCTGTATTGTGCTCATGCCACTTACCTACAGTATATCTGATGGTATCCTTATGGGTGTTATTTCCTATGTGCTGATTCATCTGTTGTCAGGAACATTCAAAGATAAAGACATACGTAACAATATGAACTGGGGAACCATCCTTCTGGCCATTTTGTTCATCTGCCGTTATGCATTCCTGTAGTTCGATGTTAAAAGAATAATAGAATGTTAGAAGTCAAAAACTTACACGCCAAAATTGGAGAAAAAGAGATATTGAAAGGCATCGACCTCCTTATTAATGATGGTGAGACACATGCCATCATGGGACCGAATGGCTCTGGTAAGTCGACACTGAGTGCTGTGCTCGTGGGTAATCCTCTCTACGAGGTAACGGAGGGTGAGGCTTATTTCAATGGCAAGAACCTGTTGGAAATGAAACCAGAGGACAGAGCCCATGAGGGTCTTTTCCTATCGTTCCAGTACCCTGTGGAGATCCCAGGTGTCTCAATGACCAACTTCATGAAGGCTGCCATCAACGAGAAACGTAAGTATCAAGGGCTGGAGCCTATGAACGCTGCTGAATTCCTGAAACTGATGCGTGAAAAGCGTAAAGTGGTAGAACTGGATTCCAAACTGGCAAACCGTTCTGTAAACGAGGGGTTCAGTGGTGGTGAGAAGAAACGAAACGAGATCTTCCAAATGGCGATGCTCGAGCCCAAACTCTCCATTCTAGATGAAACAGACTCTGGTCTGGATGTTGATGCAATGCGTATCGTGGCAGAGGGGGTTAATAAGTTACAGACACCAGAAACTTCTTGTATCGTAATTACCCATTACGATCGCCTACTGGAGATGATTAAACCTCAGTTTGTGCATGTCCTCTATAATGGACGTATTGTGAAGACTGGCGGACCAGAACTTGCCGTACAGATTCAAGAACACGGCTATGATTGGATTAAGGAAGAAATTGGTGAAGAATAATGGGTAGCGAGAAGCAATACATAGAACTCTACGAGGAATGTCGCGAAATGATTCACAAGCATAGCAGCGATGTGATGAATGCGGAGCGTGACGAGGCTTTCTGTCGTTTTAAGGCACAAGGATTCCCATCAAAAAAAGTGGAGCGCTACAAATACACAGACATACAGAAGCTCTTCGAGCCTGACTACGGCTTGAACCTGAATCGCCTCCAGATACCTGTCAATCCTTACGACGCATTCCGTTGCGATGTTCCCAACCTCTCTACGAGTCTTTATTTTGTAGTGAACGACATGCTCTATCACGACGAGAAACCCAAAGGACATCTTCCTGAGGGTGTCATCATTGGCTCACTGAAGGACTTTGCCACTAGTGACTATTATAACCATTTAGCTGGTCAAGCGAACGATGCCACTACCGACCTCAATACCATGCTGGCACAAGACGGACTATATGTCTATGTGCCCAAGAATGTAAAGGTAGAACGTGCCATTCAAGTGATTAATATCTTGCGTAGTGATGTCGATCTGATGGTGAGCCGTCGTGTTCTCATCATTCTCGAGGAAGGTGCCGAAATCAAAATGCTCTTCTGTGATCATGCTGCCGACGACCGTCATTTCCTTGCTACACAGGTCATTGAGGCTTATGTGGGAGTAAATGCTTCTCTAGACCTGTATTGCCTGGAGGAGACACACGCCAAGAACGTACGAATCAGCAATGTGTATATTGACCAGCAGGCAAACAGTCATGTGAATCATCATGTCATTACCCTACATAACGGTGTTACTCGCAACAAACTCGACTTGACACTTTCTGGTGAAGGTGCGGAATGTCAGTGTAATGGTTGTGTGATAGCAGACAAGCAACAACACGTTGACAATAATACACTTATCATTCACCAGGCTTCTCATTGTACCTCTAACGAACGCTACAAGTATGTCCTTGACGATAAGGCGACAGGAGCCTTTGCCGGACGTGTATTGGTTGAGCATGGTGCCCAGAAGACCGTCTCTCAGATGACGAACCAGAACTTGACAGCGACAAAAGAGGCTCGAATGTACACCCAACCTATGTTGGAGATTTATGCCGATGATGTGAAATGTGCCCATGGATCAACGGTAGGTCAGCTCAATGATGCCGCTTTGTTCTATATGCGCCAGCGTGGCATCTCTCTGAAAGAGGCGAAAATGCTTTTACAGAATGCCTTCATCAACGAGGTCATCGACCAAATGAATCTAGAGCCTTTACGCAACCGTCTGCACCATCTGGTGGAGAAACGCTTCCGTGGCGAGCTAAACAAATGTGAGGGCTGTAAGTTATGCAAGTAAAGATGGTGAAAGGAAAGTACCAAGACTTTTTCCATGAATAATTTGTATGGATAATATCTTTTTTTTATCTTTGCAACTGAAAAAAATGTAATGTCTTATGCAACAGCGTAGTTTTTTCCATTTGGTGGTCATCTTACTACTGATGTCGGCAATATTGAGTGCATGTAATAGGGTGAGAAAGGTCGCCCAACCAAATATGGCTCATGCCGATAGCGTCATTTTCAATGTGGGCGTGATGAAGGACTATGAGCGCATGAGGGCTTTGTCTGATAGTTTCGAGTTGACAAAAGACATTTCATCGCTTGACGCTAACCGTTGGCGTGGTGTGTCATACTATCGGCAAGGACAGTATCGGTTGGCTGAGATATATTACCGTAAAGCTATTGCTGATGATATCCATTCACAACAGGACTTGGTAAGCTATATCAAAGTGGCTCGTCGCCTGTCCGAGTTATTACTCGTGAAGGGAGACTTCGAAGGGGCACTGCGCATCGCTATCCCCGCTATAGCTAAGATGGACGATAAGCAAGTCGGCTCCGATATCGACTATGCTATCTTATTGAATAACATTGGCTGTTGTCAGTTGAATCTTGGACGTGACGAAGAGGCAAATAAGAGTTTCCTCACGGCTCGTGGTCATTATGAGAACCGGTGGAAGACAGATTCAACCAGTCGAGGATTCCAGGAGGCTGTCATCGGAACTGTTTATACCAGCATGGCATACATCAACATGCGACGCTATGCTGAGTCGGTCTATTGGATTGATCGAACGGAGATGTTGCTCAACAAATACCGCCAGTGTCCTGATGCCCGGTCAGAGTATTTCGACGAGTATCAGGGACGTATTGAGATTATGCGTGCTGTTGCCATGCAAGGACTGGACAAACCCAAAGAAGCACAGAAAGCATATCAGGCATTCCAAAGAACGAACTACTCAAAGACTGGACCAGGACGTATTAATGCTAACGATTACCTGGTAGCTGCTAAACGTTATGAAGAGGCTGCCGACAACTACCGCTATCTAGATCAGACTTTGAGTAAATGGAGCATGGAGCCCTCTCTCGACAATATACAGTTATATATGTTACCCAAGTTCAGGGCTAACGAAATGGCCGGGAGGCGTGACTCTGCCCGTGTGATAGCTATGCGCATTTTCGAGTTACTCGATACAGCTATCATTAATCAGAAAAACAGTGCCACTGCGGAGCTTGCCACTATTTATGACACACAAGGCAAGGAGGCAGAGATTGCCCAGCAACAGGCCAACCTTAATAAACAACGATTGATCAGTACAGGAGTGGCTATGGTATTGATTATCGTGTTTTTCATTGTCTATACGCTCCATCGACGCGCCGCCACCCATCGTCTGGCTCTTGCCCATAACAAACTGGAGGAAGCACACCAGAAACTGAAGGTTGCATACGACCAGTTGGAAGAGACGACAGCTGCCAAGGAACGTATTGAGAGTGAACTACGTATCGCACGTAATATTCAGCAATCCATCGTACCCAATGTGTTCCCCAAATACAAAGGATTGGATATCTATGCCTATATGATGCCTGCCAAAGAAGTGGGTGGTGACCTCTATGACTATCTGTTAGATGACAATCATATTTATGTCTGTCTGGGTGATGTGTCGGGAAAAGGTGTACCAGCGTCCCTCTTTATGGCACAGGCTGCCCGTCTGTTCCGTGCAATGGCTAAACAGCATATGATGCCTGCTGATATTGCTACCCGTCTGAACGATGAACTGTGCGAAGGCAACGAGAACGGCATGTTCGTCACTATGTTCTTGGCTCTAATCAATCTTGAGACAGGAGCGATGGACTTTTGCAATGCGGGGCATAACCCTCCAGTTCTAGGTGACAAGTTCATGGAAATAGAAACCAATGCACCTATTGGTCTCTGGCCTGGCCTGGAGTTCGTCGGTGAGCATGTGGATAATATCAAGGGTAAGTCGCTATTTCTCTATAGCGACGGACTGAATGAAGCAGAAAATAAGGAACAAGTTCAGTTTGGTGATGACCATCTATTGCAAATTCTCGACACGATGCATTTCGACAATGCCCGACAACTCATTGAATATATGAGAGAGGCTGTGGAGAAGCATCGTAACGGAGCTTCACCTAATGACGACCTGACAATGATGGAACTGAAATTCGACAAGACTGACGAATGAGCTCATTAGATATCAATCAAATACGCAAGGACTTCCCTATTCTTGAAAGAGAGGTGTATGGCAGACCCTTGGTTTATCTGGATAACGCAGCAACGACTCAGAAACCACTTAGTGTACTGGATGCCATGCGGGAGGAATACCTCAATGTAAACGCCAATGTTCACCGTGGTGTGCATTACCTCTCCCAACAGGCAACCGACCTTCATGAAGCAGCTCGTGAACGTGTTCGTCAGTTTGTCCATGCAGAGAAGATAGAAGAAATTATTTTCACTCGTGGTACTACAGAGGCTATCAATTTGGTGGCATCATCCTTCTGTGAATCACAGATGCAAGAAGGTGATGAAGTCTTGGTGACAGAGATGGAACACCATTCGAATATCGTACCTTGGCAGTTACAAGCACAGAAACGGGGCATTGTGGTCAAGCATATACCTATCACCGACGATGGTTATCTGGAACTTTCAACTCTCAACTCGCAACTGTCAACCAAAACAAAACTTATCTGTATAGCACATGTCAGTAATGTACTAGGAACCATCAATCCTGTAGAGGACATCATCAAGACTGCCCATGAACGAGGTATCCCTGTCTTAGTGGATGGTGCACAAAGTGCTCCTCATATGACAATAGACGTACAGGCTTTGGATTGCGATTTCTTCGCTTTCAGCGGTCATAAGATGTATGGACCAACGGGAATCGGTGTACTATATGGGAAAGAGGAATGGCTCGAAAAGCTCCCACCTTATCAAGGTGGCGGTGAAATGATAGACAAAGTGACATGGGAGAAAACGACTTTTGAGCGACTTCCTTTTAAATTTGAAGCTGGCACCCCAGATTATGTCGCTACTCATGGTCTTGCGAAAGCAATCGATTATATTGAATCCTTTGGCTTTGAAGCTATCCAGCAACATGAACAAGAACTCACGCGTTACTGCATGGAACAGCTGCAAACAATTCCTGATATCCATATCTATGGTCCACAACTGTCGACTGCAAAGGATGCTGTCGTCTCTTTCAACGTTGGCAATATCCATCATTTGGATATGGGTACCTTACTTGACCGCCTTGGTATCGCTGTACGCACTGGTCATCACTGTGCACAACCTTTGATGGATCGGTTAGGCATCTCTGGTACCGTCCGTGCCTCCTTTGCCCTTTACAACACCAAGGAAGAGGTGGATGCCCTTGTTGCTGGAATCCGTCGCATCTCACAGATGTTCTAATTTTGGGGAGTGAAACAAATTGAACGAATCGTCTTTTATGTTAAAAAGTCACTATTACGAAGGAATGATAGAAGCAGGCTGTGACGAAGCCGGGCGTGGCTGTCTGGCTGGTAGTGTCTATGCTGCTGCCGTCATCTTTCCCGCAGACTATCAAAATGCAGAACTGAACGATTCTAAACAATTGACGGACAAACGACGTAAACAACTTCGTGAGATCATCGAACGTGATGCCATCGCTTGGGCAGTAGGCATTGTCACACCTGAGGAAATTGACAAGATCAATATCCTCAACGCCTCCATCCTCGCCATGCATCGCGCTTTGGACCAGTTGAAGGTACGCCCTGAGGCGATTATTATTGACGGCAACCGTTTCAAACCCTATTATGATAGCGGTGAGGGATTAGAGGTAAGAGGTGAGAGGAAACCTCTACCACATACTACAATCGTGAAGGGTGACGGTAAATTTCTCTCCATCGCCGCAGCCTCAATCCTTGCCAAGACTTACCGTGATGACTATATGGATTGTTTGGCAGAGGAATATCCACAGTATGACTGGCTCTCTAATAAGGGCTATCCCACAAAAAAGCACCGCGAAGCAATCAGCCAGTATGGCATCACTCCCTACCATCGTAAAACCTTCAATTTGCTGGGAGATGGTCAATTGTCTTTCGATTTCTAAAAAAGAGCCATTGTTGCATTCATTCTTTGACAAGATTTCCGCAGAAAAAAGAGCGGAGAATATTTGGTAATATGCAGATTTTTGTATAATTTTGCAGCGCCATTTGAATAAATATACCAAATATGAAAGTAAAGAATGACCGATTGGAAGCCTTACGGATGATTATCTCCAGTCAGGAATTAGGCAGTCAGGAAGAGCTATTATCAGCCCTGAAGGAAGAAGGTTTTCAACTGACCCAGGCAACACTGAGTCGTGATTTGAAACAGTTGAAAGTCGCTAAAGCAGCCTCAATGCGTGGAAATTACGTATATGTATTACCCAATGACACGATGTATAAGCGTGTCAGCACTCCCCATAGCGTCCGTGAAATGATGCAAGTACCAGGATTCCTGAGTATTAATTTCTCCGGCAATATGGCTGTTATCAAGACACGACCAGGTTATGCAAGCAGTATCGCCTATAATATTGACAACAATCATATCGATGAGATTATCGGAACCATCGCTGGTGACGACACCATCTTTATTGTTATCAAACAAGGTATCAGCAAAGAAGAAGTCATCAGGGCTTTAAGTGAAGTGGTACCAAATATGAAATAAAAAGGTAAGAAGTAAAAAATGGAACAAGAAGATATACAGGTTCTGGTGGCAGGACCAGAGCATGAGACATATGTAGACACAATCCTACAAACTATTGCAGATGCCGCCAAGGTGCGTGGTACGGGTATCGCCAAGCGTACCCATGAGTATCTCGCCACCAAGATGAAAGAGGCGAAAGCTGTAATTGCCCTCAAAGGCGACCGTTTCGCTGGTTTCAGCTATATTGAGACATGGGGCAACAAACAATATGTAACTACCAGTGGACTCATTGTGCACCCCGATTTCCGAGGACTGGGTGTGGCAAAGAAGATTAAAGACATGACTTTTTCTCTCGCCCGCACTCGCTGGCCCCACGCCAAAATATTCTCGTTGACGAGTGGTGCCGCCGTAATGAAGATGAATACTGAACTGGGGTACCAGCCTGTAACTTTTGCAGACCTAACAGATGACGAAGCGTTCTGGCGAGGATGTGAGGGCTGTGTGAATGTGGATGTATTACACCGTACTGGTCGTAAATACTGCATCTGTACCGCGATGCTCTACGACCCTGAGGAACACCTTCCCGCAAAAATTCCAGAAGATGTGATTGAGCGAATAAAGAAACTCGACGCAATGTAAAAATGAAAAAATGTAATAAATATGGCAAACAAGAAAAAAGTAGTAGTAGCATTCAGTGGTGGACTTGACACTAGCTACAACGTGATGTATCTGACCAAGGAATTAGGTTATGAAGTATATGCTGCCTGCGCCAACACAGGTGGATTCTCTGCCGAGCAGTTGAAGAGAAACGAAGAAAACGCCTATAAATTGGGCGCTGTGAAATACGTCAC
>AUXO013496683.1_pt1 | contig 10294 bp, 7 predicted proteins | sample 768731 | NCBI WGS metagenome assembly AUXO01 (sample SAMN02715735, study PRJNA202380) | gut metagenome | biome: sheep rumen | host: Ovis aries | place: New Zealand: Palmerston North | reverse complement strand
TAGAAAAAAGATATTCAATGAAAGATCTTGGCTTAAAGTATTTTATTTTATCGTAAATAGGTGTTTCTTGTGCGTATTTCCACCATAAATTCAGATAACTATGTTTACATTTTTTACTTAAAGGGTTTCTATTTATAAAACAAACTATAGCAGGTGCTTTTATGTGTAAATGATATTGATTATATAGCTTTTTGGTTTCATCGCAACCTTGTATTTCAATATCTTTAAACCAAATTTCTTCATATCCGTAATTAATTGTAAATTGTTTGGCATTTTCAATTAAAAAATTAAGAATAATTAAATCGTTAATAATTGGTACTTCTGTAAGTTTTTTCATAAAATCTTCAGACATTAATCGTTCAAAATAGTGATGTTTTCTTAAATATTCAAAATTAAATAATAGTGTCTTATTTGATAATATAAATTTTCTTTGTTCATTTGTCTTAACTAATCTACTAGGGCATATATATTCCGTAGTTGCACAAGAATTATTTTCAATGTTTGTGTCATACAGTTCTTTTAAATCTTGTGTTATTAAATTAACATTGTGCAAAAACAACATTTTATCAACATTAATAAGTTCCGCTAATTCAAAACAATATAATGTATTACAAGTTGAATTGAATTTTGTATATTTGCTTGAATTAATCTTAATAAAATTAAAGCTTTGGATATTTTTAAATTTTTCAAAAAATTTTAATTCATCAATTTTTTTTTGAGGTAGATTTTCATCATGCACAATATAAAGATTAATTTTATTTTTTTTATTGCTCTTTAAAAATGAGTATAAAGAAACATATCCTATATAAAAATATTTACTTGTAAATACAAATGCAACATTCATATATTCAATCCCAGTCTTTATTTGCAACTTTAACATAAAAATTAATATTTTACCAACATTGAGTTTTAACAAATTAAAACTTTACAATGTTATGAATAAATTAGTTTTTAGCTAAATATTGTTCGGTACAACCACATAATATAGTTAAACAGCAATTTTATTTTAAGTAATATTTAATTTGAGGTTTTTATCAAATATATACTTCCACCTACTTTTTTTGAAAACCTTGGAAAATTTTGTTTGATATAATCAGGATTTTTAGCATAAATTGCATTTATCCAAAGCTGAATTTTCCAGTCGTTATTATATGATAAAAACTGTTTTAAATAAAATGTTTCATTCCAAAAACGTCCTTGTTGTACCCATACATCAGGATATTCGAAAGGATAAAAAATGTCATGAAAATGAACAAATACTCCTTTTTTTAAATTTGGTAAAATTTTATTAAAAATATACATAACATCACTGTTATACTTTAAAACATGAGTTGAATCTATGAATAGTAAATCCCCTTCGCTTAAATTATCGCAAATAAGCTTATAATCAACGTCTTGTAATTTTTTTTGAATTAAATTAATATTATCACTTGGAGTAGTAACTTCTAATAATCTTTCCGGATAAGGTTCAATGTATGTAAAATTTATATCTTCATTTTTTAAATACATATCCTTTGTATCAAGAGCAACAGCAGACGAAAAACCGCATCCAATTTCAAAAATATTTTTAGGTTTAAAATACCTTAAAAATAAACTTAGACAAAAAGCATCGGAATATCTAAACATTTTATTTTTGTGATAAAATCTGGAATTTCCTTCCCTTTTTCCTAATTTGTTTTTTACATATGCAAAGCAATTTGGATCATATAATTTCTTAAATTCTTCTAAAAGAGCGATTTGTTCTGAATAATTTAAATTAATACAATTTGGCAAATCAATTTCTTTATTAATCAAGTATTTTTTAGAATCCTCTTCGCTAGGAATGGGAGAATAAAAGTTTCCAGGTAAAAAATTAAAATTTGTGTGATTTATATTTTTTAAATGTATTATTGAAAAAATTTTTTCTACTAATTCATTCATTTTAAAGCTCCTATTAATTCTCTTATTTTTTTTACTTTTGCTTTTAATTCTTTCTTTTTCTTTTTATAGTGTTTTCTTTTTTCTCCAAATGTAAAATTCACCAGCAACTTACATCTTAAATAATTTCTATAAATTTTATTTTTATTTAGCAAAAGCGCTAAAGTTTTGGTATCAACAAAATTTTCTTGTTTTTCAAGTATATTATTTTCAATAAAATTAGGATATATCGGTTTTTCTTTAATATCTTTTTCAAAAGCCTCTTTCATCCAGTTTTCAGCTTTTTCTCTTTCTTCTTTTATTTTATTATTTATAAAATTCCAATCAAATGATTTTAAAAGTTCATCATAGTTTACTTCAATATCTGCTTCAGAAACAGTTTTGTTTCGAATCTCTAAAATTCTGAAAATTGTGTCAAATCTGCTTTGTACTCTAGGTGCATTTTTAATTTGAATAAATGGACGATTAAAAATTATTGAAAATAAAGTTCCATGATAAGAATCAGTTATCATAAATTTAGAATTTTTAATAAAGGCAAGCCAATTTTCAACAGGGGTAGTGTAATCCCAATCAAATTCTTTTATTGGTAAATTTAATTTTTTAGAAATTTCTGTAAGAACATTTTTATACCATTCTTTATTTTTAAAATAAGGAAGTGTAAATACTCCAATATATTCTTCATTTGAGGAATATTCTTCTGTTATTTTTTCCAATAAGCCTAAAGGAATATGAAATACTCCGTCTAAAACTTGAGTAGAATTTATATTAAAATTTTCTTTTAAAAGTTCTACGCCTCTATCTTCCCGTATTGAAATATCGTCAAATTGGGAAAGATAAAAATTTATTTTTTCTAAATCATAAGAGGTTCCGCTGATTTCGCTCATTCCAAAACTCGCTGAATATGAGAGTTTTCTTTTATTAGAACGTACAAAATCCAAAAAGAAAATTGTCCAATTTAACTTATCGTTTAAAACTCCCTTAGCACAGCTTTTTCTAAAAACTTGGTCTGAACCTGTAATAAAAGTTTCACAATTTTTATTTAATTTATAAAAATCATCGTAAGTTTTAACTTCATTTGTTAAATTTAAATATTTTTTTGCAAATTTATATGAAAAGCTTTTTTTAAATTTTTTACAATTTACAGATTTTGGATATCCAATGTAATTAATAACTTTTGCATTCTTACCCAATTTTTCAGTCAAACATTGAACACCATAACAAGTTAATATAGCACCATAATTTATTGCAGACCAAAAATTAATTATCATACAACAATCTGTATTATTATTTGAGAAAACGTTGTAAGGTTTATTTACAATATTCATGAAAGTATTATAATATTCAAAATCTTTAAATTTATATAAATTTTCGCTTTCATGAAGTTTAATCGCAAATTTTCGTATTTTTTCATAATAATCTTTTGAAATAGTAGAATCTATTTGAGAAAATTTTTCATAAAATCTTACTAATTTTCTTATGGTTCTCTCCAAATAAAAATTTAAAATAACTTCATTTTTACAATTTTTTTTAATTTCTTCGTAACAATCTTCTTCTGATGTAATAACATCTTCTCTTAATGAAACATTGTTTAATGATGAACCGTGTCCTCTTCTATAGTTAAATAAGCACTTATTTATAATGGATACATTTTTAGCCATTATAATCGCTTTTAAATAAAAAATATTATCTTCACAAAGTCTGGTATTGCTATATCTTATATTATTATCTTCAATGAGTTTTCTGCTAAATATTTTGTTATTGCAGATAAAACCATTTAGCATAAAATTATTCTTAACATCTTTTAATTCAAAATCGGTAGATGACAAAAAATTCTCATATGGTTTTAAAGTATATTTTCTTTCAAATATTTTAGGATTTTTATTTTCGTCATATATGTTGTACTTAAATATTACAAAATCATTATCATTTTTTGTGATTTGATTATATGCCAGTTCACAAGCATCTAACTCATACCAATCATCTGAGTCAAGAAACATAATATAATCGCCTTTTGCGATATCTAAAGCCCTATTTCTTGCTGCACCTTGTCCTTGATTTGCATTTTGTTCCAAAACAATAATTCTATTATCATTTGCGGCATATTCTTTCAATATATCAAGAGAACTATCTGTAGAACAATCGTCCACGCAGATTATTTCTATATCTTTTAATGTTTGGTTAACAACACTATCTAAAGTCTGTCTTAAATATTTTTCTACATTATATACAGGTATAATTATTGAGATTTTTTGCATAACTTCTCCTTAATTTATTTTTTTAAATCAAATATCTTTTGTAATAATGATTTATTTTCTTTTTTTTCATTAAGCTTGTCATTATTTAGATTTCTTATACAGTCCATTGCTTTTTTTTCATCTTCATCTTTTACAAAAACTTCAAACACAACTGACTGTTTAAAATCTTTTGTGCAAAAATCTTCTATTTGAGATAAAAATTCTTCTTTATTTTTAGCCGACATATAATGTAAACCGCAAGACTCAACCCAAGCCTTTGCACCATTTTTATAGTGTCCTCCTGCCGCAATAAGTATGTTTGTTTTTTCACCTAAAGGATCTTCCAACTTTGGATTTATTCTAAACTCTGCCCCGCAATTATTATTAACAATGATAATTTTTATATTATTGCCAATATGCCTGTTACCCAAAATATTCATATCATAGAAAAACGCTAAATCACCAACTAAAGCATATATAGTCTTATTTGTATCAACCAATGATTGACCAACCAACGTAGACAATGCACCATCTATTCCAAAACCACCTACATTACAATTTACATCTATTGTTTCATCAAGATTAAAAAAGTTCATACATCTTAAAGAGTTAAGTATAGAAAGATGCAGTGATGAATTTTTTTTGATATATTTTGATAATTCATTACATATAAAAGGATTTGATAGTGGGAAATCCGGTAAAGTAAATTTTTCAAACTCTTCTTTTATTGTTTCAAAATAATTTTCATTTTTGCACTGATATTTTGATAATTTGTTAAAGAAATCTTGTTCTTTCATGTCAAAAATCTGTGTTATTGCAACACCATATCTACAAGTATAATCAGAGTTTTGAGCCAATCTCCATATTTCAGTATCTTTAAATATTGAACTTGAAGAATATTCACCGCTTATTCCTCCTATATCAATTAAAATATCAGGTCTTTCAATCGAATCAATGATTTTTGCAAACGGTGCAACTAAAATCTTGTTTTCACCGTGATAATTCGATATATGATCGCAAAAAACAGGAATACTTGAACTTTTAACAAAATTGGATATTAAATCAGTTTCTTCTTTTGAAAATTTTTCGTGAGAGCCTATATAAAGAGCGATTTTTTTATTTTGTAATTGTTGGACTATTGTATCGTCAATATCAAAATTTACTTTGGTAGTCCAAATATTATCGGGTAGTCTATTTTTTTGAGAAAAATCAACTTTTAAAAATCTTGGAACTTCTATGTGAACAGGATGATGTTTGTATTTTGCACTTGAAAGAACAGAATTCAATGCAACTAAATCATTAGAAAGATCTCCTTTGTCTTTCATTTGGGTTAAGACAATAGAAGCTCGTTTTACGTCATTTTGGGTAACTGATCTATCAAGATATTGCGGAGATAATTTATACTTATTGGTTGTTACATTATAAAAAGTTAAAGCAATAATAGGTAAATTTTTATAATAAGCTTCTGTCATTGCAGATAAATAATTTCTGCTTGAAGTCGCTCCTGTACAAGCGATAGCAACAGGTTCATTTGTTTCATATATAATACCGGATGCAACGTAACCAGCACTTCGTTCATCTACAACTGAGTAGCATTGAAAAAACGAATCATCTTGTACTATGGCATTAAAATAAGCATTTTGAAAACCAGGGCTTGATACAATGTATTTTATCCCATAAGCTTTAAGCATTGCAACTAGATATTGTGTGGCATTATATTTGAATGTTTCTTTTTTACGACTCATTATAAATCACTCCTATTAAAACAATATTGTGGAAACTCTTTTTCAATTTTTTGTATAATTTCTTGGTTATGAAAATATTTATAAATACCTACATTATTTTTTGAAATATCAGGTTGAAATATTTGTTTCTTGTATATGTGTTCACTTGCAGTTAATCCAGTAAAATCATAGATTTTATTTAAAGTATTTTCATAATCGAAAACCAAATCTTCAAATCTTATTACAAGTCTGTTTGGTGAAATATGGTTAATGATAGAAATGGTTGAATCTTTATAATGTTTAATAAAATCAAAAGGTACATTATTTACTCTAATTGTGTTGAAAATAAAATTTGTTATAAATTGATCTCTAGGATCTCTATAAACACAAATTTCTTTTATGGGTTTGTCCAAATAATTGTTAATTCTATCAAGTAGATTAGTATATTTGAAAAATTGATCCATAACCAACGTACCAGATATATTTATATTGTTAAAAAAGTCTTTGAAATACATTTTTACGTGATGATTAAACTCATCTTTAGACATATTTTTGAACTTATATAAAACATATTTACCGTTATTTTCTCCTTTTACAAAGCTACAATTATTAAAAATGCTTTCTTCTTCGTCATATTTAAAAGGATATTTTTTACCTTTCATGAAATCTTTTGTGTAGTTATCCAATTCAAGAATATTTTCTAAAAAAGCAATATGCAAATCTATAAAGAAGTTAGCATAAAGCATTTTTTTCTTGTTTGCCAATTTATACATATTCTTTATGAACTGTTTAATGATGTAGTCTTGTTGAAACTCATCAACATTATTTTCAAAAGCATCAATTACAGAAAAAATGGAAGCTTCTTTTATAAAAAGTTTTACGGTATACTTTTGATAGCTCAAATTATTTTTTTCTACAAAATCAGATAAAGTTGAACCAAAAACCGTAGAATTTTTAAATTCAGAAAACAAATCTATTAAAGCACTTGCACCAGAATATGAAAAGCCTGCAATAGTTATAATGTTTTTAGATTTATCTATTATTTCTCTTTTTTTGATAAATTGATTAAACGTTATATTTTTATTTTTTGCTATTTTTGTCTTTTTACCTCTAATTATATCAATTATTTTTTGACCTAAATTCATATTTTCCTTTATATTTATTTTGATTTACTCCGGCATCATTTTTTTACGAATTTTAAGATGGTGAGAGTTTCCTATATCGTTAGGGTATTTCATATATTCTAATCCTACTTCATTTTTAAGATAATAATCCGGATTGTTTGGAACATTAAATTCAAATTGTTCAAATTTCATTTTTTTGAATGGTAATATTTGTGTTTTATTAAAGAAATGCTCTGTATTTTTTTTGATTACTGTTGGAGCATAATATATTGTATTACTTGTATCGATAATATTAGAATTTGTTTTTATTTCTTTTTCTAAAGCATCAACCATAATTTTTGTATTTTGAGTTACAGATAAACGTTCTTTAAGTTTTTTTAAATATTTACAATGTTCGCTAAATGTATAATTGTCTCTGTAATAGTCAAAAGGAAATATATCAATTTTTACTTGTTTATGTACACTTTCCCCTTTCATTATATGAAAAATATGGCCTAAATCTAAAATTAAAGTTTCATTTGGATATTCTGACATATATTTGTTAATTAATGAATATGTTTTAATTAATCTTTGTACGTTATTTCCGCAAACAGAATTTGTGTCTATTTCAATATATTTTTTCTTGCAAATTTGTTTATATTTTTCATAATCTTTACGTAGCATACCTATATCAAAATCATCATCCCAAGGAATAAAACCTTTATGGCGAACTGCACCTAAAAGACTTCCGTGGATTAAAAAATACTCAAGACCATTATTATTTATTTCATCGGTAATATTTTTGGCAAAACCAAGTATTTTCATTTGCAGCTCTCTCAATTCGCCCTGAGCAGGCTTTAGTTGTGCAATATCAGTGTGTTCTTTTAAATATTCTAATTGTTCTTTTGTACTATCAAGCTCTTTGAGCATTTTTTCTTTATTATTTGAAATATAATTAAATTTCATTCCTAAAATGTAAAGTGTTCTTCTATATCCATCTTTTTCTTTTTTATATAATTTATTTTTTAGAAACAAATGTATAAGATAAAATGTATAATTAAGATGTAATATTCGTTTATATCTTCTGTAGTAGCTTTTAGAACTAAATAATTTTTGGTCGATTTTTTGTTCTTTTTCAAGCAATTTGAAGAAATTTTTTAATTCAAAAAAGAAATCTTTTTGAACTGAGCTATCTATTGAAACAAACTTCTCAAAATAATTCATGGAACTGCGAATTGAATAAAATAAAAATCGAGGCATAAAACTTTTGGCATTTTTATTTTCTTTGACCATATTATATGCTTCTACTTTTGTTTTAATTATTCCTTTGAATTTATCCGTTTGATAGGAAGTAGAAGAAGTTACTTTTCTAATATTATAAAGCGGTTTGGTAATTATAGAAATGTTATTTGTTTCAAGACACGCTTTTGTAAAAAATAAAACATCTTCACAAATCCTATCATCTGAATATCTTATATTGTTTTCATTTAAAAAATTTTTATTATATATTTGCAAAACAGAAAAACAGTTAATTAAAAATCTGTTTTCAAGTTCATGAGGATTTATATTCGGATTATCATTAACGGATAGAAACGGCTTTATTCTGTTCGTAACGAGTTGTCTATTTTTAGCTTCTTCGTAATATACATAATGGGGAAAAATCACAAAATCATTCTTATTTTTTAAAATTTGATTATAGGCAACTTCACATGCATCTAATTCGTACCAGTCATCACTATCAAGAAACATAATGTATTCGCCTTTTGCAATATCTAATGCTCTGTTTCTTGCAACCCCTTGCCCTTGATTTTGTTCTTGTTTTAAAATTACAAATCTTTCATCTTTTGAAGCATATTCTTCCAATATTTTTAAGGAATTATCTGTCGAACAATCATCAACACATATTATCTCAATATCTTTCAGTGTTTGATTTATAACGCTATCTAATGCTTGTCTTAAATATTTTTCCATATTGTATACGGGGATTATTACAGATACTTTAGGCTTTGACATATTCCTCCTTTAAAAATTTCCAGGAAAGCCAATAATAGCTCGTTTTTTACAAAGTAATAAGTTACTAATGCTACTATAAATGATATCACAAAAACGAATAAAATAATAACAAATGTATGATGAGAAAAAACACTTTATTTGAAAAAAGAATTTTGGTTGAGATTGCTTTGATTAAAGGAAGATGTATGACAAATAGAGAATATGTATATATTCTGATTTTTGTCCAAATATTTTTGCTGGTCATTTTAGATAAATATCCTTTATTACAAATAAAGTAAATAAACAGTATACAAAATGTAATAATAAATAATGAATTATTAATTTGTATAAGTTAAAAATATGCCCACCAAACAATAAATCCGAAAGATAAAATTTCAATTAAAGAAATAATTATTTTTTGAATAATAATATTATTATAATTTTCAATTAAACAACCTATACCTATTCTACCAGAGGCTCTTAGCGTATAGGCGGAAATGAAATCTTTGTATTTAACAACCCCCAAAGTGTTCCGTCATCCATGAAAGGTTTTAATCCTGTATTTTCTTCAATGTCTTTTAAAATGTCTTTTGCAAATGCTAATTCTTTAAGTTGTATAGATCTTCGTTTTCCATCCGCAGACTTAATTTCATAAGGATTTACACTTTCAACCAATTCTTTTACTTTGGCTATATCTTCTAAATATATCTCGGGAGATATTTTTTTCTCTTTTGATTTTTTTATAAAATCTTGTAAGATATCTTCAATAGGCATGTTTATATAAGGTTTTAAATATTCAAGCGTAGTAATAAAAGAATTGTATGACCTACCACGGGTGTATTTTATTGTTAATCCAAGAATTCTTTTTGTTGTTATGTTATTTTTGTGTATTTTTTTACAAAAAAAATTCTTTAAATCCTGCTTTTCTATTGTTATTTTCATTATACAAATACCTCTAAATGTTAAATAATAGCAAATACAAATAATATATCAACTTGTCATTAATAATATTATACATGTTTAAATCCTATGATTAGTTACTTTTATATCAATAGGCAATTTTTCGTAATTGTTGTATATCGTTTTTAAATATTCATGAGGATTATTTGGTGCATAAAATTCGGTATCTTCAAATTGTATTTTTTTCAATGGAAAAATATCTGATTTTCTTCTAATGCCTTTCATTGAATAATAGTAAAAATCATAATTATCTATACCTGCCTGAATGGTATTGCTTTCTTCAACAATATCTTTATTTTTTGCAATTTCTTCTTCATAAAATTTAAATCGGTCTTTAAATACTTTTAATTTTTTCACTTTTTCT
>AUXO015773325.1_pt1 | contig 10295 bp, 9 predicted proteins | sample 768731 | NCBI WGS metagenome assembly AUXO01 (sample SAMN02715735, study PRJNA202380) | gut metagenome | biome: sheep rumen | host: Ovis aries | place: New Zealand: Palmerston North | reverse complement strand
ATTTTAACAAAAGATTATTTGTTATTTGGTAATGTTGGAGATTCTTCTGGGTTTGTTATGAAGGATCAAAAACTACATAAAGTTACTTATGATCATACATTAGTTAATTTACTTGTTAGCGCTGGTGAATTAACAAAAGAAGAAGCGTCGGTTCATCCTAAAAAAAATGTTTTAATGAAAGCATTGGGAGCATCTTTGGAAGTCGATGTAGACATATTTGATTGCGATATGGATATTTCTGAAATACTTTTATCTAGTGATGGACTTACGGGAATGTTAGAGAGAGAGAGTATTGAAAAGGTTCTTTTAGGAGAGGGAACTGTTGAAGATAAGGTTTTGAGACTTATTCAAAAGGCAAATAATAGGGGTGGAGCAGATAATATTTCGGTTGCTTATTTAGTTTTCAATGAAGAAGGTGAAGATAAGTGATTACTAAGGGTCAAAAAATCAATGATCGATATGAAGTGATACGTTCTATTGGGGAAGGTGGAATGGCAAATGTCTATTTGGGATATGATACTATTCTAGATAGAAATGTTGCAATTAAAGTTCTTCGTGGAGATTTATCTAATGATGAGAAATTTGTAAGAAGATTTCAACGTGAAGCTTTATCTGCTTCTTCTCTTGCTCATCCTAATATTGTTGAAATGTATGATGTTGGAGAAGATGATGGAACTTATTATATTGTAATGGAGTTTGTTGATGGTAAGACACTAAAACAGTTATTAAAAAAACGTGGGACTCTTACATTGAGTGAAGCTATTGATATTATGAGTCAATTAACAGATGGTATGGCTCATGCTCATGATTCGTATATTATACATAGAGATTTGAAACCTCAAAATATTATGATTAAAGATGATGGTCAAATTAAAATAACTGATTTTGGTATTGCAATGGCATTAAATTCTACACAGTTGACTCAAACTAATTCTGTTATGGGAAGTGTTCATTATTTGCCTCCTGAGCAAGCTAGTGGAAAAGGCTGTACTATAAAAAGTGATATTTATTCTATGGGAATTATTTTTTATGAATTATTGACGGGAAATTTACCATTCCGTGGAGATAATGCTGTTGAAATTGCTTTAAAGCATATGAGAGAACCTCTTCCTTCATTAAGAGAAGAAAATCCTGCTATTCCACAGAGCATTGAAAATATTATTCGTCGAGCAACTGCTAAAAATCCAAAAAATCGTTATGAAAGTGCTCGTAGTATGCATGAAGATTTACTCACTGCACTTGATGATAATAGAATGAATGAAGAAGTTTATCAATATAAATATCCGGAGAATGAAAATGAAGGAAAAAAAGGACGCAAAGTATCAAATGAAAATGATGATGATGTAGAAGAGGAATTAGATGATAATAAAAATAATAATATAGAAAACAGTGAAAGTATAGATCCAGAATTACGAGAAGAAAAGAAAAATATGAAACTTATTATTATTCTTGGTATTATATTTGCTTGTATATTAATTTTGCTTTTTATTCTTTTCTTTATTGTACCAAAACTTTCTAATGGGAAGGCTGCTACTGTACCAAATTGTCAAAATTTGAAAGTAAGTTCTTGTGAGAAAAAGTTACAAGCTGCTGGATTTGTTGTTAATACAAAAATTAAGAGTGTTTCTTCAAATACAGTTGATAAAAATAGAGTAGTTAAAACAGAACCTTCTAGTGGAAGAAGTATAAAAAAGGGTACTAAAGTTACCATTTATAAATCTTTAGGTGATGAAAAAATTGTTTTAGAAGATTATACTGGTCAAAATGCTAATTCTGTAAAAACTTTATTAGAAACAAAATATGAGTTAGTTGTTACTATTGAGAAAAAAGAATTGGATAGTACTGATAAAGAGTATGATGATGATGAGATAATTGGTCAATCTCTAGAAGCAGGTAGTGAGGTAAAAAAAGGAGATAAACTTACTTTATATACTCCAAATATTGTTGATAGAATACCTGATATGGTTGAAGAAGGTTGGACTATTAGTGATGTTGAGGCTTTTTGTAATAAATATGGTTTAGTTTTAGAAAAAACGGAACAAGAAACTTCCGCATATTCTGAAGGAACTATTATTTCTCAAAATTTGCCAAAAGGGCGCTCTATTGTAAAAGGTATGACTTTACGTATTGTTGTTGCTATAAAACCAAAAGTAAAGGAAACGCCTAAACCTTCAAGTAATTCAAATAGTAATAGTACTAATACTAATAATAGTAATAATAGTAGTAATAATAGTAGTAATAATTCTGGAGGAAATAATTCTGGAGATGGTGACTCTAACGAAGAGTCAAATAATGGTAATAATACAAATACAGAGTAGGGGGATTTTATTAATTGAAGGGACAAATTGTAAAAAATAGTAGTGATTTATATTTCATAAGTTATGAGGATAAGATTTATCCTTGCAAGTGTCGTGGTATATTTCGAAAGGAACATATTACTCCAGTGGTTGGGGATTATGTTCTTTTCAATAAAGATAAATTATTAGTAGAAAAAATATTAGATAGAAAAAATTATTTTGAAAGACCAAGAGTAAGTAATATTGATCAAGCTTTTTTAGTAACAAGTTTAAAGGAACCTGATTTATCATTGAATTTATTAGATAAGTTTCTTTCTTTAATGGAGTTAAATCATGTTAAACCTATAATATGTATTACTAAAAGAGATTTATTATCTAATAGTGAATGGATTTCTATTGAAAAAATATTGGATTATTATAAAAAAATAGGATATTCTGTGGTATTTAATACAGAAGTTGATAAGATTAGAGAGTTATTATGTGAAAAAACCTCTGTTTTTACTGGTCAAACAGGTGCAGGAAAGAGTAGTTTATTAAATAAATTAAATTCTAATTGGAATTTAGAAGTTGGAGAAATATCAAAAGCATTAGGAAGAGGAAAACATACAACGAGGGTTGTAGAACTATTTTGTATTAATGATGGTAAAGTTATGGATACTCCTGGTTTTTCATCATTAGAGTTAAAAAAATACAAAAAAGATGAAATTCGTTCTTCTTTTTTAGAGTTTTTTCTTTATCCTTGTATTTATAAAGATTGTACTCATACTAATGAATTAGAGTGTAATGTAAAAAAACATGTAAAAAGTCATGATATATTAGAAAGTAGATATGAAAATTATTTAAGCTTTATTAAGGAGGATGAATAATGAAAATAGGAGCAACTTTTTTGACTAGTAAAAATATTCCTCAAGATTTAAGAAAACTAAATGATACGGATGTAGATTATATTCATGTAGATGTTATGGATGGTAAGTTTGTAAAAAATAAAACTATGCCTTTTTCAGAAATGAGAAATATTTATAAATATACTTCCAAAAGATTAGATGTTCATTTAATGGTAGTAAATCCTTCTAAATATATTCCTTTATATGCTGAACTTAATACAGAATTTATTACTTTTCACGTTGAGGTAGAAGAAGATATTATTGATTGTTTAGAGCTTATTAAAAGTTATTCAATTAAATGTGGATTAGCAATTTCTCCTGATACAAAGATAAGTGAGTTAATACCTTATTTACCTTATTTAGATGAAGTTATTGTTATGAGTGTACCTCCAGGTGCGGGGGGACAAGAGTTTATTTTAAGTACTGAGGCTAGAATTCAAGAACTTAGAGATTTAATTGATTCTTATCATTTTTCAATTTTAATTAATGTAGATGGTGGAATTAATGATAAAACGGTTAGTTATTGCTCTTTAGCAGATATTATAACTTGTGGTAGTTATATTACTAAGAGTGATAATTTTCAAGAAAAAATTACTAGTTTACGAGTTTAATGTATGATATAATTTTTATAGAATAGAGGTGGTTGTGATGAATAATGAGAGTAATCAATCTAATTTAAATAATACTAATATAGCACCTAGCGGAAATATTTCAACTTCTACTCCAGTTACTCCTGTTGTACAGAATGGTATTCCTCAGCCTACAGCAGTTGCTCCAATGCAAAATGATTCCCTACAGAATGTTCAAAATCAGGTACCTACAAATAGTGAAGTTCCTTCTACAACAACTAATCAACCAGGTAGTGATTATGTACCTCCTAGTAAAGGTAAGGTATTCTTTATGTTTTTCTGTTTTGCATTATTGATAGGTTTTGTGATATTTTTACCTAATATAACTGAGATGATACATAAATATCAGTCTGGAAATAATCAGAAACCAGTTGAGGAAATAGTAGATGGAAAACTTACTTGTACTTTAGAGAAAAGCACTGATGTTTTTGACTTAAATTATACTGCTATTTTTTCTTATACTAATAGTAAATTAGAAAAGATATCTCTTACTACTACAACAAAAGGAGATATTTCAAAGGATTCAGATCAATTAGATGAACTTGCTGAAAAATGTTCATTGTTAGAAAAGAGTGTAGAAGATATAGATGAAGTTACTATTAGATGCAATTATACTGATGGTCAGTTAGAAGAAAAACAATCATTTTCTTTAGGAACACTAGATTATAAAAAATTAGATTCAGCTTTTTCGGAAGCTGGTGGAACGGTTCCGAATTATCATTATGGAGATTCCATAAGTTCTATTGAAAAAGAGATGAATGCATCAGGATATACTTGTAATCGTTCGGCTGAGTAATTAAATAACCAAAATAAGATGTTTTGGTTATTTTTTTATTATTGTCAATATTTTTAGTTTATATATGTTAGAATTATTCTAATAGAAAAAGATGCTACTTATGATGATTTATCATTATTAGTACCTAAAGAAATAGAAGAATTATTAATATCATATAAGAGTAGAAATAATAGTGGTATTAAAATGAAAAGAATTATACTAGAGAAGTTATATCAATTTTTATTAAGTGATATTGATAAATATAAAAGTTATAATTCATCTTTATTTTCTAGTATTAAAACAGTTATTACTAAGATGGGTGTCTCTCAAGAAATAGATAAGAAATATCAAAATTTAACAAATTATAAATTAAGAAAGTATTATGATAATTGCTATCAAATGATTCTTTATTTAATTAAAACAGAAGAAGTTTTAAAAGCTAAAGAAGAACTTAAAAATTTTTAAGTTCTTCTTTTCATATTTTAAACAAATGTTTTCCAGTCATATATTTTTACTTTATTATAATTATTTGGATCAATATATATAATTATTTTTTTATTAATATCGGATATTGAGCCATGAGTAGAAACAACATAACTATGATATTTTCTTTCTTTAATTGTATAGGACACTCCATATTTATATTTAGGGTATTCTTCAGTCGTATAATAATCGTCTCTGCTTTCAATAATCGCAGTAGTTTGAATCCAATTATCTTTAATATAATTTTTTACAAAATAATATCTAATTGTACCAAATATCCAAAAACCTACTAATAGAAGTAAGACAATATTATATGTTTTTTTATTCTTTTCTTTTTCTTCTTTAGTTAAAGCTCCAACTATAAACTTATTACCATCTTTTAGTTTGTATGTTTCATCATTAACAATACTTCTTTTACCAAAACTATTTTGATAATAATATTCATTATTATATTTATCAGTATTATCAATGATTTCTTTATTACCTTTATATTCAAAGTATCTATCTATAAATGCATATAAAGGTATATTATTTTTTTTATTCCTAATAACATATATAGTATCTCCGAAATAACATGTTCCCTTTCCTTTATAAACAACTCTTTTATTATCATATAATATAAAGCAATCATAAATAACTTCAATATCTTCATCACCAACACTTTTAGTACCAGTAACAGTAATTACTTCTTTAGATATATACCAATTATTTTCATTAGTACGAATAATATAGAAATATGTAAATATTATTATTAATATAATTTCTATAGCTAATGGTACTCCTACAAAAATAAAAGGATTACCTACATAAAATAGTATATTAAGAATAATTGCTAATAATAATAAAAAGGTAAACACCGAGAATATTACTAAGAATAAAGTTTTATCAAATAATAAATTTCTAATCTCCTTATCTGTATATTGTTCTTTCAGATTACCACACCTTTCTACTTTCTATAAATAATTGTAATGCTTATAATAGTAGAAAAGCAATATTTTATGTCAAATTTTTTTGAAAATGTCAGTTAAATCATTTTGAGAAAATATCAGTAGAGTATTTTTTTGATAACATCAAAAGGAGTTCCCTTTTGATGTTTTAATATTGTACTCTAAATTGTTGGTCAAGAGTCAATATGAATGCCTTTGGCACTCTTGACTAACACCCATGTATTACTGCATAGTGCATTGCTTTATTAGTTACTAATGGAGGTAAACCTTTTTTCCATGGTGTATTCGATGGTGAATGTGCTTTATATGTATTGATTTCTTCCTTTGACTTAATAGATACAACTATTGGCTTATATATTTGGATTTGATATTCTTTTACGGTCTTTAATTCATAAAATTTGTCATTATATAAAATGTGTTCTGTTCCATCTAAGAATTTATATACCTTAACTTTCTTAGAAGTTGGAATATATACTTTTTGGTTATTGTTTAATATAATGTGATATTGTTTATCATATTTTAAGTAAGAATTATGATTTATTTTATGTTCATTCCAAATAGCTAATTCTATGGCAGACATTCATAAAATCGAACTCTTTGGTTCCTGTTATAATCCATCTTTACCGATGTATGTTATAATAACAAAAAACATAAAGATTAAAAACTAAAATCTTTATGCTTAACATTATACGTGTTATAATTTATATTATGATATTAAATTATTTTAAAAATGGAGGTATATAATGAATAAAATAATTATTGAAGTTGGTTCAACTAATACAAAAATAGATATTTATGATGGTAAAAATGTAAATAGATTAGATGAGTTAACTATTCTTTTTAAACAAAATTATAAGAAAAATAATTCTATTGATAAAGAGGATATTAAGGTTTTGATTGATTATATTTTAAATGTAAAGAAAAATTATGATGATATTTATGTTTGTGGAACTAGTATTTTTAGAGATTTGAATAATGAAGAAAGAGAAGAATTTTTAAAATATTTTTTTGATAAGACTGGATTAATTTTTAATATTATTTCTCAAGAGCAAGAAAATGAGCTTACTGTTTTAGGAGCTACAAGATTTGTTGATGAAAAAGTATGTGTATTTGTTGGAGGTGGGGGTTCTACTGAAATATCTATTTTTGATAAATCTATTATAGAGAGTAGAAATTCTTCTTTTGGTGTTATGGATGTTATGAATATATTTCCTGATTTAGCGGATGATTTTGCATCAACTTCTCTTGAAGACGTAATGAATTATATTGAAAAAAGATTAAATATTCCAGATAATCAAGCAGATATTTTAATTCTTGCTGGGGGAGGACATGAGGTTTTTGCTAGAAATTCTGGAATTAAATATGAAAGTAATACATTGTATAATGATTCTTCTGCTTCAATCATGATGGATATAGAAACAAGAAAAAAAGAAACAAAAAGGTATTATGAAGCTATTTCTTTAAATGATATAAAGAAAAAAGTATCAAATCCTGATTGGTGGTTTGCTACTAGAGCGATGTGTGCTTTTGTTTTGGTGGTTGCAGAAAGAATTGGAGCAAAATATATTGTTCCTACAAATATATCTATGGTATATGGTTTATTAGAGATAAATAACAAGATTTAATTAGAGTTTTATTAATTTCTTTGCTTTCTTTATAAAATCTGTTAAAATATATGTAGTAGGAGTTTTTATGAAACGATTATATATTTATTTTAATTTATTGTTAATAGTTATAATTTTAGGACTTGTTTTTTTACACCCTAATAGTGTAAGCACATCTTTTTCTTCTCTAGCAAAAGGAGTTCCATCATGTTCAAATATTTCTTCTTCAATTGATTCTTTAGAAGATCGTGGACTATTTCATGTTCTTTTTTCAAATCTAAAGTCTTCTCTTCAATCTCTGGCCGCCCCATCAAGTGTTTTAACTGATGTTTTAGAAACTCAAGTCGGAACAATGTCTGCTTATGGGCTAGACTGCAAGGGATGTTCCGGAAGAGTTGGAGCAGGCTATGATGCTCGTGGGAATAATGTTATGTATCATGATTCTACATATGGTGATTTACGAATTGTTGCTGGTGATAAAAAGTATCCATATGGAACAGTTATTCGAGTAGTAAATAGTAAGATTGGAACTTTTAATGTTATTGTTTTAGATCGTGGTGGAGATATTGGTATTGGAAGAAGATATATGTTTGATTTATTATTTTTTTCTGAGTCTGAGGCATTACAGTTTGGACTTTCTCGTAATACTACGTTTGAAGTTTTAAGATATGGTTATTAGTTTAACTAATAATCTTTTTTTTTACTTTGTTTATTTTTTAATTTTTGATATGATAATAGGGAGGTGTTTAAGATGAATGAACAAATAATAAAAGAGATAGCAAATAGTCTTTCAATTCAGGAAAAGCAAGTAGAAGTTGTCCTTCAATTGTTAGAAGATGGAAATACGATTCCCTTTATTGCTAGATATAGAAAAGAAGCTACTGGAGCTTTAGATGAAGAGGCAATTCGTAGTATTAATGAAGTTTATGAATATCAGGTTAATTTATTAAAAAGAAAAGAAGATGTAATACGTTTAATTGATGAAAAAGGTATGCTGACTGATGAGATAAAAAATAATATTATGGCTTGTAGTAAATTGGTTGAAGTAGAAGATATTTATCGTCCATATAAGGAGAAGAAGAAATCTAAAGCTACTGAGGCTATTGCTAAAGGCTTAGAAGGTCTTGCTAAGATGATAATGACTTTTCCAAATACAGGAGACTTTGAACATTTAGCTAGTAAATTTATTAATGATCAAGTAAAGAGTATTGATGAAGCTATTGAGGGAGCATCTTATATTATTGCAGAATGGGTTAGTGATAATGCTTATTATCGAAAATGGATACGTAGTTATTTTTTCAAAAATGGTGTAATTATATCTAAAATGAAAAAAGATGCAGTAGATGATGGAAAAATATATGAGATGTATTATGATTATCAAGAGAGTATTAAGAGCATTAAACCACATAGAGTTTTAGCTTTAAATCGAGGAGAGAAAGAAAAAGTATTAACTATTTCTATTGATGTAAATAAAGATGAGATATTTGCTTATTTAGATAAAAAGGTTATAAAAAATGAAAAAAGTTTTGTTACGGATACTGTTCGATTGGCTATACGTGATTCTTATAAAAGACTTATTTCCCCTTCTGTTGAGAGGGAAGTTCGTGCTGAGTTATCTCAAAAAGGAGAAGAGGCGGCTATTTTAAATTTTGGTAAAAATTTAGAGTCTTTATTACTTACTCCTCCTATGAAAGAGCAAGTGGTATTAGCTTTTGATCCTGGTTATGTTAATGGATGTAAATTAGCTGTTATTGATAAGAATGGTAATTATTTGGATAGTGTTGTTATTAAGCCATTTTTAAAAGGAAAAGAATCTGAAATGATTAAGAGTTCTAAAAAGATTGTTTTAGATTTAATTTTAAAATATCATGTTGATATTATTGCAATTGGAAATGGTACTGCATCTAGAGAATCTGAGAAATTTTGTAGTGAGTTGATTCGTGACAATAATCTTTCTTGTAAATATGTAATAGTAAGTGAAGCTGGAGCATCTATTTATTCTGCATCTCCTTTAGCAATTGAAGAGTTTCCTGATTTGGCTGTTGAAAAAAGAAGTGCAGTAAGTATTGGAAGAAGATTACAAGATCCTTTAGCAGAACTTGTCAAGATACCTCCAGAGGGTATTGGAGTTGGTTTATATCAACATGATGTTAGTCCTTCTAAATTATCAAAGTCTCTTGATTTTGTTGTTGAAAAGTGTGTAAATAGTGTAGGAGTTAATATTAATACCGCTTCATCTGCGTTACTTTCATATGTTTCTGGTATTACTAAGTCTTCTATTAAAAAGATAATGGATTATCGTTTGAAAGTTGGAAAAATTACTTCTAGAGAAGAGATTTTAAAGAAAAAAATATTATCTGATAAAGCTTATTTGCAAGCTATAGGTTTTTTAAGGATTCCTGATGCAAAAAATATTTTAGATTCTACTGCTATTCATCCAGAAAGTTATGAACTCGCTATGAAGTTGTTAGATGAAATTAATATGGATATAAGTAAAGTTGGCACTGCTGAAATAATTGAGGTATTAGACAAAATAGATAAAAATAAAATGATTGATGTTTTAAAAACAGATAGTTATACTTTAGATGATGTAATTGCATCGCTAAAAAAACCTAATCTTGATCCTAGAGATGAATATCCACAACCTATTTTAAAAAGTGATATTTTAGATATAAA
>AUXO014240246.1_pt1 | contig 10295 bp, 1 predicted proteins | sample 768731 | NCBI WGS metagenome assembly AUXO01 (sample SAMN02715735, study PRJNA202380) | gut metagenome | biome: sheep rumen | host: Ovis aries | place: New Zealand: Palmerston North | reverse complement strand
CCAAGAATTTTTACCAAATCCCGCACAATAATTTGGTAAAATACTATAAAATGATTATATAGTTACTTAAATTTATCAATTACAGATAAAAAAATAAAAAAGGTGATGGAAAAAATAGTTTTATGCTTCAACAGTTACTGTGTTTGAAATAGCACAGTTGTTGTATGAAGAAGTAACAATATATTTTCCGGCCATCAAATTGATGTTTAAGCTAGCAATACCATCAGCATTTGAAGTTCTTTCATAGAATACTCCATTAATGTTGAATGAAACTGAAACACCAACCAATTTGTTTCCACGACCGTCAAGAACAGTTACTCTAAATGGACTTGCGACACCATATTTCTTAGTTAAGTCACTTGCAACCAAAGTAGGTAAAACTTTGATTGTGTTTGAAACCATACAATCATTATAAATAGCTGTTATGATGTAAGTTCCAGGATTTAAATTAATATTTAAACCTGCATATCCGTTAGCGTCAGTTTCACGTGTATACATCACACCATTAATGTTGAATGTGACTTTTTCACCAGCACCCACAACTTTTCCATCAGATCCGACGATACGGACAGTATACCTAGTACCATTACGGAAATACATTGTAATATCCTTATTTTCAACGATATTTGCTAAAACCTTAATGGTATTACTGCTCATTTCATCATTGCTTGGATTGATTGCTGTGATGATGTAAGTTCCATTAATTAAATTAATGTTGAGTCTGGCAGTACCACTAGCATTTGTCATACGCTTATACATCACACCATTAATGTTGAATGTCACTTCAGTACCCTCCGGAAGAGGATTTCCATTGCTGTCAACAAATGTAGCATAGTATTGGGTTCCATTTCTAAACATTTTTGTAACATCGTTTCCGGATATTGTAGAAATTACCTGAATTGTAGCGTTTGAAGTTATTGATGTACCATTATCATCATAGGTAACTGTTACGGAATAATTACCTGCATCCAAATTAATTGCCATGGTCATGATACCATCAGAATCTGTGGATCTAGTGTAATCTTTTCCATTAATATTGACAATCAATTGTTTGTTTGCTAAAACATTACCATTGGTATCGTTTAAAGTAACCTTGAACCTATCAGCAGATTTAAAGTATTTAATCAAATCATATGCTTTTAGAATGATTTTTGGTTCAATTTCAATGCTCAATGATTTGTTGATTGGACCATAATTATCATCACCAGCATAATCTACACTTATAGTATATTTTCCACTATCCAATGATGAGACATCGACAATTGCTTGACCGTCAGTTATGTTTGAAGACAATACTGTGTCATTGGCAGTGACTGTCACGACACCAGTTGCATCTTTAGGCAATTTTACGGTGATTTTTTCATCATCAAATGAAACATCCATTGTGGAATTTAATTTCAATACTGAAAAGCTTGCAGTCTTATCATCAACTAAATAATTGTCATCACCATTATAAAGAACAGTTACTTTATAATCTCCCGCAGGTAAATCTGAAATGCTTATGCGGGCAACGGAATTAGCTAAAACAACTGTATTTTCATAATCCCCAACAGTAATTGTAACATTACCGGTTGCATTGACGACAGTTATCACCACATTAACCGGACTTCCGACATTTGTGTCATTGACATCAACCAATATTTCAGGAGATGTTTTAGATTTATTCACTTTAACTTCAACATCTATTGATCCATTTACTGGATTATATCTTTCATCACCAGGATATGATGCAATTAAAGTGAAATTACCATCACCTAATGAGGTAATGTCAACAATTGCTTGTCCATTATTGAGTTTTGATGTGTAATTTCTTACTTTAGCATCAATAGTTACACTACCAGTTGCATCATTTAATAATTTAATGATTAAACGTTCACCATCAAATGAAAGATCAATTGGAGTATCCAATTTCAATACAGAGAAATTGGCAGTGCCATTTGTGGTTAAATAATCATCATCCCCATTATAGATAGCAGATACTTCATAATCACCTACGGATAATCCTGGAATTGTTAACTGTGCAATAGAATTGTTTAATTCAACTGTTTCTGTGTAGTTTGCAACATTTACTGTTACATTACCAGTAGCATTTCCAACAGTTATGATTATAACAGCAGAATCCCCAATTAATGTATCATTGACATCGATTGAGATTTCAGGAACAGTTTTTACCTTTAAAGTTCCGTTTATTGTTGTGATATATTTATCATCGACGAATACATCAATAGTGAAGTTTCCTTCATCAGGAGTGAATATTGTATCACCATCCACGCCGGTAAAGACAAATCCTCCATAGTATCCGTCTTCAAATTCACCATCATCAGAAGCGAATCTGACTTCCCTGTCAGGAATGGATGAATTATATGGAACAGTTTCATTATCTATTGTTTTAAGGTAGTTGAAATTAGCGTTTACTGTAGTATTATTGAAGTTTGGAGTTGAAGACACAGTCAAAATAACCCAATTACTTACATTGATGTTTAAATTTGGATTATCATTGCTTCCCCACCAATTGGAATCCGCATTAATTTCAGAGATACCTTTGTTATATACATCATATCCATCATTGTCGTAGAATGCATTGTTATTAATGACTGTATTTCCTGAAACAGACATGATAGTTATTGCATTGTTTACACCTAATGCTTTATTATTCTTAAATGAAGAATAGTTAATATTTACTTCATTTCCTCGCTCAACATAGATGGCTGCACCATCCTTATCGGAAGTAATGTTATTTTTCTCGAATGTTGAATTATAAACAGTAAGATTTCCATAGTTAAATATGGCAGCTCCTTTCAATCCAGTGTTTTCAACGAATCTTGATGATGAAACGTTTTCAATACCCACATAGGAATATATTGCACCGTTACCGACATCATTATGTTCAAATAATGAATCATATACATAAACTTTAGGTGCTACAATGAATTGACTTGAATCCTGGGATGATCTGTGTGCATAAACCAATCCATTACCATTAATGTTATTTGTGAATGTTGAATTTTCAATATATAATAGGTTTCCTGCTGATTCAACAGCATGTGCAGCAGTATTTCCTGAAAATTTGGAGTTAGTTATGTATAAATCATTGTTATCTCCAAAATTACTAATTTTTGAAGAGAATATGATAGATTTACCCAAGTTATTTTCAAAAGTACAATTGTCTATTGTTGTTACACTACCTAGAAGCAACGCATTATTATTTCCCTTGAAGAGAGAATTAAGAATAGTAACATTGATTACTACATTTTGACCAGTTCCCTGAGTATATATTACAGATGCATCTCTACCAGTATTATATGAGAATTTGGAATCATTTATTAAAACATTAGCTGATTTAGATGCAATATGCATAAATCCTCCGCTAGCTCCAGAATAATCACAATCCTGAATGTCAACTGAGTTCAATGTTAAGTTTCCACCACTCACATAAATTGTTGATTTGAAAACCTCATTTTTGGCTTTTTCAAATATACAATCAGTAAATGTTAAATCACCACTATCCAAGTTGAAGAATCTGTCTCCAGGTTCTACGAATTGAATATTTTCAAAGTATACAGTGGAATTTTGGCCTATCCTGAATGTATTCACAGCAGAAGAACCAACTGCACTGTTAATTATTGGAGTGTCACCACCCCATCCAAGGAAGGTTAAACTAGTTTCCTTACCTTTGTTATCATAATCAAGAGTAATTTTAGAATCAATTGAATATTCATCAGGTAAAATATAGATTTCTATAGTATAATTATCAACAACATGATTTACCGCTTCATTAATAGTTTTAAATGGATTTGTTCTACTACCATCACCTGATTTAGATACCATTCCATCAACATAATACTTGATAACCAATTTTTTATTTTTTATAGTGAATGTATATTCACTTACAGATGGATAATAATTCTTATCCCCATTATATGTTACTTCAGCAACATAATTTGCATTATTTAACTTGACATTATCTAAAATAGCTTGATTATTTACGATATCTACAGTTTTTTCAACATTTCCTACAACAAAGGTTACGTTACCTGTTGCATTGATGTCAACTACTAACTTAATTGTATTGTCTTTATTTTGTGAAACGCTAATATCGAATGTAGAATTCTGTTTACCCACGCTTACAGTAGAGTTTGCTTGAGTTGCAAGGTATTTGATTCCACCATCATAAATTGCAGATATTGTATAATTTCCAGCATCAAGATTTCCAATATATAATCTACCCGCACCATATAAAATATTTGCAGTTCCTTTTTCAACACCATTCAACAAAATTGTAACATTTCCATCAACATCGCTTTCATTAAATGCTACTTTTACGATTAAATCTTCATCAACACGAATATTGTCAGCAGTGACATTGAGTGAAATAGGAGCTTTAACAACATGGAACATTGTTGAGTTTTTGACTGGATCATATTTTCCATCTCCAGAATAAGTTATGTTAATAACATAATCAACAGGCAGAAGTGAATTAATGTTATATGTAGCAGTACCATAATTTACAGGAATTAAATCATCCACACCATTTACATTAATTTCAATGGTTCCGGTTGCATCAGAATCCAAGGCAATTTCCAATACAATATCATTTCCTGCACCAATTTCACCATTTATTTTAATTGATGCTGTTGTATTGAGTTTAGTTACAGTTATGTTTGATGTAGCTTGCATACCATCAAATTCTGCCATAATTTCATGGAATCCTGATTCCAATCCACTTATATTAAAAATAGCTTTATTGTTATTGGATTTATTAGTATATGTTTTTCCATCAATTTTGAGAGTTACAGTTCCATTTTGTCTGCTGGAGTGAATATTAACATTGACTATTGCATTTTCACCGACAAATATGTCTTCTGTTTGAATATTCAAATATGGTTCAGATATAACATACTCCTTAGTTAGAATTATATTGTCATCACTGAAAACTTTCAATGTAACAACATCACCGATTTGTCCTTCAGGAATATATGTGAAGTCAGCTTTTACTGATTTTACTTCATAAGAACTGTTTCCAGATTCTTGGATTATTCCTGTGTCAAATACTGCCTTAAGTAATCTGTCACTTAAAGTACTATTGTATTCACATACAGTTCCATTTACATATTTAACATTTTTGAATGCTAATGTAAATACTGCTGGACTACCGTTTACCAAATCATCAGCACCATTTTCAACATCCAAAATAATCCAGTTGTTTACCAACATATTAGGTCTTTCGTTAGTATTCCACCAGTTGTAATCCACATTATATTTATCAGTATTGTTTATAACTATATTACCCAAATCCAAAAATATATTATTGTTAATAGTAGTTGGACCTTCAAATGTAATTGCACTATGACCAGCAGGTTGAGCATTATTTGCAAATAAAGAATCATAAACATTTAACATACGGTTCGCATAGACAACTCCACCACCGTTCCTGTTGACAAAGTTGTTTATAAATGTTGAATTGTAAATATTTGCACTATCTGTTGAATAAATTGCAGCACCGTCTTTACTAAAACTTGAATCACCCACAACACGATTACCATCGAAAGTTGTATTTATACAGTTAATATAAGAGGCATAAATTCCGGCACCTTTTAAATGCAACCACCAAGTACTTTCACCAGAAGACATTACATTATCCTTAAAAATAGAATTTGTAACATTGAAAGTTCTTGCTTGTGAATATATTGCTCCCCCATTATGATCTGGAGAAGAGGACATAGGTTCATTGTTAAATTCACCATCATAACCGTCAGAAACCTTATACAAATTAGATATGAATTGGGAATTGTCTATATAAATCTCAGTATATCTTTTAAACTGATCACTAGATGCGGAATGATAAATCACATTTCCCTGACAGTTAACGAAACTTGAATCTGAAATATTTAACACATTAGATGTTAATCTAATTGGAAAATTAGCATTGGAAAAACTACTATTTGAAATGGTAATATGACCCACCTTTTTAGCGGAATTAACTTTTGAGTAGATGATTTTTCCTCCACCAGTGAACAGAGAATTGGATATTGTTACATGTTGATAGTTTTGTAAGACTATAACTTGATTTTTATTTTTTAAATTTAAAAATTCTGAATTAATAATATACAAATGAGACTCTTCACCAGTGAATAAACCATTTTGATTAGATGAACCAATATTTCTAAAAGTACATCCATCAAATGTTACTGTATTACCACCACTTTGTGATAAAATCTGTTTAGAAGTACCTGCAGTAGTAAAAGTAAAATTTGAAAAGGTAATGTTTGAATTTGCATTAGATACCTTGAACATAGCTGTTGAAGTATCCAATGTAGGATTATTCAATCCGATAAATGACAAGCTTGTCTGATTATGATTGTAATTTAAAGTTAAAGTATTTTTAAGCTTATAATTTCCGCTTCCATTAATGTAAATTTCTGTCGTTTTGCTTTCATCTACGACATTTATTGCTTCTTCAATTGTCTTGAATGGAGCGTTTTGACTTCCATCTCCACTTACATCGACGCCTGAATCAACATAATATTGTGTGCTGTTAGTTGCACTAACAGCAGAAACACATAAAAACATTGAAATAATTAATAAAATAATTATTATTGGTTTTTTATTCATAAATTAATCCTCCGTTATGCGATAGTTATATTATTTGAAATGCTTGCTCCATTATACATTGAAGTTATAATATATCTACCAGGCATTAAATTAATGTTTAATTTTGCGACACCATCTATGTCAGTTATTCTTTCATAAAATACACCATTAACATTAAAAGTTACTGTTGCACCTTCAAGCGGCCTTCCACGACTGTCTAAAAGAAATGCTCTGAATGGATTTGAAGTTCCAGATTTTTTAACCAGATTATATGCACTCAATATTGGGCGAACTTTAATGTTATTAGATACCTTGCAGAAATTATACTCAGCAGTGATAATATAATTTCCAGGATTCAGGTTAATAGCCAAGCTTGCATAACCGTTAGCATCGGTTTGGCGAGCATAATATACTCCGTTGATATTGAATACAACATATTCGCCCGCACCAACAGGATTTCCTCTTGAATCCAATGCCCTTACAGTGTATTTTGAATCATTCTTATAATATTTTACCAAATCATGATTCTCGACAACACATGAAAGAACTGTTACAGTATTTGAAACCATTTCTCCGGTAACCGGATTGGTAGTGGTTATAACATATTTATTAGGATCCAAATTGATAGCTAAACTAGCTAAACCTTCTGAGTTGATATTTCTCTTATACATTATACCGTTTATGTTGAATATTGCTTCACCAGAAGTCAATAAGTTACCATTGAAATCATAAAATCTTGCAACATATCTTGAAGAATTTCTAAATATCTTAGTAAGATCCCATCCTTCAATGGTTGGTTTGATAAATACTGTTGAGTTTGCATATGAATTTGTATAATTATCGCTTTCAAATGAAACAAAGACAGTATAACGTCCACTTGCTAGATTAAGAGCAATGGATGCTTTTCCATCATCTTTTGTAACGACATTATAGCCAACGCCATTTATATTTATGGTTACTGTCTGTGCTGCTAAAGGATTTGAGTTTCTATCTGTCAATAGAACTTCAAATCTTGTTCCATCGTGATAATACATTTCAATATTAGGTGCTTTTAAAATTGTTTTCTTATCATCTCCCACATTTATAGTAATATTTTCTGATTTATTTTCATATTTTCTATCACCAGAATAATTAATGTAAAATGTCTGATTTCCTGCAGGCAAATCAGATAATAATAATTCAGCCTTTCCATCAACAACTTTGACAACATTACCATTGATTGTAACATTGCCTGTTGCATCATTAGGAAGGGTTATAATAAAGACTATTTCATCACCATCGCCATTTTCCGTGAATTCAATTTCCATCGGATAATCGGAATTTTTCAATACAGTTATCGTATTGTTAATTGAAGTTTCGTTATATGAAACTGTTATATTATAAATTCCTGCATCCAAATAATCCATTGGGAAGAATATGCTTCCATTACCGTTAGTGAATCCTCTATATAAATCACCAGTGAAATTGAATATTATTGACTGATTGACAAGTGGTCTTCCATAAGGAGTAGTTAAATTAACAGTATATCCATTATTATCGCCAACATTCATCACTACATCATCACCGGTTAAAACAAATGGAATATTAACCACAATTGTTGAATTCCACAATGAATAGTTATAATTTGCATCACCCATATAATAAGCGAAGAAATAGTTATATCCCTCAGTCAAGTTAATATCATGTGATGCATAACCGTCAGTGACATTGATATATGTGATATTATCGTTATGCCAGAATTGTATAACTCCACCAATCGGAACGCTGTATTCGCTTGAAGTTAAATTGAAATCAAAATGCGCATTGGTATCATTATGAGTGACCGTTACATTGAATTCAGGAGTATACTTAATTACAGTGAATGAAATTGTAGTATTGAAAGGATCATATTTGCTGTCACCTTCATAGAATACCGTAATATTATATGTACCTCCACCAAGATTTTTCAACGTAATTCTGGTTTCAGACTGTTCAGGACTTAAATAAGCATAATCATCCCTTTGTGTAGTTCCTTCTACAATAAAATGAACATCACCAGACAAATCGCTAGGATCTTTTGAAATATAAAGATATGCCCTCTCACCGACATGTATGTCATCTATGGAAAGGGTTAGGTTTACTCGATACTTGTGTACATTGAATACTGTGCTTGCATTTGATGGGTAGAAATAGTTATTTCCTAAAAATTCAACTTTAATGTCATATTTTCCCAAATCAAATTTTTTCAATTCATATGTTGCTTTTCCTTGGTAGAAATAGATATTACGTCTTACACCATCAATATAGATGTACCCAAGAGCATTTACCAATGTATTAGGATCTATTGAAATGTGAGCAACACCTTTCTGGCCAACCATAATGTCTTCCAAATCTATGGAAATTTGCGTTTTCTGTTTGAATACAGTTACATTTCCATAATAGTAATTCTTAAAGAAGTCATCATTACCTTCATATATCACCTTCAAATAATAAGTGCCCGGCATTAATTTATTAATATTAAACAACACATATCCATTGGCCAATGTTGAATTATACTTGTTATTGCCTAGGATAACAGTCACAATCCCCGTTGGTATTGAAGTATCAGATGATACATTTATTTTTATTTGAAGCGTTTGGCCATAACCGATATCACTTTTATTGACATCCATGTATGAGTAATTTTTACCGACTTCAATCAAGTATGAAGTTTCCAAACCACCAATTATAAATGGAACATTATAAGAAGCTTTCACGGAAGTCTTATTGAAATTAAATGAAACAGCATAATTATTTATTTGGTTGATGATTCCGTCGAATGATGCTTCGTATAAAGGAAGTCCGCTGCCTTCCAAATAGCTTCCATTGTTTAAGGATAAATAAAATTTGACATCAAGATTGTCCCCAATATTCAATGGGACATATTCCCCAATATTAGTGTCGGGAACAATCCATAAATCCGGTTTGACGTTAACTAAATGCAAATCACGTGGAGACTCTATGCAATCCCACCAATTGTAATCAACATAAGCGGAGCCTGAGATATCATTATATAAATCAATATATATGTGATTTGAAAAATCATCGACTTCCTGCACCCTTATTTCTTTGGTTTTCATGAAGACATTGTATGTTGCATTCAACTCAGCTGTATTATAAATATTTGCAGTTCCGATAGGATACATTATAAATGTAGCATTGTTTGAATCGAAAAGACAATAGTCAAGAGACATTGCGCCTTCATTATAAACTAAACCATAAACTCTTTCATCACCATAGATAGATGAATCCTTAAAAGTACAATAGTCAATCTTTGATGTTCCGTAATTTGATATAGCTAAACCTTTAGATGGACTAGAAACAAGGGAGTCGAATGTGGAATTATGCACATTTAGGGCAACATAATTTACAATTACAGACTCTGATTTGATATTTTCAAAGGTTGAATCTGATACTGTTAAAAATCCATTATTTATTAAGACATTACCGTTTCCATTTGAAAATGTACAATTCTCAACATTGACTGTACATACTCTGGAAATATCGATACCGTAGCCTTTCATGTTTTTAAAGACAATATTTTTTAATTGTACCTTCAATCCGCCATCAATATTAAGGAAATGGCTTTTTGATTGGGCATCGAATACGACATCACCTAATCCAACAATGCTTGCTGATTGGGTAACTGTCAATCCAATATTGTCAACTCCCATATAAATTCCATC
>AUXO014299075.1_pt1 | contig 10297 bp, 8 predicted proteins | sample 768731 | NCBI WGS metagenome assembly AUXO01 (sample SAMN02715735, study PRJNA202380) | gut metagenome | biome: sheep rumen | host: Ovis aries | place: New Zealand: Palmerston North | reverse complement strand
CTGTTATATACAGGCTTGCCTACAATGCCATTTTCGACATCCTCTTCATACTTGTGCCAGTTGTCAGTGCGCTTTGCAGCATGTATGTGCCTGTGGCATCTCCAGCATAGGATTTTAGACTCTTCCACTATATCACCTCGCTATAGTCCTCAGCATGGATTCCCTAATGCATTTGTCCTGACCGCAGATCCAATATGTTGTCTCGTGTTTGTTGTCCTTCAAACCAACTTCTACCACCTTTTCTATGAGCCTGCATAGTTAAGAAATCTTTTTTCATCAACATTAAATCATATAAATCTTGGTAATTGTAATGGCCAAATACATAAGAAATTTAATATCCTTTAAAAAATAGTGGAAATTTAGAAATTAAAAAAAACTAACAAAACTTTTATAAGTTGTACAATAAACTTTTAAATATTATAACTATAGGTGTGGAGTTGATTTGGGAAAAAATACCAATAGAAGAAAATTTAAATTTTCCATATTTCGCATATGATGCGTTTAAACATCAAGAAGCTGCATTTCCAGTAATAAATTATTTCATTTACCATATTAAACTATAGAATTAAATTATTACTATAATTATTAGAAATATGTGACATAGTTTTAAGATTAAATTTTTATACTGAAAGTATAGGGAATATAAAATATCTGATTGGAGAAAACTACTCAATGGAACACCAATATTTTAAAATAAAATAGAGATGATTGGCATGAAATGTCCCAGATGTGGAGATGAATTAGTATTAAGAAATGGAAAATATGGTTATTTTTTTGGCTGTTCAAACTATCCCAAATGCAGATATACAGAAAACTTTGAGTTTTTTGGCAAATCTAATAGATGTCCAAGGTGCGGATCTCTATTATTAATAAAGAATTCAATGCGCCATGGTCTTATTTATGCTTGTCCAAAATATCCTGCTTGTAAATATTTTAGAAGAGTATGACAAAGAGATTCGAGTAATTTTCTCTTTATAGTTTCTGGATGAGATTCTCTAAATCCTTTTTGAAAAGTCCTTAAAAAAAACTCAAATTTTTTATTTTCTCTCTAACTGGCTTACTTATTCTTTACAATTTGTAAAAATTTCACTTCAAAAAATAATTAAAGTTTGGACAGACTTAATAACTTTCAAACTAACTAGTAAAAATTATGAAAACTCAATGAGATAAAATAATATCTCTTTCATTAAAATCATCAATAATGCTTTTTATTTTATTCAAAGAATTTTCTTTATCATTTCCATTTAGAAACTCTTTTAAACTATTTAAATTTTCCAAGATATTGCTTTCCAAATTATTCACTTCATTATTGCTCATAGGATTACTAAATCTAACAGTTTCATAAAGGTTTTCTAATTCTTTACAATTAGGATATTTTTGCTTTAAAATTTCAACTTTTTTAAGAGCGTTCTTTTGAAATTTAATTTGATTTTCCTTTTTAACTTCAACGGTGTCAATGTAATCTATGCTTTGAATTAACAACAATTCAACTATGATAGCAATCGCCAAAACAATAACTTGAACAATAATTGCTGATTTAATATTGAAGAAAAGAATACTGAAAACAATGCTAATCATTGCCTGTAAAAATAAGTAAATATCTGCAACGAAAAATGCAGAAAAATTAGCAATTTGAGTGGAATCATTAGATTTGCTATTAAAATAGTACATTAAAATAAATTGTAAAATAAATGCAATCAATGTAAATCCAAAAGAAATTCTAAAATTGAAAAAAATAGGATTAAATAATAAAAACATTATCAATGAATAGACAATTAATAAAATGACTAAAATTACATTAAAAGTGGAAAATCTATTCAAATCCATAATAAAGCCTCCTTTTAAAAAAAATAAAAAATAGATAAATAAAGATTATTCATCTATATAATAAGAAGATTCTATACCTTCCTCTTGTAATTTGCTTACCAATTTATCTAATCTTGGCTTAAAGAAACTTTTAAAGACTTTTGTATCACCAAAGTACTTCACAACAGTAGGACTAACAGCATAGTATAATTTGATGAACAATCTTCCAGGAATAGATTTTGCTAAAGTATTATCTCTAAATCTTCTTAAAGTCCAAACTTCAGGACAATCATAAGAACCATAAATAGAAGTAGCTACATAACAGCCACTTTTAGGAGCCTCATATGAACTGTCAACTTCACGAATTTTTTCAGAATATACTGATTTAAGATTGGTAATGCCTCTAATATTACCAAAATCAGAAGTAAAAATAGCTAATAAATTTAAACCTTCTTTATAAGTTCCTATAGCAAAAGGCTTCTGTGTCTCTCCGAAAACTTCAACTAATTTATCCCCTAGCACAAAAAAAATGGCTAAAGATTCAGAAGCATAATATGAATAATCATTTTTAAATTGTTCTCTAACTTGCCAATTGATATCTCTATAAGTTACTACTGATGCATTAAATAAAGAAAGTCCTATATCTCTAGATTTAACAGATACTTCCAATATAGCTTCAACTTGTTCTTCTCCGCTAAGATTCTGTTTAATTAAATTAAATACTGAATCAAAAGACTTATAAAGATTTGCCGCAACATTTCCTATTTCCCCAATCTTACAAACTTTAGCTCTAAAATATACAACATAAAATTGGGCTTCCCAACTATTGGCGTCTTTCATCAAAATTTGATCATAATATTTCAAAGCATTTTCATCATTTTCAGAATCTCTAGCTCTTCTAGCAATTTCGTATAAATTCTCTAATTCAGAAGAAGAATCTACTTTAACAGTACCAGTAACTTCAACAGTACCTTCCATAATCTTTTTTGCTTCTTCTTTAGAATATTTAGTACCACATGATTGGCACACAAATAAACCATCTTGCTTTACAACATTTGTACTTCCACACATTTCACAAGTAAGTTCTTTCATTTAAACACCTATTTCAATTTATTTCCACAATTTAAACAAAAATTATCATCCGGATTTACTTTGAAACCACATTTAGAACAAACTAAATCCTCTTCAACTTTATGACCACAATTATTACAGAATTTAGAACTGGATGGCAACTCATTGCCACAATTTGTACAGAAAATCTTTTCATTGATTTGAGAATTGTTTGAATTTCCAAAAGCTTGACCTTGCCCAGTTAACTGATTTCCAAAGCTATCTCCTAAATTGTTTTTTAACATTTCACCAAAAGCCATTGCAATCGGTATTTGAGCTACCATTGATCCAGGATTCTCTTGACTTCCGGGATTTGAAGCATACCTTTTAGAGATTTCTACAATTTGCTCGTCTCTCCAATTATAATCTAATGTACCATATTCCATTTTTCTGTTTAATACATCTTTTATCCTATCTGTATCTTCATCTGGAACTTTAATTGTGGAAACATAAAAATTAATTAATTTTATACCATAAAAAGAATAATCTTCATTCAATTTTTTCAGTAATGCTTCTGAAATTTCTTCCAAATGTTGATTGATATTCAAATAGCTTACTTGACTCATTATTGTAGACAAATAGGTTTTTACTTTTGTTACAGTTTTTTCTCTAAAGTAATAAAGCAGTTTATCAGTTGTTACAATTCTTTGAGTTCCCACTACTTTAATTAAAAATTTCCTTGCATCTTCAACAAGAAATTCCATGCTTCCAGATGCACCAACATTTAAAGGAACTTGAAATGTAGGGTCTAAAACTTGGAATCTGCTGCTTGTACCCCATTCTAAATTTAAAGCATATGCCTTATTGATGAAATAAACTTCACAATGAAAAGGACTTTCTCCTTCTGTAGGAATATTGATTAAACCTCTCAGCAATGGAATATTTTGAGTTTCTAAAGTATATTTTCCAGGACCAAAAGAATCTAATGCCTGCCCATCCTTAAAAAGAATTGCTTCTTGAGACTCATGTACTATTAATTGACTTTGAGTGTTAAAATCTTCATCAGGGTGTTTCCAAACCAAAGTATCATCATCACCCTCAAATTTAATAACTTTTAAAAGCTCCATATTTTACCCCTTTAAAATGATTAAAATAAGACAATATTGGATTTATCGATATATATATAGGTTTCGATTTGATTTTGGGTGCGAAAAAATTGATTAAATTAAAAAATAAGCAAAATTAAAGTAGTTTACCTAATTCTTGTTATAGGTTATTTATAAATAAACTATATCAAAAATTTCGTTAACAACTATAATTAAAAAAATTTAGCAGCCCGCGAATACTGCTATAAACCTCAACATAATGATTTTAAAAAAATTATTTTATAACCTGCAAATCCTGCTATGAATCTTAATATTATGATTTAAGCATAATATATGCCTCTATCTTCCAAAGGGGAGTGTAGTCTCCTCCGTACCCAAGGTCTCCAGGCTATCTGACCATGTGAGCATCTAGGACCTCCCTGTTCTATAATCCATATGATTTCCGCATCCAGGACACAAATGCATGTTTAAACCTCCTTTTTAAATCCCATTATTCCTTTTTTAAATTAATTATGTTTTTTAAAATTTAGGTTTCTCTTTTTTAAATTTCTTCTCTCTTTTTAATTTTTGGAAAAAATAAATGCTTCCTTAAAACTGATAGGAATTGCAGAATTAGAAAAAATAGTGTATAAAAAAGAAGCCAGTTTTTCATAACGGGACTGCCCTATTTTTAAAAAACATAAGGAAAAGAGGATGATATGCAAAGGATAAGGGCAATCGAATTAATAATAGTTTTATCAATTATATAAATATCTTTTCCAAAATTGAAGCCTGATAATAGTTCTTTCCAATCTTTTATTGAGAGAATTCAATGAATCAATAGGAATTTTTAAAAACTAATCACAATTATATTATTCCATTTTAAATATGCATAACCCCTCGGCAAACCAATAATAATAAACTTCAAAGTAGAAAAAAGATTAGTAGTGAAAATAAATTACACTATGTAAAAGGTAATTATATATAATTAGAATCAATCAGCCTAATTTAGCAATCTGGCCTAATATTGCAGCCCTTAAAATATGGCTTTTCATTTGAAATGTTTGAGTTTGACCTTTAATGTCAACACTGAAATTAAATTTGTCCATTCCAGTGAAATATTGTACTTTTTGTTTATTATCCATTTGTATAACAATACCATTGTCAAATGAATTAACAGACATTATTTTTTTTAAATTTATATTTATGGATTTCTGGCTTCCGATAAATGCAATTCTTTTATTTGTTAAAACAAATGCCCCAATATCCACTGCCATAATCTCATCATGAGAAACGCTTGTTGATTTTCCTTGATTCGAATGGACACCAAACCCTTTGGCAATTCTATATGAATATCCATAACCTGTTCTATTAGATACTCTGACTGAGCGAGGTTCACTTAAGATAATGTTAGGTAAAGCCAGATAAGATTCTTCATTCCTTTTTAAGACTACTGGAGAATTAACAGAAGCTACTCTAATTTTTCCTTGAGCCAACAATTCAACAAAATTAGACCGGGTAACTTCAACAACATCCATTTGCTCCTGTGAAATTTTCTTTATTCCTTCTTCAAGTTTAATGTCTTCCAGTTTCTTTATATCTTTTTCTAATGCTTTTACCTTTTCTTCTAATGTTTCACCATTATTCCCAATCCAATTATCTAATTCTTCTTTTTCTTTTTGATTATAATCTAGAGGGTTTTTTATATGCTGTTTATTCACAGAATCTTGGGAATTATTTTCAATGACTTCATCGGCTAAATCAAACTTAAATCCACATTCTGGACAGAATTTAAAGGATGTATCAGTTACTTTTTTACCACACATGGGACAGAAGTTATAACCCATTATATCACCACATAAAATAGATTTTCTTAAATTTAATTTTTTTAAAAGAATATAAAATGTTTTCTTAGAAAAATAATTTTTTTATATGAATTATTAAATATGTAATTAGCATATTAAAACTAAAAAAATTAATCAAGGATTGCAAATTGCACATGAGGAATAACCTCTACTTATAGCACTACTTCGGCTAGATAAATAAACCTTATTTGAATTTTTCATTCTACTAACAGAATAACATCCGGGATAATGGAACTTTTTAGTATTCTTATTCCCAATATAAGTTTGTTGTCTTTCAGCACTATTTTTATTATTGCTTGAAGATTGAACATTATTGCTTGATGATGAGCGGGTTTTATTAGAAGCATAAAAAATTTGTGTTTCATTGTTGGTTGCCAATTTCACACTTTTTGAATCCAGCAATTGACTGCCCTTTGAGTCATATAAGTTTATTTCAGCATAATCAGGATATTGTTTCAGGGCTTTGTAACTATAAATTTCAATACAACCGTCTTTATCTACTTTTACCTTGACCTTATTTCCAGGATTTAGCTTTTCTCCACCCTTTTTATAGAAAATTTGTACCTTCACCTTTTCATTAGAATGATTTTTACCAACATAAATTTTAGCATAAGTCCTATTTTTAAATGGGTCAGGAGTAGAAAAAAGAGCTGCTTTAATTTTAATAGGATTGTTAGATTTGAAATTAAAACTCTGCTCTGCACTCACGCCTGACAATGTCACGTTTTTAGAATCAAACAATTTGCTTCCTTTTGAGTTGTATAAGTTAATTTTAGCATAATCAGGATATTCATTTAGAGGCTGCGCACTATAAACTTCAATATAACCCTTATTATCAACTGTAACCTTGACCTTATTTCCAGGATTCAGCTTTTTACCATTGCAGGAATAAAAAATTTGTATTTGAACATCTTTATTTGCAAAATCTTCACCAACATAGATTTTAGCAAAAGTTCTTTCATTAAATGCATCCTGAGTTGAAATTGTGCATTTTTCGATTTTAGGGTTGCTATCAGATGCAGAAATAATATTTATTGCAGACATAAAAAATAAAATCAGAAAAACAGCAATGAAAATACATTTGAAATTAATTTTCATATGATAAACTCCATAATCAGAAAATATTCTTTAAGAAATTCGATGAATTAAAAAAATGATTTTTCTTTAAAAATATTGTTTTAATTTAAAATTTATTGTTTGACTTAATAAAATTTTGCATATATTCATACAAGAATAAAATAATATTTTTGTTTTGAAAAAAAATATTAAAATAATCAAAAGGGTTCATTATTCAGATTTTTTTCCATAAAAATATAAATCATAAGTTATTTATGCAAATTTATACAAAGTTTATTTAAGTAAAGGAGCTGTTATGATAAATTTATCTTCTTTTTGGTTTTGATGAATTTTTTTGAAAATTCAAGATATGAAAAAATAATGGTGCAAAGCATATGGATTCAAAATATGATTTATCAAAAGAAAAAATAAAATATTGCATTGATTGCGGACATGAAAATTCAGATGACAGCCAATTCTGCACATATTGTGGCAAACACTTTGATGAAAATCCGGAACCCTTTTGCACTTCCTGCGGACAAAAGAATATAGCTGAAGCCAGGTTCTGTGTAAACTGCGGCAAATCATTAATAAAAAATCCAAAATGCATATGTTCTGATTGCGGAGAAAAAAATAACGATGAAGCCAAGTTCTGCAAAAGATGCGGTAAATCTTTATATGATACTGATCACGATAAGAATTCAAATAGTATCCTTAGCAATCAAAATAGAAATAGTAATCCTCAAGAAAATGAAAATAAAAGCCAATCATCGGACTATCTATCTTCTAAAGACATTCCTAAAAAATATGCCGATTACGAAATAACCGAAAAATCCAAATGTTTTAATTGCAATCGTAATTCATTTCTTCACTTATATAAAGAATCCCCATTTATAGACAACTGGATTTACTTTTGTACGAATTGTGGAGTGACATTAGAAGAAGTTGCAGATAAGTTTAAGTTAATTGATATACATGATAAAAATGAACTTATATGGATATTAAATAAAAAAGAAACTTTAAATAAAGATGAATGGGAAACCTTAGGAGTAATCAATAAAAATATTAGAAGACAGAGTTACAATATGCCATATAAAAACTAATAGGCATCAAAAAATCAAAAATATCAATTTATAAAAAGATAATATTTTTTGAAGAATTCGGAATGAAGTTTCTATACACAGAGAAAATAAACAAAAAATAGTTCATAAATCTAGAAGGATATTCGTAAAAACATACATTTGGCCAATTTAAATTAGTGATAAAATGTTTTGTAATAAATGTGGAAAAAAATTAGACAAGGATGAGAAATTCTGTCCTAGGTGCGGCCATCAAAACGATTTTTATTTAAAAACAAAACAATCAAATGGCAGTGGCACAGAAAATATAAACAATTTAAAATCATCTGAGAAAGAGTTAAAAAGCTTAAAAGCAAACTCCAACAAAAATAATACAAAACCACATAAAAAAGATTTATGGAGTTCAAAAACAAACTCCAACAAAAATAATTTAAAAACAAACAATAATGATTTGCAGAGTTCAGATTCTAATCAAGAAAGCAAAACTTATACAAAAATAAATAGTGAAGATAACTGGAATTCTGACAATACAAATTATAATCATACTACTGAAAGCAATACAGGAAGTATAAAACCTTTTTTAGTTCTTATAGTATGTTGTTGTATTGGGATTTTTCTCATAGCAAACATTGGATCTTTTATGACTTCTGATGAAAATACTGCAAATATAACCGATTCAGACCTCAATAATACAAGTATGGAAAGTGTTAAGGATAGTGGAAATGCAAGTACTAATGACACATCGCAGACACCAACTCCAAGATTAGGATCTAAAAAAAATCCAAAAACGACACTAGACCATGTAAATGGTGATATTTACGATAAAAATCCTAATTATGGGGATTATTACTATATAAATGGTACTTTATTCAGAGATGATAATCAGTATCTTGGAGGTGCAGGAACTTTATCAGTTATTAGTGGTAAAAATCCATATGAAACATCTTCAAGCTCTTCAACAGGAAGTAGTACAAGCAGTAGCTCATCCGGCAGTTCAAGTAGCAGTTCAAGCAGTAGCTCATCAAGCTCTTTTAGATATACCAATCATGATAACGAGTATCATAAATATGTTTCAAGTAAAAATTCAAACAGATTCCATGAAACCTATTGTTCACAAGCATCAAGAATAAAAAATTCCAATAAAAGATATTATTATAGTCGTAGCGAAGCACTTAATGCGGGTAAGACACCGTGTAAAGTATGCCAACCTTAAATATTATTAAAAATAATTTTAAAGATAAAATTAAATTAGGAGGCAAAATATGAAATGTCCTAAGTGCGGTTGTGAAAATAAGGAAGATTCTAGATTTTGTAAAGATTGTGGAGCAATTTTGAATATCGGCTCTTCAGAAAATTCCATCAAACCCAAAAATAATAAAAATATTTTAATAATTATTGGAACTGCAATTTTATGTTTCATTATCATCGCAGGAGCATTATCAATATTAGAAAACGATTCAAATAACGAAGTAGTTAACTATACAAATAATTCTACAGATAATAATTCTTCTGCAAAAGTTTCCGATAATTTATCTACTGAAAGTGTTGACAAAGACCGTTATGCCGAGTTTGATAAAAGTGAATGGTATTTACCCAGTTATACTCTTGAAGATATTTATACTGCCCATACTCCTGACGATGTTAAAGCACAAATGTTTGAAAAAGCAGATGCAAATGACGATGGAATCTTGGTTGGTGATGAAATTAAAGAAATGGATTATCTATTAAAACATAATGCATATACATGGCAAGGTCCAGGTAAAGGTATCCACAATGTAACTATAAGTACTAGTAAAGGAGCTTCTGAAAAAACAGCATGTTCTGTTTATGTCGGTAGCGGTTCTGCTGGAGAGACTGTGCAGCTTAGTGTTTTATATAGTTATAAAGGCACTAATTTAAACAATGGTAATATTGTCCCTGTAGAAGTAGAAACTAATGGTTATGCAACTGTGTTTACAGAAAAACCACTAGAAAGATATCCTGATCAAGCTTATATCTCACTTTATGATAAAGATGGGGAACTACTTGATACAAAAAACATTACATTGAAAACCACTAGCGGCTCACAATCTTTTTAAAAAATTTTTTTCTTTTTTTTAATTTTTTTTAAGTATCTCCATTTAAGAATCTGTTAATTTCCAAATTGAGATTTTTTTATAGATTAATTAATACAAAAAGCAATCCTCATCGTGGGAGTTTATTACTCCTATTGTCTGAAGATAGGAATACATTGTAATAGGTCCAATGTATTTCATTCCCTTCTTCTTCAAGTCCTTCACCATTGTTCTTGAAAACTCTGATTCTGTGAGTCCCTTCTCGTGGAAGACTTTTCCTTTTGTAAAAATTTTTATGTAGT
>AUXO018645176.1_pt1 | contig 10298 bp, 9 predicted proteins | sample 768731 | NCBI WGS metagenome assembly AUXO01 (sample SAMN02715735, study PRJNA202380) | gut metagenome | biome: sheep rumen | host: Ovis aries | place: New Zealand: Palmerston North | reverse complement strand
CCTAAAGCTTTTAAAATTTTATTAGATGTGGATGAAGAAGTAGCAGGAGAAAGAATTTTTAAAGCTAAAAGAGATACAGACAAACAAACAACAAAAAAGCATGCGATAAATGAAGTAAAAGAAAGAAATTCCAGTGATGAAACTCGTTATATGAAATTATATAATGTGGATTTATGGAATCCAAACAATTATAATTTAGTAATCGATACAAGTGAACGCACACCTGAAGAGGTTTTACAGATTATACTTGAAGAATATAAAGTCTACAAACGGAAACATCAAATTGCAGAAACTCCAGAAGAAAAAAAAGTTCTCAGAAAAGCGAAAGCAAAAACTAAGTTGTTGAAAGATATCGCATTATTACTCGCTTTAATGCTGATAACTTTTTGGTGGTTATTTACCATTATGAATGAACATAAAAAAGCTGAATTGAGAGCAGCTTCTGAAACTGTAGAAAATAATGATATAGAAGAAGTTCTTGAAGAATTAGAATAATTATGCCATACTCTCAGTTTGGTCGTACGCTACCATTAAATTTTCATATGCCATATTAGTCTCCTCTTCTTTATTTTGTTGTTCATGTTGCTCTTCTTGCTTTTTTTTAGGTTTATCATGTAGTTGTATATATAAGTCATTTATAATCATTTTCGTCTGGATTCCATCATTTCATTCATAAGCTACCCTCGTATTATCACTAGAATTTTCATTAAAATGATTAAATAATCCAAAAATAAGTTTTAATCTTTCTTCTGGTGTTCAATCTATCCATACATTATTTTCCAAATATTTTGAAATACCATCAGAATATATTCCATTACTTTCACCACTACTTTTATAATTATCTATAATCGTTTCAATTTCATTAATACATCGACTAAATTTATTGATTTCACCTAAATCTATAGAATTATCGATATTAAATTTCAGAATTTTCATAAAATTATACAAATCTTTATTACTTCCCTGAGTGATATTTTTACCTGAGTCTCCATCAATAATATTTGAATCTATTTTACCAAGAAATCATAGAACATTATTTACAATTTTTTCTCATTTTACCTGCTCCTTCATATAATTGTGAACATATTCTGTATCCTCGTATTTTTCTTCCATATTTCACATAATAGTCGTCTGAAGGTATTCAAGATAATCTTCAGGACTATCAAAATCTTCTAAAGGCTGAATTGAGTCTGACTGTACTATTCCCGTGATAAAATTGAAAATCTCATTCTGACTTGGTAATATAAAATTAGAATCCTGAAATTTATCTTTTCAACCAATTACAAAAGCATTTCCATCTTTAGCCAATTTCTGAGAAGTTTGCAATTTTGTCTGTGGATTATTTATATCCTGACGAATAGAAAAATCTATTCCATCTATATGACCATCAAGTATCATAGCTCATTCTTCATCAATTCTAATTTCTCTCGATTTATTCAAATCAAAATTATCTCATTCTCTCATACACATATACATTCATTTAATCTGAGAAATAATACAAAGTTCTTCCAGCATTTTTTTTGCATCTTTATCCATTTTTTCTTTTATTTCAGTAGACACAAACAATAGCGTCTTATATTCTTCGGATTGTTTATATTCTTCTTGATGATTTTGTCCAATTTGTCTATTGTAATCTTCTAATAATCGTTTGTATTCATTAGGTAAAAACTTTCCATATTGAGCGATAATCTCATCATTCTCCATATCAAAGAATCATTCTGGATATTCACGAGATTTTATATTAACATCTCTAGCTATTCTTAAACTATCATTTCAAACTTTTTCATGAAATAACTCAGTTCTAGTTTGTCTTATATTATCTTTAGAAAAAGTATCTAAATTTAGATCAGGGATATTACATGCATTATCTATTTTCTTTAAGAAAATATCTAACGTGCTTAATTCATTTACTTGTTTACCAAACTGTTCAACTACCGCTTTATCAAAACTTGAATCCTTCTTTACCTCATTTAGAGTAACTCTAAGTAAGATATAATCATTAACAAAATTTTCATCGTAACCTTTTTCTTCAAGTTGTTTTTTTGTTTCCACTGGTAAATTTTTCTTGATTTCATCTCTTTGTTTTTTAGTTTTCTCATCTACATCAGGACGACTTCACAATAATCTTTCACGATATTCACAAGTTTGAATCAATTTTTCTCTTATAATTTCTTTATTTGATTTTTCCACATTCTCTTGTTTCTCTTTAATATCCTTTAATTCTTTTTCTCCTGCTTTTAATTCTTTTTCTCCTGCTTTTACTTCTTTTTCTTCTGTCTGTAAAAACATATCCCCCAGATTTCAACTATTTTCTACAGTTCTTTCTTTTTCTGGATTTTTTTCAACCTTTTTATCTCAAATCTTATATCACTCGGGAATAAATCTTCTTATTATATCTTCTATTGAATTTTCATCTGTAGCCTGAGATAATTTTAATTTAAAAGCTCATATCTTAACTATATTTTTTTCTGTTAGTATAAAACTTTTTAATCACTCTTTTAGATATTCATTCCCGCTCTTATTCAATACATTTATTATATTCTTTTTATTATTTTTCACCTTTTCTTCCTCCAAGAAATTATCAATTTCAAGAAAACCACTACCCTCTACCTTAGGAATTTCTGATATATTTATTTCTGGTGATTTTCCATGAAATTCAGGTGGCATTATTCATATTTTCATAAATCTAAACTACTCTTCAATTATATCATAATTATTTCAAAAAAGCAAATTTTTTGCTTGATTTTTTGACATTTTATTATAAATATATAGTAGATTTTTATATATCTAAATATCACACATGAATAATATAGACAATTTAGATAAAAGCAATTTAGATAAAAGCAATTCACAACAAGGAAAATCAAAGAAATTTGGGAAACTGCCTTATATTTTTGCATTATCTACAATACTAAGTTTAGCTAATCCCTCTGAAATGAAAGCTAATGAAATAATTAATAACAACCAACAGAATGTAGAAGCAGTATCAAATTCTAATATAATCAACAACATAAAAATGAAGACTGGGGTTAGTTTACCAAGTCCTTATGCTCAGAAATTAGAAAATATAATTTCCATCAATAAAGTAATGCAAGATAAAGGTTCTGCCAAATTTATTGAAGATTTTATCGTAAAAGAATTACAAAAAAATTGGTGAATCTCCAAAGAAAATCAATTACTATTCATACGAACACATATTTATAAGGAAATATCTAGCAAATACTTATACGACTGATCCGATGGTGATGATAATAGATTAAATGAATATGGTGATGCTATAGAGCAAATAGAGGAATGCTGAAAAAGATTTAGAAATTGATATATTGCGTATACAAATCAAAGATCTGCTGAAGCTGACAAAAGATCTGCTGAAGCTGATAAAAGATCTGCTGAAGCTGACAAAAGATCTGCTGAGAACAAACAAGAAGCAATTAAACTTACTAACAATTGAATAAATCAATTAATAAGATTTTATAATTTATACAAAAGAAGTCCTCAAGCAGTAGAACATGAAGAAATTTCTCAAATGAAAAAAGAAGCGAAAGACATAATTCAAGATTGTAAAAAATATAACATTGACTACAAAGCCAAACTTACCAAAGAAATGCTGAATTTCTACAATGTGGAATAAAATAAATTTTCATTTTTCCTATTATATTAACAAGATACCTGCTTTTATAAGCAGAATTCCTATTTCCATAAATATTAAATTCATAAATAAGTATTGACTTTTATAGATAAAACTATATCTATAATATAGATTTTTATTTTATAAAATAATATACCATATGGAAACATACAATAAGATGCCAGAAAATGGAAAAATAAAAGAAAAAAAAATATACTTCAATAACCAAGTATATTGAAATGATTTAGCTGACATTCTAAACGATAATATAGATATTGATAAATTATGTCTTACATTAACAAAAAGATATAATACTGATTTATGAAATCTATCTTGAGAACAGCAATTTTCTTTTTTAAAAGAAAAAGCACTTACAATAATTCCTGAAGAAAATTTATTAAAAAAACTTAAAGATTCAAAAATTTCATGAAAACCCCTAGTAATAAAATTTTGAATTGATCCAACATGAGCAAATATACATATGTGACATGCTGTACCAATGATAATGCTAAACAGATTACAGAGAATGTGACATAAAGTTTCATTAATCATATGAGATTTTACAGCAAAAATATGAGATCCGACTTGAAGATCAAAAGAAAGACCTCCGTTAACTGATGAAGATATTCAGAAAAATCTATCAACCTACAAAGAGCAAATATCTCCATTTTTTGATATGGAAAAAGCGAACATTTCATATAATAGCACATGGCTAAAAAATAAAACTCTAGATGAATTAATTTGAATTTTGTCAAAAGTAAAAGCATCAACCGTATTACAAAGAGATGATTTCAGAAAAAGATTAGAAAATAATCAATGATTAACTATGGCTGAATTAATATATCCAATTGTTATGTGAATGGACTCCGTAAGTTTGAAAGATTGAGAATGATGTGACATAGAATTATGAGGAAAAGATCAGCTTTTGAATATGCAAATGTGTAGAAATCTAATGGAAGTAAATTGACAGGAATCTGAAACTATAATTTCTACAGATATTTTAGAATGAATATCATGAGGATGACTAAAAATGTCAAAAAGCCTGAATAATTATATAGCATTGAATGACAATCCAAATGAAATCTTCGGAAAAGTTATGTCAATACCCGACAATTTATTAGAAGTTTATTATAAATCTTTAACTGACATCACAGAAGACGAACGAAATATCATAGATAAAAAAATGAAAGATTGATGACTAAATCCAATGAACGTAAAAAAAGGTTTAGCAAAAATTTTTATATCAATTATTCATGATGACAATGCTGCAAAACAAGCAGAAATAGATTTTGATAAAGCATTCAGTAAAGAAAAAGATTATCGAAATATTGAAATGGATGAAATAAATACAGAAAATAACTCTTCAATAATAAACATTATAAATAAACATTTTGGCATGAGCAATAGTGAAATAAGAAGAATAGCAGAATGAAATGGAATTTCAATCATAATGCCTGATAATACACAAATCAAGGTTAATAAGGATAACATTTTGAACACAATATGAAGTATAATAGAAAATAGAGCCATCATAAAAATATGAAAAAGAAAATTTATTAAGGTAAATATATAAAATATGCAATTTGATAAATCATATTATGAAAATTTAATGGAATTAAATTGATATAATCCATTCGAATTTTGATATTTTGATTTTGATATATGAGATATAAAATCTGAGGAACTACAATTAAAATTTCTATGTCATAAATGAATGGATGATTTTATGAAATTAAAAGAAAAATGAGAGAAATCAATAGTTACAACCTGATTCTGAATGTCTTGAAGTCCTCACATTTGAACTGTATCTCAATTGATGAGAATTCTAAGAATTAATAAATGAGGCATAGATACACAAATTGTTTTATGAGATTTAGATGCATATTGTGGGAAAAACGTAGAATTAAAAAAAGTCTTAGAATACACCGAAAGATATAAAAATTTCATGGAAAAATTATGATATAAGAATTGAGAAGGAAGAGTGATAAGAGATCAAATCAATACTATTGATGTTTTGCGTACCAGTTATTTAGCTTGATCCTATATGAAGGATTGAATGTTTGAAAAAGCTGAGGAAGATTTACATGATTTTTACACAAAAAATGGTAAAGTAGACGGCCCAATGTCATACAGAAGAAGGACTTCATTATCATTAATGATAGCAGATTTCTTAGATTTATGACTATGAAAAGACTATTTATTTTGAAACAAATATAATAATGTATCTGTTATGTTATGAGTCGATGAACACCAATATGTAAAATTCTGACAACAAACACTTGAGAATATAAAATCGAACTGACAAGATTCGTATTTTAATAAAGATTTATCCATTTCTGCCATATATACACCAATAATAAAATGATTTAATAATTACCCCAAACAATCAAAAAGTTTTCCAAATTCTAGCATAAATGCTGATTCTACTAAAGAAGAAATATACGATAAAATTATGCATTGAGAATGATTTTACAAAGCTCCAGAAGACAATGTTATATATCAAATGATGACTTGAGCTTGAAATTATAATTTAAATGAGTATAGGGAGCTATACAATGATTGTGCTAATAAATGAGCTAAACGAGAATTACATAAAAAAGAATTTGCTGATTATTTAATAAGTATTTTATCGATGTGGGATAAATAATGAATAAGCAAACATCTTACTTAGAAGCTTTGCACATTATAAATGCAAAGAAAAATGTATGAGATGAATTGTGTTTTTCCGCTTTATTTGATATTCTTTCAACTAAAAATAATAAAAAACGTACTTGACTGCTCGTTTCTTTTTTGACATGATTGTATCATAATTGAGTAACTCCATCTGAAATAATTTCAATGATTAATGCAATTGCTAAATTTGAATGAAAAAATTTTTACTCGGACAAATTAGATATTAATAAAAATGTAATATCAATTGTATGAAGTGGTAAAAAGGGGTTAAAAACATTTAATATATCAACATGTGCCAGTCTAGTTGCGGCAACCTGCTGAGCATCTGTCGCAAAAATATGATCCTCCGCAACATCAGCACTTACAGGATCTAGAGATATTTTGTGATTATTTGGTGCAGATCTGAATATTTGAAATAACAAAATGATAGAGATAATAAACACTCTCAACTTTTGATTTTTTTCGATTGAAAATTGTATACCAAAATTTGATAAAACATATTGATGAATATTTTACGTACCACATGCGCTATCATATATATTACCTGCTCTTACTAGTCCAATACAATTAAGTTGAATTGTGTATTGATTATCATGAAAAAATATTGAAATATCAAAAGAACTCCTAATTCATTACAATATATGATCATTTTCTGTTGTATCATCAAATGTAGACAATATACATTTTATAGATGAAATATCCTGAATATGAAATACCAATATAATTAGACATCATAAAAAACAAATAAATTATATCAATAAAAAAAGATTTTTTGATGATTTATGAATTACATCAAATGATAAAAAAATAATTCAACAATGAAAAAACAAACAAGAAAACATGAAAAATTTTATTCAAGCAATTTCAAATTCTTGAGATATCTACAAAAATTATATTATTGCATTAAATGCAGCAGAATTATTATTAGCATCAAATATTGTAAACAGTTTTAATGAAGGATTTCAACAATGTTTATCATCTATAAAAAATAATCAACCTCTGATTTTATTAGAAAATTTTATAAATGCTACATGATGAAAATTTAGATATCATAAGTAATAAAGAACTAAATAGATTTTTTCAAAATAAAGATATTTATATTTTTGATATGGATTGAGTAATAATAAATTCTGAAGAAATTAATTACAAGTCTTATCAATTAGCAATAATGGAAATCTTGCATTACAATTTAAATCATAATGAATATAAAAAGATTTTTCAATGAAAAAAATTTTCAGAATGAATAAAAGATTTTTTTAATTATATTAATATGCATAATATAGAACTATATAAGGAAAAAATATGAAATACTATACATACTCACAAAAAAAAATTTCTACATGATTTAAATTTATCAAACTATATGAATAATGGAATCATTGAATTCTTATCGGCATTAAAAGAAAATGAATATAGTATATGACTTGCAACATCCACCATTCATGAATTCACTTACACTATTATAAATAAAATATGAATATTAAAATTCTTTGATGTAATTGTTACAGCAGAAGATGTTAAGCAATGAAAACCATCATGAGAAATATATCTAAAAACATTTTCTCTGTTAAAATGAAGAGAGTTTGATAAATGAGTTGTATTTGAAGATTCAATTCCATGAATACAATCAGCACTTAATGCATGATTATGATGCATAAATATAAATTACGCTGATTACTATTCTTCTTTATTTTGAGACAATAAAAACTATATTTTTTGAGGCAATGATTTTTCTTTTTTTATTCCATTTATTAAGAGATGAAATATATAGAGATTAAGAATAGTATAATAACAATAAAAGAGAAAAATATCAGAGATATAAATAAATGAGAAGTATTGATAAAAATGAAATATGCATGACTTTGTTGAAGTGATTTACATAAAATAAATGATGAAAATTTTATTCAACAAAACATTTTGTGACATGAAATAGTATGAGAGATTATTCAATCCAAAAATTTCAATGACATTTGAAAAACTGTAGCTGTAAATCCAATAATCACATGTTGAAAATGCGATTATTGTAAACATACAAGTTCTCAATTTTGTGAAAGAATTCACTCATTATGAAAAGATTTAGATTGATGATTTTCCGAATTTATCATAGCCCCACAAAAAAATGTCTATTTTTTAAAAAGTGATTTTGAATCTAAATTATGAATTTTACTAGATTGAGAAGCCGTAATACTTCACGCTCTAAAGCTAATGAAAAAAAAGTTTAACAAAGGAACTCATTTAAAAATTGCCATTATATGAAGTTGATCAATAGCATTATTATTAGGAATTACATTAAAAATATTATCCATACATCAAATTACCATAATTTGTAAAAAAGAAAAAGAATCTTATTTTACTATGCAATGATTCCAATGCTTAGACTTTTTTAATAAAGAAGATATGAGTGATTATTTTGATGTTGTATTTGAATGTGTCTGAGGATCTCAACCAGATACTATTAATTTTGCCATCAATTCTACAAAGAAAAAGTGAATGATTATTTGATTATGAGTATTTAAGGAAAATTATCTGGCAGATTTAAATATTAGAAAATTGTTATATAAAGAAATAACTTTACAATGATCAAACTCTTTTAATTGCAATAGCAACAGTAATGATTTTTTAGAAGGATATAATATAATAAAAAAGAATCAAGATAGATTTATAAAAGTTTTATGAAACAGTTATAACATAAAGAACTTTAATGAATGAATATCAAATAAAAATAATTATTTAAAAACATTTTTTTACTTTGATTAATAAATAAATGAAAAATTGTATATTCTGTGAAATTAATAGACATAACATTCCTTCATTTATAATAGATGAAAATGAATATGCTATTGCAATACTTCCAAAAGATATGGAATGTTTCTGACATACTCTTATCATACCTAAAAAGCATTTTGAGAATATTTTTGATATAGATGATGAATATTTACAAAATTTTATTCTATTTATGAAAAGTCTTTCAATAAAATATAAACACGGATTATGAGCTACTTGAATAAATTTATTAAATGCAAATGGAAAAGATGCTCAACAATCTATTCCCCATTTACATTTCCACTTAATCCCACGTTTTCCAAACGACGCAATGGATGTTTGGCCAAAATTTGAGAAATACAATTGAGATCATAAAACAGATTTAAACAAAATAAAAAATTTAATAATTTAAATTCATTATCAAATTTTACAAATTATGCAAAACAAAACCAACTCCTCTTTATTAATTGCAGCAACTGTAATTCTCCTCATATGATACCCTATTTATTTAGTTTCTCAAAATTTTAATATACAGCAATTATCCAACTTACGAGAATCTATCGTAGAATATAGATACCGGATCTTTCTCGTAATCATCGTTAATTTATTAATTTATATTTGAGAAATCTTACAATTCAAAAAAAGCAGAATCTTAAAATTATTTTTTCTTCGACGAAAACCTATCATTACCCTACTTATGTTTATTTATCCACTATTACCAGACTTTAGACATAGATTTGGACAAATTCATGAAAGTAATGTGACTGATTTTTATGCAATCTACATGCCAATATTCATTATGTTCATTATAACTAGTCTCTTAGACACATGGGACCCTGTTTTTCTTAATGAGATGAAGGACAGCCTATCAATTAAATTAGATACAAATCGTAAAATAAATTCATTAGTTCAAAAAGCTTCTAAATTCACAATAATTTCAGCTTATGCATTTCTTTTTATGCTTTTAGCCTGATGGATTTCTCTAACAAGAAAAGTAAATTCTGGATACGAAAATACATTTTTAAGCTTTCCCTTAATGATTTTCTGTTTCTCTTTTGGTATAGCTATACTACTACATACAGCACTAAATAACAAACCAGATATTAAAGAATTCACTGAATCAAACAGTAAAAATACCCACAAAATTAAGAATAATATCAAAAATGATTCTTCTAAAAATATAAAAGTAAATTTCAAATAAGCATTTGCATTTTTTATTACTATTTATAAATTA
>AUXO014136094.1_pt1 | contig 10298 bp, 16 predicted proteins | sample 768731 | NCBI WGS metagenome assembly AUXO01 (sample SAMN02715735, study PRJNA202380) | gut metagenome | biome: sheep rumen | host: Ovis aries | place: New Zealand: Palmerston North | reverse complement strand
CTCCTTTATATTGACCTGCTTTTATTTCTTCATGTAATTTTTGATCTTCTTCTGAATATTGAACAGGAGTAGATTCTGCTTCTTTCTTAGCTTCTGCTTTATGTTCATAGGCTTGAGCTGTAGCTTCAACTGCCTACTGTTCTTGCTTTTGTTCTTCGATAGTAGGAATATTATCTTGAGGAGTTTTATTGGATAATCTTGTCTATTCTTCTCTCATAACACCATTTGGAATAGATAAATTATTCAATATCTCTTCGGCCTATTTTAAATCAGTAATTGCCTTATCATCGATTGGAACAATTTTCATTACGCTTTCTTGACCACGAATATCAGAAATACTTTCTATTCTGTAACCAAGTTTTTCTAATGCATCAGAATATTCATTTGTTAATTCTGTTGCATCATGTAATTCAGTAAAACCAATTGTTCCTTTGAAAATATTTTTAGGATTAATAGCTTCTAATATTTTAGCATTTCTTGCTTTTATTTTTTCTTGACCAATATAGTCATTATATTTTTCCGGGTCTTCTGTCTTTAATATTTCTAATCGAGACTATAATTCCTATTTCAATGCCTATTTTGTTTCTTGCTCTCTACCAAGCCACCAATTACCTTGTTTCCCAGTACGACTTACCTTTTTATTCCCATATCCAATACCATATTTCGCACCAACATCATCTTCAATAGCTTCACGTGTTTTCTTTTGAGCAATTGCAATATGTTCATTTATTGTCTCAATATCTCTTAGAATATCTTCCATACTTCTAGGAACACCAGTTCTGGTAAATTCAGCCAATGACTCATTAATTCTATTATTTTCTTCGAAAATAAGAGAATTAATGGTAGTCTAAGGCTTGTTGTCAACAGGTGCTTGTTCAACTGGAACTCCCAATTCTTTCTAAATAAATGCCTATACCCCAGTACGTATTACTTTGGCAAGATTCCAGTTCATTCCAGGATTTCTTCCACCTTTAAAACTTGCGTTAAGTTCTTCAAGGATAGATTTATCTCCAGATAATGCATAAGCATTTAAATAAGATTTTGTTCTATCAATAGATTTACGATCTCTTCTTCTATAATTATTACTTACGCCCATTAAAGCAGATAAATCAGCTGAAGTTTTCATTCTTCCCTATATTTCTGCTCTCTATTCTTCTGATGCTACATTATATTCTTTACCGTTAACAATAACTTTATTATTATTCTTAGCAATCTATTCTAATGAAGCAGCAGCATTTTCTCCAGTTTCAGCAACAGAAGATAAAGCAGGAGCAGCACTTTCACCACTATCAGACACCTTACTCAAAGATGCAGAAGCTAAACTTGCTGTCTTTGTTTCAATAACTGGTTTCGGTTTCTATTCAACAACCGGCTATTTTTGTTGAACAGAAGATGGCTACACTTTTTTTTGCTATAATTTATTCTGTTTCTTCTATGCCGATTTTTCAGCTATATTTTCTTCCCTAATTTCCTTTGTAATAGTGGCCAATGAATTCCAATAATCTATAGTATCTTGATTCTTGGTCATTTTGATGCGTCTTTTATAAGAATTTAATATATCAGCAATTAAATGAGAATCATTTTTCGTATATTCTTTAAGTTCTTCTTTCGTAGGAAGCTTATATTCTCTATCTTTTGCAGATAATAATTTTCCATCTTTGCCTCTCATTGGAGATTTAATAGACTTTGTTTCTTTCATTGCCTACTGACTTTGTTTATCTATTGTATTTACAGATGATGGAACATTAATACCAGTAATTAACCCAAATACATAATTTGCAAACTCATTTGCTAATGCTTCAATCTTTGTTGTATCATCTTTAACTTGTTCAAGAAATTCAGAATATTTTGGTGCAATCTATTCCTTAAATTTAGAAGGAATATTAGATATTTTAGAATTAACCGCAGCTATAAATTGTTTCTAAGCATCTGTACGTTCTGACTTCTTAGAAGATGGCTATGCCGATACAGTAGATTTAGTTTCTTCAACTTTTACCTATTCCTATGGTTTAGATATTACTTGTGGTTTGGACTATTGAACTGGAATCTATTTAGTAGCCTTAGATTTCCAAATATTTAAATCATTTACAAGTGCTTTAACAGCGTCTTCTTCAGAAATTAAACCAGCAATAATTTGTTTTTTATAACCTTGATATGCCTTGTTAAAATCATCTTTAAATTCACCAGTAATTATTTTCCCACCATTTTCTCCAGCGGTAGATAATAAAAGATTAAAATTGTTTAATTTAGATTGATAATCAGCCTATGTATCTTGCATCATCTATTGATACATTTGATTTGCTTCTTCTTCAGAAATTGCCGTTTCCTATGTTACTTCAGCAAATTGACGTAAATCATCAGATGCTTCTTGCAAAGATTCTTGCATCATTGCAGCGTAATATTCTTCTTCATTGTTATATGAAACTGGGCTACTAAATTCTGGTGATTGATATCCGTTATTGTATCTATTAGGATGTTCTTCTAACCATTTTTTACGGCTTTCATGTTCCTATTTGAAATTTTCTTCTACAACTTTAGAAATACTTTCACCTTGCTTTGTTTGACCTTGCAAAAATCTTGCTTCTAAAATTTTATTAATTTTATCTGGTTTTTCTATTTTTGGAGTTTCTACTGGTTTTTCTATTTTTGGAGTTTCTACTGGTTTTTCTATTTTTGGAGTTTCTAAATTAAAAAGTTTCATTAATATTTTATTAATATTATCTGGTGTAAAATACATACCCTAAATTACAGAAAAAGAATCACCATCTACATTCCAACGATTTCTACGTCTATTTATTTTTTGAATTCTTGGATATATATTCTCTCTCTGCTAACTTAACAGTGCCTATGTCTTATTATAATCTTCCTATCTGGTTTTTTCCTTTTCTTGTTCATGACGAAGTTCCCATTGTTTCCTTTCAACCTATTTATCTCTTCCAAAAGAATTATAAACAGATAAAGCATATTGATCAGACCTTTTACCATTAATATATTTATAATTATAAGGTTCACCTGTAATATTTGTATAATCCAAACTCTTCTTATAGAAATTTTCTGCTATTTCCTAAACATACTTATTACCGATACGTTCGTTTCCATCTTTTCCATATTGACTAAGATCTCCCTCAAGCTGAACTAATTCGCCTAATAAATCATCTTTAAAATTAGTAATAATACGTTCTTTGATGATACTTAATTCTGATTTTAATTCTTGAATTTGAATATTAATCTGTTGTTTATCAGCCGTTGATTTTCCTACTTTCGAAGCTTCAAGCTACCGAATTAACCCGCCATCTTTAATAGTAAGATTAAGTAGTTCAGTATTTAAATCTTGAATTTCCTATTCAACAATATCACGATTTTCAGGGTTTAATTTATTTAAACTATCAACTTTAGAACTTATCTATGACTAAATCTATTGAGCCCTTTTCTAATAATCAAAACTTCCTGCTATTTCAAGATATCTTTTCTTATTCGCTTTACGTTCCTCAGAAGTATCTTTGAAATCAGTATCGACATATCTCGTAAAATCCAAAGGTTCATATTTAGTTATGTCTGGAAGTTCTGTAGACATTTCTATCAATTTTAAATTTGATTCTGCTTGTTCAATAGCCTCTTTATTTCTTGCTTTAACAGATTCATTATATCTATAAATAGCTTCCTATCTGTCCGCAATCATTTCTGCTGCAGCTAATAAACCTTTCTATAAATCATCGTAATATCCCTTAACATAATCAATTCTCTAAGAAAATGGTAACTATTTTACACTTTCAACTTTAGCTTTTGTTTTTTCTTCTCTCTATGATTTTTCTGCAATTCTCTCAGCTTCATGCTATTCTTTCTTTACCTATGCTTCTTCGTTTGATTTAGCGATTTCAATTAAGTTATTATCGTCTATTGTACTTAAAAGATTTTCAGTTGTATTAATAGCCGTTTCTAAAGATGTTCTATCGCTTTTCATCCTATATGTATAAGCTTCAATTCTCTTATCATTAACACCAGAATTAAATCCACCCTTTTTAGCTACTTGTTCCTATAAATCTTTTAGATTTTTTCTTGATTCCTATACTGCAACCATTTCATCAATAAGATTCTATATTGGACTCTGTGCTTTATCTATAATGATAGACTAAAGTATTTCACCAATTTGATTATCTGATAAATTCGGCAAAAGATTACGAATTTGATTTAAAATATCTTCGCGTCTTTTATAAAAAGCATCTAATTGAACTTTAACAGTGTCAGTAATATTATCAAAATAGTCCCCACCCAAATCCTAAGTAAACATGCTAACTTTAACTGCCCCAGCATATTTTTTTAATGCATCTTCTAATTCTGGAGTAGTATTCTCATAAAATATTGATCTTGCTTTTATGAACAATTCGCCAATCTAATTAACATTATCCTAATTTAAACCAAAACTATTCATAATTTCTTCTGGAATAGAATATGAATAAGTAGATTCGTTATTTAATATTTTTTTAGCATTAGATGGAAATCTCTTTTCTATCTCATGTTCTGCTTTTTTGACTTTTTTCGTCATTAATCCATAATACCGACCAGATTCATCAGCATAACTTTCTGCTATAGAATAATCTAATTCTTTTCTATTTATATCTGCTAAATATTCTCTCGCCCATTTAAGTTCATTTTCCCCAGCAGTTTCTACATTATCAATTATTGCCTATGCTTGTTGAATTCTATCCTAATCACCAAAACCCTATAACATCAAAGAATCAGCATCATTACAATCTTGTATATATATTTGCAAAGCCCGGTTTTGTCTTTCCCTTGCTTCATTTAAATCAGATACAAGAATACTCAAGTCTTCAATATTTTTCCCACTAAAACCTAATTCTTTAACAACCCTACGCTTTATATCCGCTTCTTGTTGATCTAATAACGCTAATGATTCTTCTAATTCTTTTTCAGTTACAACCATTTTCTTATTGATAACATTACCTTGTTCATCAATATCTTTTCTCCAAATCAATGTGCCTTTAGGTTTATTTTCATTTAATTCCTCAACTGCATTTTCAGAGGTTGTTTTTTCTCTTCTTAATTGACCAACTTCACGCTTATTATATCGAATTTTATTATTTAACTTCCCAACATATTCTTTCGATTTGTTTTCTGCAATAGCTTTATCTCTACTTTCTTCAAGCTATTTTATACGTTCTTCTTTATCAGCTATCTGAATTGTCAATTTTTGAATACTTTCTTCAAGTTCTTTAATATCATTCTAAGTCTGTTCAATAGCCTTTATATTTATCTAATCATCGGTTAAAATATCCTATTTCCCAAGCTATTCAGAAAGATACAATAATTCACCCTTTGCAGTTTCTAATTCCGTTGATGTCATTTCCGGCAATCTATTTTTCAAATCTGCTATATTGAATAATGTTTTACTTGCTCGTTGATCTAATCCTAATGATTTATATATTACAGAACTTACACTGTCAGAAGATACATTTGATTTTTGAGAATATGTTCCATCATCCATTTCATGTAATGTAACTCTTAGAATTATTTCTCTTAATTCACCAATAAGATTATTATAATCTTGTCTCTATATTTTTGATAAAGAAGAGTCATCAAACCCACCACCTTCTCTAGGTTTCATGGAAGACTAATACTTACCAATTTTTCCCTAAATAAATTTTAATCTTTTTAGATCTTGTTTATACTAATCTTTAGAGGTTACCAAATTAGAACCTTTTATATTTCTACCATGATAGTTAAAACTAACATTTTTTAACATTTCTTCTTGCTATAATCTTGCAGCGTCCTATATAGAAGTAATTTGATTATTGGCTTCATCAATCTGTTTCTATGCAAAAACCAATAATTCTTCAACAGAAAAAGATTTTGCTTTAAGATTATCGCCGTTTATTATTTCTCTTAAACTAAGTAAATTTTTAGAATCTTCTGGAGTTAAATCTTTTCCATCTCTTGCCTTCTGTAAAATCTAATGTAATTGATTATTTGCTTCATTAATTTCATCACTATGTTCAACAAAATACTGGGCTTTAGTTAAATCATCAGCAATAATTTCAGACAATTCATTAAATTCAATATCATTCGGATCCAAATCATCACTTTCAGCAAGCTGAATAAATCTTTTTCTATCATTCTTTACCTCATTCCAAACAGAAATTTCTTCTTTTGCCTTTTGTCTTACCTGCCCAAGTTTGTCACGAATTTCATAAATAGCATCATCATCACTTAATGCCAGTTTCTTTATATCAATATCAATTTTACCAGTTTTACTATCCTAATTAAAACCAAATAAATTTAAATTATTAGCCAAACCAGTAATCATAGTCTCATTTGCTTCTATCTAGGAACCTAAAAGGTCTTTATCTTTGATAACAGATTTTTTTAATTTCTATACTTCATTGCTTCTTAATTGAGTTAAACGCTTATTGTATTGATCACGACTATTTGATTCACGTATCTAATACAATAATTGATCAAATACATCACCAACAAAACCAACTACTGCATCCTACGAATAATAATCACTTTTTTTACTTCCATCTGCAAAAATTCCGTTTTCTAAATTACCTTTTAGAGAATTATATTTTTTATATTCCCCAGTAGCTCTTTCCATTAAAATTCTTTTTACATTTGATGCTTTCATACCAGAAAGTCCATTTTTTTCTGCTATATTTCTTTTTGTTTCTACGTCACCTTTAACATAATCAAAAACAGTCTACATCATTTTAGGAGCTAATTGCTAACTATTAATAATTTCTGTTTTTGTATTTTCTTCCGCAACCTATAATTTAGACTATATATAATTATCTAGTTGCTTTTCTAATTTATTCGTCTTTATATATTGATTTGCTGCATCAAATGATCTAGTATTTCTTTGTTTTCTTGCCGCTTCATCTCGATAAACTAAATCTTTCCATGACTCAACTTCAGGAAAACTACTCAAATAATCATCAAGTCTACTCTGTGCCTATAATACAACTTTCCACTACTGTTCTGCTTTATTTTTTGCAATTTCATAAGGAGATGGCCCGTAATATGGCTCTCTAAAACCGTTCTTATACTGAAAAGATCTTAATCCACTATTTGTAGTATTTAACTTCTCTTGCTTGCTTCTTAAATCATTATAATCATTCTATGCTTTTCTTAAATCATTTCTTAATCCTTGTAATATATCTATATCACCATTAAGAGGAACAAGAGTTTTATTATCCTCAGAATATTTTTGATTTATTCCAACCATACCTTCTTGTATCTGCTATTTTCCTTTTCTAAATATTTCAAGAATCTCTTGTTGAAAATCAGACAATAACTAATCCGGTCTACTTCCAAATGTGGCATATTCATGTCCGTCATGAAGTATAGATTTTGTATATAAACTACTTCCTAATAAATCCTTTTCAGTATACCTATTACCATAAATTAATTTACTTAATTCATTTAAGCCATACTGTTTTTGAAGTTCATATGTGTACCGATATATTTCCTGTTTCCTAAGATTTACATCTCTCTTATAACTATCAGAGGCCTTCATTCCTCTAGTTGTTTTACCAACAAATGTTCTATCTGGTTTATTTGAAATAACATTATTTGTAGCAATTGCTGCGTTTGTAGCCTATTGTGCAACAGTTGTATTTGCTTTATTTTCTCTTGTAGATTCTAATGATGCTGGAGATTTTACTTCTGATTGAGTTTTTATAGGTTGTGCCTAATCAACAATCTTAACTGGAACCGCATTGTTTTTAGAATTAGACAATATTTGTGAATTTGTATCAGATTTTATTTGTGGTATAATAGAATTACCTTCACCACCATTTCCACCACCATTATTTGGAGGTATAATATTTCTATGTGGAGAATTAAACCAACCTCTTAATAAATCATAAATAGCCTGCGAAGTACTTTCTAATGCAAGTCCGTTTGTATTCATATTAATTGAATAGCTTCCGGCATTTACAGGAATACCATTTTCTCCTCTTCTAGAATAGTTTTCAACTATTTGATCTTCAATCTATGTGGCAATTTCATTGATTTTTTTTGTATTGCCTGTAATATCTTTTGGAACAATATCAACTGTTATTTTTTTCAAACTATCATCTTTATTTATTTCCTCGATCTTAGCATTTATCTGTTCTATTAATGAAGTAGTATTTGCGTTTACTTCAACTTTAACTGCCTTTATAAGACCTTCAATAGCCTAACTTGAAGTTCCTTTTAATTCATTTGCTATATTTTCTTCTGTTTCATTTTGTAAATCTTTATTTGTAATAGCAGAAGCAAATGCAATAGGCAATTTAATAGGATTGAGTGCTAATTGTTTCTGTACAGCATTTTGTATATTTTTTTGAATCTGTTCTACAGCTGAATTAATTTTTGTCTCATCCCATGAATCTACATCAATTGCTACTTCAATTGGCATTACTATTTTATCAAGTCTTTTTATTTTTTGATTGACTGCTTTTTTTTTATCCTCTAATAATTCTGTCCCCGGAGTTGAACTTGTTAATGCTTCAAATTCATTTTCCATTCTCCTTCTTAATTTTGAAACTTCCTTTATTGTAGCAATCTCAATCTGTTGTAAATATTTGGGAACATTAATCTCGGCAAATTTTTCTGCCTATATTAATGCCTATTCTAGCCCACCAACAATTCCTTTAAAAGAATCGTATGCTTCTTCATTATAATTATTTCCACGTTTATCAGATATAGACCTTAAAATATCATCTCTATTTTCTTTATAAATTTTAACAGCATTTCTTAAATTTCTCTCTGCTGTTTTCATATCATTTTGAAACTATGCGGATTCTTTTGTCATTTCTGATGTAATAGATGACGTTGTTCCAGAAATCTTTGGAGCATTTTTAATCGAATCCATTACTTCCTTATAAGAATCCATCATAGATTTCATTTGATTTGAAAAATCTTCAAATATCTTTGACAAATCATCAGTATTATCTTTCCCTAAATTTTGAAATGTATTCTAAAAATTATCAAATGAACTTTTCATTTCATTTATAGAATCTGTGAATTGTTTTGACATATCACTGAAATTATCAAAGAATTTCTCAGTACTAATCTTATCAAAAGAACTCTATAATTTTATAAGTTCTTCTTTTACTTTTCCAATTGCACCTGTAATTTTACTTGTTTGATTTTCAAGATCTAAATCTAATCCTTTTTTTAATTCAATTCCTGAAAGCTATTTAGCCAATCCATCTAAATCTTTTTGAATATCTTTAGTATCAGCTGTTATTTTTATAACATATTCTTTAATCTCGGCCATATCGACCCTCCTTTTCTATTAAAATCGTAAAAAATGAGGTACGACATTGCCGTACCTCTTAAATTCCGCTTGCTATTATATCTGCCACCTCTGGGGCTCTAACTATTATCCATTGTTCCATAAAATCATTCATTGCCTAATCAGGTGTACCAGACATATATATACCAGCAACATTAGCAGATATATTAACTTTTCCAACATAACCTCTATTTCCTTCTGGAAGACCACGAATACCTTGATTCCAAATAAGATCAAAGACAGCACTTGCTGGGAAAACATGATTTGTAACATTAACATAATCATTCATATTCTATGAACCAATCGATATCTATGCTTTAAAACTATGTTTTCCAGAAGGAATTACACCCTATGGAATAATACTGTTTTCTCTCAAATTATATGTTCTTCTATATCCATGACTTCTTCCAGAATAAAAAATACCATCTTTATATGCGTAATATGTATATGACTAAACCGGAGTATATCCAGCATAAAAACTATCCATTATTGCCCTATGAGCCTACTGCATTTCAGTATAAGCAACCTATGCAACTCCTCTGGCAATTTTATGGGCATCTCTACCAACTTCCTATTTAATATCATCAATTAATTTTTTTATACTTGTATACGCCATAATTAAATCACCCACTCTCTAAGTCAGATATACACATTTGCATTAAACTACTACATATTTCATATTCTGATTTGAATGTAGACAAAATAATATCTATCATCTTAGATTCTGATAATACATCAAAATCATCTTCTTTAATTTCTAAGTTTGTATATGCAGCAATTAAATTTAAAATGAAATGTTTATACCTTGTCGCAGTAGGATATTTTGACTCTTGAGATTCTTCAAGAGTTTTATCAATAATTTTTATTTTATTGTCATAAGATATATATGAAATAGGATTAATTAATGATCTAACAGTTTCAATAATAACATCCGGAGTAAGTTCCTTTAAATGTTTTGTTTTTACATTATAAACTGTTATAAAATTATTTACTTTCATTA
>AUXO013812236.1_pt1 | contig 10299 bp, 11 predicted proteins | sample 768731 | NCBI WGS metagenome assembly AUXO01 (sample SAMN02715735, study PRJNA202380) | gut metagenome | biome: sheep rumen | host: Ovis aries | place: New Zealand: Palmerston North | reverse complement strand
CCAACATACTCCTGCAGTACGCTGATCGGTGTCACCGCTTCCGGGCCTGCCTCTCCGACTCCTTTCAGTCCTGCCAGTGTTGGGATAATGGTCGGTGCATCAAAAATACCGCCTTTTGCATACCACTCCACACCAAGTTTCGGTATTGTTCCCTTAAGCAGGTCGCCCACCTTCCAGCCGCTTGGTGTTATGCTGAAATGCGGCAATGGAATCTTTGGCCATGAAAATACAAAATTAAAGAAACCCTTGATCGTTTCTATGGCGCTGCGGACTTTTTCTTTTGCAGCTTCCATTGCGTTTCCAATCGTGTCCCTAATTCCATCCCATATGCCGGTCACAGAAGTTTTGATTGTATTAAAAACTGTTGTTATAATAACTTCGCAGGCTTTAAACTGAGTGGATATTGCTGTTTTGATTGCATTTAACGTTGTTGTTATTACCGTTTTAATTCCATTCCACACCGCTGTAATAACAATTTTTATGGTGTTTGTCACAGTCGCAACTACACTTTTTATCGCATTAAAAACTGTCGTAACAACTTTTCTGAACGTCTCACTATTTTTCCATGCCCATACAATTGTTGCGACTAGTGCCGCAATTGCTGCTATGATTGCGGTTACAATTAAAACAACCGGATTGGCCAAAAGTGTTCCGTTTAGTATTGTCAGTGCTTTGTTTACTGCTGTTATCGCAGACGTAATCATCAATGCGGCTGCTAATACACCAAGAGCCGCCGCTATTGCTATAATAGCCGCCTGAAGTGCCGGGCTTTCCTGCACCGCCTGTGCAATTTCTGTTATGATACCGGACACTCCAATCACCACATCCGACAGTGCCGGGGCTAATGTTCCTGACAGTGCGAGACCAACATTATTAGTAGCCTGACTCCAAGCATCTTGCATTGTTGTGGCATTTTCCGTTGTGTTCTTGAGTGCTCCATCATTATTTTTTAATGCCTCCGTCCAGTCTTCTATCGCAAATGTGCCATTTTGCACAGCCTGACATATTTCCTGTGCTGCTTTTGCTCCAAACACATCCTGTATTGTCTTTCCTGTATCTCCCACCTCAGCCTTTAACGCATCCGAAACATTGTCAAACTGCGCTATGGTTTTTATGCACTGTTCAAAAGCTCCCGGCACATCATTTGTCCCCTCTGCCAGATTGGTAACTGCTTTTTTCATGCCGCTCATTACAGAAGATACATTCTGCCCACCATCAGACAAGCTTACCAGCATCGCAAGAGCTTCCTCTGAGCTATATCCAAGTTCCTTAAACTGTATAGAGTTTTCGCTCAGATAACTTGTAAGCTGATCTGTTGACAACTGGCAGGATTGGTTTGCTGTTGTCAGGTCATCCAGCAATGAATCAATATCGCTGATATCTATTCCCCATTTATGCATTACATCCGCAATATTGTCCACCGCTGTGACCCCGTCAATATCGCAATGTTGTGAAAAGTTCGCTATTTTCGTCGTAAGTTCAGTTGCCTCGTCGCCCGTAATACCAAACCTGGTATTTAACTCTGCTAAAACCCCCGCGATACTATTTAAGTCCGCATCTGCGTTTTTGATACTTCCGAATGCTTCTTTTGCTGAATTATTGAGTGCTTCCAGTGCTTCTCCGGACGCTCCTGTCCCTTCAACAATAACTGCATTGGCTTCGTCAAAAGCCTCTGCCATTTCCATAGCTGCTTCAGCAATCTCGCTTACCGCCTCTGCTATTCCAAGACTTGTAAGCATTTGAGCCATATCGTCTATCGCACTACCGGAACTGTCTGCTGCCTGTGTCTGTCCATTCAGTGCATCATTGCATTCATTGACTTGCGCCTGTAGTTTTTGTTCTTCTGTCTGAGCATATATGAGTTGTCTCTGTAATCTTTCTACCTCTTCGGAGTCTTCTCCGTATATTTGTTTAGCTATTTCAAGCTTTTCGTTAAGCGCTTCCTGTTTGTTCTGATTTGCTTCAATCTGACTCTCTAACAGTTCTCCCTTTGTCTGTAAATATTCTGCACTGTCCCCTGTGTTCTGAAATTGTGCTTCATTTAATTTCATCTCCGCCCGCAAGGTTGACATTTCTGAATTAGCTTCGTTAATCGCATCAGTAAACCCTTGTGTCTCTGCATCAAATTTTATCTTTACTTCATTTTTTGCCATTTCTGCGCTCACTCTCCTTTTTCACGGCATATCCAAACCATGCGTCATACGCCGTTTTGTTGATGCAGACGCGGTCTAAAAATCCAATTTCCGCCTCCCAGAAAACATGATCCGGTATCTTCATGATTTGCACGTAATACGTGTAGTAATCTTCAATCTCTTCCAGTTCAAATCTGGGAAGTCTTATTTTACCATCTTCACTTTTCCTTGTTGCTTTCCGGAAGGCGTCTGGAAACCCTGTTTTTTTTCCTTCACCCCGTACAACTTTTGGAACAATTCCCCTATTTCCTGCCTGCTGTCGGTCATACTATGAAGAAATTCCGTTTCAGTCATAATCTCATCCTCATGGACATGTGCGCAGTAATATGCTATGTAGATTAGTTTTGCCATTTCAAGCTCTGTAAGGCTCCGCTCTTTCTGGAGTTTTTTATATAGGCTGTTGTATTTTTCCCACATTTCATGGTTCTTTGCAGAAACGTCCGCCAGTGCTCCCATATTCAGTGTTACTTTTTCCTTGTGTCCGTCCTCCATTGTGATTTCATATAACTGCATCCCATCCTCCTTTTTGGGAAGCGGGACACCTCTCAGGCGTCCCCCTTTCCCCTTTTTGCCCTTTTCTTTGCTTCTACTTTCTCCCCTGCATCTTCGACGTTGATAAAACCATCCAGTTCTTTTGCCCTGTTTCCGTCGATTTCAATCCTCTCGCCCCTTTTGTGTATGATTCCCGTGTATCTATCACGGAACATCCGTGTCACTGTCGCATTGATCATAGCTATCCTCCTATACCGTTGTCACGTGTGCCAATGCCGGCGTGAAACTTGTCAGCCATGCCGCTTTCGTAGCGGAATCAAGCTCATCCTCCAATGCCTCATACATACACTTTCCGTAGTCATCCGGTAAAAGACTGATGGTGAGTTCCAGCTCCGCAACTTCCTCTGCGCCGTTTTCAATCTTACGCGTCGGTCCGGATTCCATCGTGCAGTTCGGGTATGCCTTATACTTCACCACATCATCCTCGTCCAAAACTTTCATGGTCAGCGCAAACGTCGGATGAAGGCTGTCGTTGCCGTAAGCTGCCACTCCTTCCGCAAGTGTGCTGTCTGCGTTCATGTCGTACAACTTCTTATATATCTCGTAAGGAACATGCAACGATTCCTTCAGTGTGCCATTTCCTGTTCCTCTTGTACGCTTCTTGGCTACCACGCCACGGCACTTTTTACTTACAGTCTTGACTTCAAGCTCTTCCTCTGCCGTTCCCACGCACGACATAGGTGAATACGCTGCCTCTCCTGTCACTTTTATGTACTGCTCTTTTACTTCGTATTCTGAATATACTCCTTTGGTCATTTTATCCTTCCTTTCTCTCAAAAGCCTTCGGTGAGTCTGCCGAGGCATGTTTCTATGATCTTATCCGCTGAAGCTTCCGCTCCTCGTCTCATGAACTGCTGGTTCCCGTAGTGGCGTTTCGTGTTAGAGCCATCATCCGGAAAGTACAGATAATGATAGCTTCCCTTTGACTGCGTTGTAACGGAAAGCAGCTCCTTTTTCTGACTGAATGGCTGTGCGCTCTTCGCCTCCCGCTTCTTTCCCTTCCACGTTCTTCCTGACGCCGGAATAATGTCCATGATGTTACGTCTGATCTCATCCGCACCCTCGTTATGCAGTACGTCGTTGATCGCTCTCAGGCCATTATCCCCATAGTCCGACATGATTTTCCGGAAACCTTCTAACTCACTTGCATCTACTGTGAATAATGCCATCAGGAACACCTCTTTTCCGGATGGTAAAGTGTGATCGTCGCAATTTCCACAACCATATTTGTCTTGCCTTTGAATGTGTAATTGTATTCAATATCATCCGCCGTGCATTTCAGCTTTGCTCCGTCTCCCTGTGCTTCCAGTGCTGTCACTACCTGCTCCACATACCCTTCCGGTATGTAATCCTCGTGTATGATGTGCACCTCGTAGAAGGTCTGGAAGTCCATTCTGTTGGTCGCCTTCATCGTCTTTTTCCGGTTGAATACAAAATAATTCCAGTATTCCAAGTCCTCTTCCTGACAAGCCCCATAGTATACGCCCGCCATCGGGACGGACGGATCAGCCGCCAGCGCCGTCAGTGTTTCCTTTGTCTTATTCAGCACGCTCAATCTTCCGCACCTCCTCTAAATAGAAATACATTTCACGCTTTTCCCTGTCCGGATCGAGTTTGACAATGCTATATAGGGTGTCTTCGATCAGTACCATAAGCATCTTGTTGACCAATGGATGGAACCGTGTCTTTACCTTCAAACTCAACGTTCTTCCCTGACTCTCCGCAAAGTCCATGTCTTCATCCCGCTTGGATAATTCCGTGTAAGCGAGCTTTAATAGCTTGGTCAGCTCCGTCTCCTGCGTTGCATTCCGGACGGCATTGAAGTCACTCTCTGTCATTCTACTCGTGCAGACATATAGAAACCCGTCGTTATACGTCTGAAACCGTTTCTTCATCCACCGCAACTCCTTCCACTTCGTATCTATGCCTAATTTTGTAGATTTCCGCCCTGTACGCTGCGTCAAACTCATTCAAGCAATCATTCCACGCATAGAGCATATAATCCAGATACAGCCTCCGCTCCATGCCGGGGGAGAAATAGTCTATCTCCGCCCCCAGCGTATGGTTCAACTCCTGTTCAGCGTCCATCATCATTTCGGTCAGCTTTGCGTCCGTATCCTCATCGCTCCATGTGATGTTCAGGTGTCTCTTCACCGATTCCATATAGGACTGTGGTATCGTTCCGCTCAGCATCCAACCGCCTCCTTACGCTTCCGGAATGGTCACATTGACATCCGCTGCTTTAACATAAACGTAAGCCTCTTCAAGGTTCGAGATATCTAAAAGGATAGCCACCGTGTTATCCCACGCCTTACCCATGCCATGCATCTTAATCTTAAACACCCTCTGATCATCAAGGAATCGGAACTCGTCAGAATAAGTGAGTGTCCCGTCTTTTGATGTGCCGATTCCCATGAAGTACTCTTCCGGCAGGCAGAGGATCGCCTTTCCTGTCGGTAATGAATTCGACTTCACTACTTCTGTAGGGAACGGGAACAGGTTGTTTGCAAACGTTCCGTTCACAGTCAAAACCGTCGTTGCCGGCATGACTTTCTGCAGATAGTCTTTCTGGTTGCAGATCAGAGTTACCTTGTCGAAGTTTCTCAAATTACCACCATGCTTAGTGTATCCGCTTTTAGCAGACCCATCAGCGTTTGCCGCTGTGGAAGCTGCTGTCACCTCACCGGTTGAATCATTCGTGTACCACACTTCCGTCTCTGCCATCATGGCCAATACAGCGCCGTATTCCTTGGGCATGAAGGATTCCAGTGTCACCGCTTCCTTCTGCGGGTATCCGGTTGAAGAATTGACGGACACTCCCTGATGAATATCCCTGTCAAGACCAATCGGCATATTATGTCCGTTTCCGGATACAATAGCATTTTCCAGTGCGATCAAGATAGACTCTTTCAAAAATGCCCTGATATACCCATCGAGGAAAGTCGGACCCAGATCCAACATATCAAGCTCAATCACTGCATAAGCTGAGAGCTTGCACTGTGTCACCTCAATAGTACGGAAAGCTGATGTAATCTGCTGCGATACTGCTGCGTTGATTTCTCCCCACACTGCCGTCTGTACGGAATGGTCATTCAAAATCCATCTTGTCAGATACTCCACAGACTGGAAATTGATCTTGGATAAAAGCGGATGTTCCTGCGTGAGATCTTTGTAAACATCCTCGATTACAGTCATCGGCATGATCTTATCAGACAGAAGACCATTCATAGTCTGTACCGTTGGCTGTTTGCCCGCCTCAATGATCGCATCATAGTATTTTGTCTCTTCTGCCGTCAGGACACGGAAACCTCTCTGTGCGAGGATATTTTTGTCTCCATGCGCGGACTCATAATCCGCCTGTACTGCTGCCGCAATTGCTGTCCCGAAGTTTTCGAATGCGTCCTGTACTGCTGCCGCATCCGGGTGTTCTGCCGTAAATGCTTTCTGAAGCTCCACGGCTGCATTTCTGACTCTTGAACTTTCTTTGTACATCTTGTACCTCCTTTAAATTAAGCTTGCAAAGAACCTTGCGGCTCTTTTCTGTTCTATATCCGGTTGCGCCGGCGCAACTTCCGTTTCCTTCTCCGTCTGTTCCGGAGTGTCAAGATCCGATGGATCACCTTCCCTTGTCTTTTTGTGCTCAACTACCGCGTCCATTACCTGCTGTACCATCAAGCAGAGCTTATCCAGCTTTTCATCACTGTGCCTGTTCGATAGAACAAATTCTCTGATTTTGCCAAATGCGCTCTGCTGTACTGTTTCCTCATCGTCCATGTCTGCGATTTCTGTCGCAAATCCATATTCAAGACACTCTTTTGCTGTCAGCCATGTCTCCGCCCCCATCATGGTGCGAATCTTTTCTTCCGATAGACTGGATACCAATTTGTACGCCTCAATACTAGATTGATTGATCTTATCGTTGTCCTCTGCAGCCTTGCGCAGCTCATCAGAGTTGGCGTATCCCACATAACTCATACAGTTATGAATCATCATGAGCGCAATGCTTCCCATTGTCCTTTCATCCCCGGCACAGAATATGATGGTAGCCGCACTGCACGCAAAGCCATCGCAGTAGGTGTGTACTTTTGCCGTGTGCCTCTTTAACACCGAGTAGATAGCAAGCGCTTCCGCTACCTCACCACCATACGAATTGATATAGACGTTAATCACATCCACATCAAGTCCGCTGATCTCGCTTTTGATATCCTTTGCCGCAATTTTGGTTTTCTCTCCCGTCCACCAGTCATACGGGTCTTGGGAAATATCCCCATAGATATCAATATTTGCTGTTCTTCCCTCTGTTGTGATCTGATAAAACATTCTCCTTTTCATCTTCTCTCACCTCCTTCCGGATTAGCCAAAAACCTGTTTATTTCTTCAAAATTCTTTGTTATAAAGTGTTTGCTGCTCCATTCTGTATTCAACGGCGCGTAACCCAGTTCCGCACGCACTTCATCCACGCACATAACACTGCTTGATATGAGATTTGATACGCCCGCTGCCACTCCAAAAACGTCCCTGTGATGTATTTTCCCCGTGTCTACCTGATAAAAGTTGCCTTTCAGATAATTGTCCATGCCAGATCTCTTGTTAAGTGCCTCGGTGATTACATCTGCATACGGATCTACTCCAAACGATAGAAATCCACTAATGATATCCTGTATGTTTGTGATGTTTCCGGTTACCATACTGTCCGGTATGTGAAATGCGTGTGCTACGGTTAAAAACAAATCATTTTTTAAAGATGTAAAATCGTCCGCACCCTTACCGCCTGTCGATTCATCGTTTTCCAGTTTGTAGCCGTCATACTCCGGATAGACTGCATTGTCACTTTCCATATAACTCTTAAGCTGTTTTGATATAAAATTAGTGAATTCATCATTGAAGTCCTTATCTCCTGCTTTCACGCCCTCTATATGGAGTTTGTATTTCTGTCCATTCGATCTTTTAAAAGCTGTCGCTGCTGCCATTAAGATTTTCTTGTATTCCTCGTACATACCGTTTACAAGATTGCTGACGTTGATGTTATCAAGCTTCATCAAATAAGCGTTTTCCTGTGTAAATGTTTTGCTGAATGTAAAATTTCCGACCGTGACACCTGCGTAGATATCTCCCGTAATTGGACGCTCCTGTTCTCTGACGAAGCTGTCCGCACAATACAGGTAGTCCCCAGCCTCCACGACAAGTACTTCTCCGTCACGTACCATTCGATTAATTACTTTGTGCCAGAACACTGCGCTTGTCTCATTACGGTTTGGACTGACATTCAGCAGATAGTAATCCATATTTTTGACAGGCTTTCCTTTGTCAAACACTTTTATCTCACTTCTGGAGATAGCATTGCTGATCAGTGATGTCGCTGTGTAGACTGCGAGTTCCTTATAATAAAGCTCTGCCGGTATGTCTATCACAATGGCCTCCACTCCACCATATTTCCCTTTTACCGGAAATAACTTCTCCAGAAAATCACTAAACCATGCCACCCTCTCACCTCTTTTCTAAATTGTTATGGTGCATATATTTCTGTTGATCATCGGGCGTTCTTTGATTTCCTGCTCTGCTGCTATTGAATGCACCAATGCCATAAATGGGTCTGTCTTTCGGCTCTTCGCTTCAATCTTGGCGTAGACGAATGAACCTTTGTCTGCCCCCACATCTCTGCCATAGCGGATTGTCTTGGTGTTATTCGTCGCCCATCTCAGTACCGGGTTATCTCCCCAGTGAAAATAATTGTGTAAAAAACAGTGGTCTATAACAGGCACAACTTTGATAATGTCAGTCTGTTTCACAAGCATAAGATTTTTTAAATCCCTCGATATGCCAACTTTTTCAAGTGCATCCGCTAAAAGAGCATATCGATAATTGTCCACTGCTACCATTGCTATGTTGTATATTTTTCCCATTTCGTAGATGTAACCCGCTATCAAGCTTGGATGTATCTCTATATCATCCACATACTCCAATAGCCCTCCCTTCACCCATTCCCGCCATGGTGCTTTGATTCTCGATATGTCTTTACTCGCAGAACAGATCCATGCCTTATTGATGTCGTAACGTGTGTTTCCATTCTTAAAGTGAAGGTTAACCGCCGCCCAGTCTGTTGTTTTTGTATAATCAATCCCAACCGTGCAGCTCCACCCCCTCAGATCCGGTATTTCCTGATTTGTGGCAGCTATGGCATCCCAGTTTGCAACTGCTGACTCCTTCGCCATTTCCGGTAAGTTCATCCGTCTGGAAATGAATGTCGGGGAGCGATCAGGCGCATTTTTCCAGTCTTTGTATTCCTTCCTGATTTCCACCAACAGATCTGGCATATGAGGGATTGATGGATTGGCTTTTGTCCAGTTCGCTTCCTCATCCACATCCTCTTTGGCGTCAAGTTTGCACACAAACGGCAAAAGCCCGTTATCATCCATATCTCCCCGCAGGATGCTTTCCGAATCCTTGAGAAGATCATCCAATGGACCTTCTCTTACTTCTCCGTTGGTTGTGTAATAACTCCGCCGTGGGTGCCGTTTTTTCCCCAGTCCTGTTGTGAATACATCAATGTTGTCATAGTTCTGGTATTGATGTATCTCATTAAATACCACAATCCCAGATCTCATACCGTCTCTGCCCTTCGGATTATTTGTTCTGCCTTTGATAACCGATTTGGTTTTTGTACATGTGACCTGTTGAAGCGTCCACTTGTAAAAGTGTCTGATCTTCTTTGAAACTAAGGGTATCTCGAAAAAGCTCACGAGATCTCTCACCGGTCTCACAGCCTGTTCTTCATTGTTAGCACAGATATCGACATCGTACTGTTCAATCCCATTATATGGTGATGTCAGAAGTAAACTTTCTGTCGCAATCATCCCGTCTTTGCCCGCTCCACGCCCCAACATACAGAACAGATCCGGCCACCGCGGCATCCCCGTTTCATTCCAGTAACAACAATCGTGGAGAGTTATGACAAATTTCTGCCACGGGAATAACGGAAACGGCAAATATCTTTCGCAGGTCCTCATATACTTTTCCAGTTGCTCTGTGTTGATATGGATTGCTTGCGTTTTAAAACACTTCTTTACGTGGGCTACGAGAAGTTTCTGCTCTTCGCAGCATCTGATTTTATCCTGCTCTACAATGTCGATCCATTCCTGCACTTCCATTGGAAAGTTACATTTCGTCATCTTCGCCTGCATACAATCCCTCCTGAGGGTATATGCCCAACGTATCGAGAAGCTTGATCATCTGCTGGTTGATCTTCAGTGCCATATCTACCGACTCATTCTTCTTAGTAACCTCTTGCCCTGTCGAACCGATGGACGTAACTGTGATGCCACGCTCCGCTACATCTTCATTGCACATCTCCTTGTGGATGTACATCTTCATATAGTCTTCCACCATATCTTTGTAATGTGGAAAATCGTTTCCGCTCCGTGACAACTGATCTAAGAGCGAGTTTCTGATTTCTCTGTATTTTTTTGTCCGTCTAATCTTATCCTGTGTTGTTTCCATCACGTCACCATCCTCTCTAAAAAAACTACGTGCGCGCGAAAAAAAATATTTTGTCGGG